>SDBT01005362.1_pt1 | contig 21544 bp, 11 predicted proteins | sample 2277101 | NCBI WGS metagenome assembly SDBT01 (sample SAMN10404973, study PRJNA504765) | marine sediment metagenome | isolation source: marine sediment core GS10_PC15, 103 cmbsf | place: Arctic Ocean: Southern Knipovich Ridge | collected 2010
TTGACAGAACATACAGCAGTGTCGCTGAAGACCATATAGGCGATAACTACACACCGACACTGAATACTTATACCATCTCCGGTGCAGTAACGTTCGGCGGTTCGGCCTTTGCTGACGTTAACATGAACGGTCTCGGTGTTCTTACCGATGCGAACGGCTTTTACAGTACCGAGGTCGACTCCGGCTGGTCGGGTACGGTTACACCCACCAAGTATGGTTACACGTTCGACCCGAACAGTAGGCCATACACTAATGTTACCGCCAATCAGCTGGACCAGGACTATGCAGGCCTGCCCTCGGACGATTTTGATGATAACAGTCAAAACGGAATGTGGCAGTTATTTGAAGACGACCATGAGAAGACGTGGGTTGCAGAGATTAACCAGAGGCTGGAAGTGAGAGCTACCGGCGAGGCGGCTTTGACTCCTTATTGTGTCGGCAATTGGACGATGAATGACAATGACTCTAACACAACCGTTGTAGACAGCTCTGGTAATAACAACCATGGAACACTTAATGATGCGGGAGGTGACCCGGGAGCTACGACGGCTGCACATCATACTGACAGCAACAATCCGCCGTACTTGAATGGGGCGTTAACTTTTGATGGAACTGATGATTTTGTGGATATTGGAGATGTTGTAGGCGATGGAGCATATACAAAAGTTGCCTGGATTAAAATAACAGATGAAAGTTATTTCAATAATATACTTTCCTCGAATATTGCGCATCACGCTCTTTTTGCTCCATATTATTTCTCATTTAAACTTTCAGCAGGACATACAGACCCTTATACCTCGGTTCAAGACAGCGAGCCGTTAGGGTCCGGTGTTTGGTATTTTGTTGCAGTTACCTTTGACCCTGATGTGGATTCCGGAACAATGATTTTGTATAAAAATGGTGCTCAGGTAGCCGGTCCGAAAGCTGTTGCCACAGGCGTTCCAACCCAGTCAAGCGACCCGGCTTATATTGGGACCTATACTCTTACTACTGGTCATTTGAAGGGTTCAATTGACGGTGTAATGGTATTTAACAGGGCACTAACGCCGGAGGAGATAGGGATTTTATACAACGAAGGAAATGGAACAGAAACCCTCTCTGGTGGTGCATATCGTGCTGCTTATGTGTCCAATGACTGGAGTTTCGATGTCGCAGAAGATTTCGCAGTCAAAGTTGATTTTCACTACAGTGATATCAGCGACCGAGATGGCTGGGTCGGAATGACCGTCGAAAATAACAATGGTTATGTTTCAATCTCAGCTGGTTCTGACAGCAACGAATCGTACTTCTACTATGAAACGGTTGTTGATGACAATACGGTATTCGAGCAGGAGCTGAGAGATTATAATGATGGAACACTACATATCTGGTATGATGCCGACTCAAACAATGTGTACTTAAGCCATATCGGGTATGGAAGCGAAAACGCCTACCACTGGGGAACGACACCCGACCCACTGCAGGGCCAGTGGGCATCTGAGTCGGTTGATGTGGCCGTTGGCGGTGGCTCTGACAGTGTCGTTCTCATCTCAGGCAAAGCTTATCTCGACAACTTTGAGATTGCCAGAGCGGCGCTGCTCCTTGATTGGCTGCTGGCCGACTTTGATAGTGACGGAGAGGTGAATCTGGAAGATTTTGCCATTTTTGCCTCGGCGTGGGGGAGCAGCCTTGGCGAAGGCAATTGGAATCCGGCTTGCGACATCTCCGAGCCGAGCGATAATGTCATCGATATACTGGACCTTGCTGTTTTCAGCGACCTTTACCTTGGAGGTATTAACTGAAACCTTTATAAGGATTAAGCAGTTAACGGCCTGCAGGAACATTCCCGCGGGCCGTTTTGTTTTTACGGTATCGTGTCATGTCTCGTCTACGAATTTCGATATGGTGCTTGATGGCAGCGGCTCGCCAATCGGTTGACGAAATGCCCACACCGAAATCAAAAACCCAAGACCTTGCGGCAGAAGGAGTCTGGGAGCAGCTTTCGAGTAATACTAATCAGAACAAAACACATTGATATTGTTATCAAAACAACAGCGAATTGGTACAATGGTTGAAATGAATAGATAATATTAGTTTTTTGAACGATATGGGCAACCTTGTCAATAACAAGTACGTGTATAAGGTATATTCCAAAAGAGTAATTGCCAAGTGTAACCAAGAATTTTGGCCAATAGCTAAAACGTTCTCTTACGAAAAGAAAACCGAGGATTATACATGCAGAATACAGGAACGAAGAATATTTTACTGGGGCAATCGCAAAATATACAGCATCGTATCTTGATAACAGAATCATCGCTTCCATTGCCGAAATCAGCAAGGAAATCAAAATGGCAGGCAAAATAAAGAGCCGCATATTTTTTGGGGGAGATATGTTATTATCACGATTTCCTATCAATAAACCAATTTCATAAAAAATAATCCATGAATAAAATGCTAAAGAAACTGGAATCCAGTAATTGAGGTATAATCTCGAAAGGTACGCAGATAACAGACCTATCACATTTAATATAAGAACCAATATTAAGCCATATCGCTTACGGTTGATATAGTGTAGGAGTGGAGTTATTATATAGAGTTGAGAAATCACCATTATAAAAAAGTAAATAGTGGATGCCCTTCCTGTCAGAAGTTTGAATATTATCTGTTGGACATTAATATCATTCGTCTTGATGACCTGATATCCAAGTAAAACAAACGACCAGAGGAAGTATGGGATAAGCACCCGTGAAAGTCTTCTTATCAGAAAAGTTTTATAGTCTTGTAATGACCTAATTGGCTTCTTTGCCATCCAATATCCGGAAATAAAAATAAATGCTGGAACGGCAAAATTCAATACTTGACGGTAAGCAACAAGAAAAAAGAAATTCCACTCGCCAGTCGGGGAATATCTCCGCGAAAAATCGCTATCAATTGCATGAATTGCAATAACAGCAATTATTGCAAGTCCCCGGAATGCATCGAATGATGGGTCTCTGTCTTTTTGCATAACTGTTATCGTCAGTCAAAGCAATAGTTTTTGTCTGGATTTTTAAGAGACGATTTTGGCTCCAGGGTTTCTATAATTTGGTTATCCCTCTTCGTATGGCAGGCTAAGGCCTGCGTCTTTAACCTTGCCCGTTTGTCAAGTATCGAATCTCCTCGCCGACAGTATATACCATCGGGTATACCATCGCTCAACGGCTCATAATATTGAACTGAATTTAATATGCAAGTAGTTTTTCCATTAGTCTTTCTAATTGCCCGCATAGTCTCTCCGGGCCGTCGCATAGGAGCAGGTTAATAAGCCTTTTTTCACGGACCGCCATTTTTTCGACACTGTTTGTCCCCTTTCCCAAAAGTCCAATAATATTTTCCTTGACGTCTTTCCTTAGATAAGATAAAATAAACTATCTCTAAGGAGGAGCGGTAAGAAAGCCATTGTTGATTGTTTGCTTTGCATTCACGGACGAAAAGCCTGATAGATTGTAAGAAAGTCTAATCTATCTATATTCCCACACAAGGATGTACAGGCTGGTTTTGCGCATTAGTTGTGCTGGCGGAGAAAGTCACCAAGGAGAGATTATTATAGCAGGTTTGAAGCAAAAATTGGTGTTGATGTTAATCGCGGTAAGTGTGGCGATGCTGGGCTGGTTTTCAGCCTGGACGATGGCCGACACGCCTATAAAAATAATGCCTTTAGGCGATTCAATAACCAAGGGTGTCGGTACTACGCCCTATAATGGTTATCGAAAACCTTTATACCTTAATCTCACTAACACCGGCTATAACGTCGACTTTGTCGGAGGCGAAACACATGGTGACTTTGCCAACCCAAATCATGAAGGGCACGCTGGTTGGCACGCCAAAGAGGATGGCACCGTTTATGACGTATATGACCAGGTGTACGGCTGGCTTGTAGCTACCCCCCCTGAAATTGTCCTGCTGCACATCGGAACAAATGATATCACTAGCAGCGGGGAAGATGCTAATGAAGTAAGTGACATCCTTGATGAAATTGACATATACGAGGCTGATAGTAATGAGGCTATTACAGTTATCCTTGCTCTTATAATAGATCGGCAAACCCACAGCCCGGCGACGACACAGTTCAACATCGATGTTAACGATATGGCCCAAAATCGTATTGCCGCTGGTGATGACGTTATTGTCGTGGATATGGAACATGCGTTAATCTACCCAGATGATATGGCTGATATCTGGCATCCCAATGACGCTGGCTATGAAAAAATGGCTTGGGTTTGGTATGATGCTCTGGATAGTCTTTTAGGAGTTGCCCCCATAATTACGTCAACACCGCTGACGGATGTGACTGTAGGGCAGCTTTATACCTACAATGTGAATGCCACCGGCTGCCCGGAGCCGAGCTATACGCTAACCGAATGTCCGAATGATATGACGATTGACCCCAATACCGGACTAATTGAGTGGACCCCTACTACTGTTGGTGGTTTTGATATCACCGTTGAAGCCAGCAACGGGAAGGTACCTGACGCCAATCAGGGCTTTACCATCACCGTGAAGACCATCATTGAGTTTGATGCCAACAGCTCTACTTCCAACGGCTCTGCTGGTACGACGCTAAGCTGGCCGCACACTATCGGTAATGGAAGTAACCGTCTTCTGGTGGTAGGTATCGTCGGCAAAGACCAGAGTACGACGGACCTGGGAATAAGTAGTGTCACGTATGGTGCGGCCCCGATGACCCTGGTAGCTGAAACCAGTAAAACGGAAGGCTCCGGCTGGTATATTAAGACAGAGTTGTATTACCTGCTGGCACCTGCATCCGGGACAGACACTGCTACCGTTACCTATTCGGGCAATGTTGATTCTAAATGTGCCGGTGCCATTTCGCTGTTTAACGTAGAGCAGCAGGCTGCAGAGGCGGTTGCCACCAATTCGAACATCGGGGTGAACTCCATCTCCACCAACATCATCACCCAGACCAATGCTGCGTGGGTGGTTGATGTAGTGGGCTGCACCGACTCGGGCTTATTCTTCACTACCACAAGCGATATGGTGGAGCGTTTTGACATCAACAGCAGCAGCAGTACAGGAGCTGGCAGTACCAAGCTGGCAGCGTTGGCAGGGTTAACTACGATGAGTTGGCAGCATTCCGGTGCCAACCGACTGGCTCATTCGGCAGCGGCATTTGCACCTGTATCGTGTACCATCTCCGGCTACATTCAGGAACCTAACGAAGCACCAATCGAAAGTGTATGGGTATCGGCAGATAATGGTGGAGGCTTCGATACAACCGACTTCAATGGCTACTACGAAGCGTTGGTGTCCTTCGGCTGGTCCGGCACGGTTACGCCAACAAAAGCTGAATATGTGTTTAATCCACCTGAACGGACATATAGTAACGTAATTGCTGACCAGTTCGAGCAGGATTACGAAAATGTCAGTATCTATGACCTTGACGATAACGGTTTTATTAGCTGGGGTGATGTTGACGTAATACATACGTATTGGCTTGACAGCGACCCAAGTATCGAAGGCGATTTCAACAATGATGGGATTGTGGACTTGCTGGATTTTGCCGAACTTGCCCTGGTCTGGCAAGCTCAATAAAGCTCAGGGCGTTTTTGTTTTTACAACATTTGGCAGTCAATGTGAGAGAGCAATAGTTTATTCGAGCCAGTGTTCACAAAATATCAGCAAATCATCGAAGTCAATTCTAAAGTCCTGATTAAAGTCGCATTCCTCACACCAGGGATATTTATCTTTGGCTTTAGGTTTATCTTTAGGTTTATCTTTGTACTTTTGATACTGCCAATATTCGGCAAGGATGGCAAAGTCGGCGAGGTCAACATTTTTATCGCCGTTGAGGTCACCCACGAAGGTGCATAAGCCGTACTGCGACAGGTCGCTTTCGATAAAGTAATGAGACAGTCCGTTACCTTCTGAAAGTCCGACAAGCCCATCGTGGGCGGCGATGTCCAGCAATGTGATTCTGATTTTGCCGTTAAAACACATCTCAATCTGGAAACTGTTTGAATTGGACAGGTTATACTCAGGTACATTTTCAAACGTTACCACTACTCGGTCATCGAGCTGTTTCCAAGAGACCGAACCACCCGCCGACAGGTCCAAGTCGTCAAAAAGAGCCGATATCCGCGGCAGGTCAAAGTGGTCGGTCAAGCTCTCAAAGTAGCGTATGTCACCGGATATGAAGGTGATATAGCCATTACTGCCGATATAGAAAGTGTCGTAGTTATTGCCGTAGAAGTTAACATGGGCACCATGAAGGTTCACCGGCATGTAATCATCGTCCCTAAGCGAGATAATTGTCCCACCGTTTGGGTCAACAGGAAAAGCTGAAGCTGCATTACTGCAGAGCCTGTAATAACTGCCCAGTGCGTCCGGTCTGAAGGTCAGCGTCCGATTCGCCGTATCGTTGTAATTGGGGTCATTAGGGTCAAAGTAATCGGGGTCAAACAGTTCGGTGAAGTAGTCAACCGGTTCGATAGTCATTGTTACCGGGACGGTCATATCGGGCGTATAGGAGTCGTTGGAAGAAATGATGATATGGCCTTGATAAGTTCCGAGGTTCTGCTCAGCGTTGAATATCACAATAACATCATCTGCATCGCTGGGAGGTACGGTACCAACGTTAGGCACGAAATCGAGCCATGGGGCTCCACACGAGGCTTTTGTCTCGATGATGGCATTGTACAAGTTGAGACGGCCACCAGAGAGACAGAGTCCTTCCAGGGCCGGGAGGGGGTCGACCGTCTCCAGGATGATGTCCTTTACGTCCAGATTGGTCAGGGACGGACAGGCGGACCAAATAAGTGCACAAGCGGCTGTTACGTGTGGAGCGGCCATAGAGGTGCCGTAGGCGTAGTAATATTCACCGTTTTTCCAACAGCTGTAAACTTTGCAGCTGGAGGCACCGCCCGGGGCACCGAGATCAACGGAGGTGGGCCCGTAACTGGAGTAAGCGGGGACGTTGTCATAGCAATCAGTGGACATGACCGAAATGACATTAGCCGGGTCGTAGCTGGATGGGTAGTGTGGATTGGTGTCGTTATCATTGCCGTAGCCATTGCCTGCGGAAACGACAAAAAGCATTCCGGCCTCTCCGGCAGCGGCAATAGCGTCTCTTAGGCTCTGATTGTACGAGCCTCCGCCCCAGGAGTTGTTCATCAAATCCGCACCCATAAGAATACTGTATTCTACACAGTCAATCGCATCAGATATGTATCCGACACCGGTGTAGTTAAGAAATTTCAATGCCATTATCTTGACGTTCCAGCACACACCTGCTACTCCTTTGCCGTTGTCACCCACAGCGCCGATGATTCCGGAGGTGTGGCTGCCGTGGCCGTTGTCGTCGAGCGGGTCTGAATCTCTTATTTGCCCGTAAGTACAAAAGTCATAACCATAAATGTCGTCGACATAACCATTGCCGTCATCGTCAACCCCCGGAGTTCCATTTAATTCTGCTTCATTGAGCCACATATTTTCTGCGAGGTCGGGATGTGTGTAGTCAACACCAGTGTCTATGACAGCGACGATAATGTTGCTGCAGTCGGTGTTGAGACACCAGGCCTCTGGCGCATCGATATCAGCGTCGGGAGTTCCGCCGGGCGGCATCTGGCCGGTATTGTGCATGTTCCACTGTAGATTAAAGCTGGTATCGTTGGGGATACTTTGACAGTCAGAGGTCAACTTCACTTTATAGTTTGGCTCGGCATAGAGAATGCCGGCAGCATTGTTAAAGGAAACAAGTGCCTGGTGGGTCGTAATGCCGGCGGGCAGCTTGACCAGGCATAATCCGGGGACGATTTTATATTCGCGCTGGACGGTGGCCCCGCCGAGATTGCCCAGGGTCATATTTCGGCGGCCAATATTTGGCTTGGCAGCACCGGCCTGTGGTGCAAAGCGCACGAGTAATTCCCCCTCAGCAAAAGGCACATCAGCCAGCATAGTGAAATCGTGCCCAGCTGGAGCGGAGACAGCACCGGCAGGTGCCTGCTCCGGCGGTGGAGTGAAGTTTGTCTGTTGGCTGGATAGAGTGAAGTCCAGAGCCGAATCACCAGTATTGCCAATGGTGAGGATTTGAGTCTGATCGCCGCCCTGGGGAACAGTTACGTTGAAAGAAAATGGGCTTGCCCATATTTTCGGTTCGGTGTACACATTCAAACAAATTTTGCGTATCTGCCACACTGTGGTCGTGATATCGGTGAAGGTCAGAGCACCATAATAGCAGCCCTCCGGTAGGGTCAGTGCCTGTTCATTCGGGGCAACCATTACCGTTGTTGATTGGGCGGGTTTTAGGGTTCCGGCCGGTGGGTAGACGTCCAGCCAAGGTACGTTCGGCTCCACATTCCAGTCGATATTGACCGGACCGTTGTTTGTCAGTTGATAAGATTTATTAGACGGCACGAAGGGCCCGCCGGGATGTCCGGAGAACTCAAAATCTTCATCAGGGATGATTTCCAGGTACTCGAGGATGCCGGTGCCGCTCAGCTGCAGCTCGACTACATACTCATCCTTGTCATTGCTTCGGATGACTGACGTAGATTGATAGTCTTTGTAAGCGCTGGGCATAAAACGCACATCAAAGGTGTTGCTGTCCAGGGGTGGTATCGTCAGCGGTAATCGGGGGACGTTTTCCAGTTGGAATCCTTCGACAGGTTTAATCAGCCCGGTTGGCCTGACCGGCAGTGAAACCCCGCACTGCAGCGGATATTCCGGCGGGGTCCAGTCCGCGGGAGCGGCCTGCAGTGTTCCACCCTCACAAGGATGTTCGTTGTACCACTGCTGCTCAGCGCTGATGGTTTGTGAGTTTGCTAAGGGCTTGCTGATGAGGACATCATCAAAATAGTGAATCGTTTCGAAGTTGACACCACTATAGGCCAGCAGTCCAATTCGCCCTCCACTCATAAGGCTGTTATCAATGCCAGACCACGCCAGATTGCCATTGAAGTAAACGTCGATTGTTGTCTCTTCCCTGTTCACCGTTACGACGTTGGAACGCTCACCAGCGTTCAAATACGGTGAGTACGCCCATTCTTGAAGCCAGTGAATGACGCCGGAGACATATTTGACCACATAGTAGTAACCGGAACCCTCTATGCCAATCAAATAAGCCGAGCCAGTGGTTCCCCAAATAAAATCATCACTTGCCCGCACGAGCAACACTGTTGCGCTATACCTAAACCCTGTTCGTCGCATGGTAACCTGCGCAGCACAATCCTGTAAGAACTTTCCCATATACAGTGACTGCATGCGTACATCGGTTGTGTGTGCTGCCGCGCGATACTCGCCGGAGACCACCTCCCAATATGGCGGTACCAACGGCTGCCAGTGCTGGGCCACACCATCGTTAAAGTCCTCGAAATACCCAGGACCAAGAGAAATGTCCATAACTACGAGGTCGTGGATGGGGTCAATATTGGCAATGGTAACCTGCTCGGTGCGAGAGAGGCCTACAATCACATCGCCGAAAGGCATTTGATTGTCATCCACAGGGGGAATCGAATCGGTCACCTCAATCTCCCCCGGTGCCGGCCTCACTGTCAGCGTCGTATCCCGCGTTTGGTCAAAACCAGAGGTTAAGTTACTGAAAGCGATGGTGGCAGTGTAAATGTTAGGGTCCAAATCGTTGACATGGGCATTGATATAAACCGTAACCGTCGTATTGGTGCCGGCTGGCAGGGTTCCGCTATTCGGCTCGGCATCCAGCCAGACTACGTTTGGCTCCACAGCCCAGTCGAGCGGGGCAGTACTGGTATTAGTTAGGGTGTAGTCCTTGCTGGACGGGGTGAATGGCTCCGGGGTTCCTCCCTGGTTACCTGAAGAAGCGAATCCTTCCGGAGGCTCAATGCTGAGATAATCTATGCGGTCGCCGTCCAGAAGGACACCATCGATATTCCAGCCCGGATAGGTGATGGAGCCATCTGTTGGTCCCATTGTCCAGCGGACATAGACGGTATTCTGGTTATCCGCCACGGCAGAGATGTCGTATACTCGCTCTATCCAGGTGCCGTCACAGAAACCATCGCCGGTATGCTTCCACAGCTCGGTGCCGGGCCAGGTCCCATCGTTGCTTACCTCGATCTTCGCTTGGTCAAAGAACGCAGCTTCAACGCCCAGCCAGCGCCAGAAACTCAGCTTGACGTTCTCGAATACAGAGCAGTCCAACACCGTCGTAGTCAGATGGTACTGCGGCATATAGTTGGTATAGTCTCCCGCCAGATTGTAGCCGTAAACATTAAGGCCTGTATGGCCTGAGCTGGGGTCCCCACAGTACGACCCGTACCCCAACGGACGGCCCCATGCCCATTGTCCCTGTGTGCTCCAGCCCGGGTCCGTATCCATCGAGAAGTAGGCGATAACCTCGGCTTCCGCATCAGGCACTGCGGCAAGTCCAAGCACAGCAAAGATTACCAATGCCATAGTGATGACTCTTCGATAATTGTGAGAATTCACGACTAATTTTCCTGAAAGATTGTCGTTTCTTCGCAGCAACTTCGTGGAAGAGACAGAGCTTTTGTTGCAGACCACGTGATTTCCCATTCTCCATTTACGCAGTTTGTCACGTTCTTGATATATTGGCTTGCCCTCCTCAATCAGCACTTGACCGATGGTGCAAAACCGACCGCCGAACACTTTAGGACACATGTGTTGGAGCGAGGAAAGCTGTAGAATTGGGAAATGAAAAGACGAAAAAGCTTTCTCCCACTTCTTCCGGCTTTCTCTTACCCAATATTTTACAGGAAAAACACACAAAAGTCAAGAAATCTATCGGACATTTCCCTGTGTTTTTGCGCTATTTTTATAGGTCTTACAGAAAACCCATTATCACTTCAGAAAAGAGTGCCCGTCATCCTACCCCGTTATTGTGCGTCTTTCTGTTCGAGGAAGGCCTGGAGGATTTCTGCGGCGGCGACGGCATCAAGGCGTTTTTTTCTTTTGCTTCTGGTAAGTTCGGCAGGAGCTAATTTGCGCTCGGCAGTGAAACTGCTCAAGCGTTCATCCTGGAAGTGTATAGGAACCTGGAGATGGTTTTTTAACTGGTCGGCGAATTTGTAGACGAGTTTGGCCTGAGGGCCGTGCGAGTCGTCCATATTCAAAGGCAGGCCCAGCACAATGGCCTCAACATTTTCTTTCCTGACCACATCTATAATTTTTTTTACCAGGTTTTTTTGACCCTGGATTACAGCGAGTGGTGAGGCGATTGTCTCGGCGTGGTCACAGATTGCCAGGCCGATGCGCTTATCACCATAATCTATTGCCAGATATCGCATTTTTCGTTGTGCGTATCTCGTATTAAGTACCGTTCTGCTATAAGAATTTTTCGCCGGCGTGCTTCTTTATCAGCTCGAGCAGTTCCTTTATTCTCTGGGCCTGGTCGATGTGACATACGAGTGTGGCGTCGGGACTGTGTGCTACAACTATATTTTCCAGGCCAATAGCAGCAATTAGATGCTTCTGGTCTTCGGTTATTATGATGCTATTTTTGCAATCGAGAAGTTCGCTCACGCCGGCTACAACAATATTATTATCCTTGTCAGAACTGATAATATCAGCGAGAGCGGCGAAGGAGCCCATATCGAACCAGCGACAATCCAACTTTATCGCATAAACGTTATCGGCCTTTTCCATAACGGCATAGTCAATGCTGATTTTGGGTAGTTTTACGAACCATTCCTGTAGTATTTGCTGTTGATTGGGGCTGTCCCATCCCCGTCGAATTTTACGCAGCGGCTCAGTGGCTTCCGGCAGGAATTTTGCGAGATTGGCCAAAATTGTTTTGGCCTTCCAGACGAACATTCCTGAATTCCACAAGTACTGGCCGACTCTGAGATATTCGGTTGCGGTTTTTTCGTCAGGTTTTTCCTTGAATGCTTTGACGGAATAAATTTCGTTTTCACAATGGGAGCATTTGCGAGGGGCGTCGCATTTTATATAGCCGAGCTGAGTTCCGGCGAAGGTTGGCTGGATGCCGAAGATAATCATATCATCAGGATTGCTGTTGACAAAGACCAGAGCATCTTTGAGTGCCTGCTGGAATACTTCGGCGGGCTCTATCAGCTGGTCGGCGGTGACGACAGCCATTGTAGCTTCAGGGTCGTATTTGTTCAGGATGGTAGCGGCCAGGCCGATGGCACCGGCGGTATCGCGCACGGCCGGCTCGGCAATGACATTATCAAACGGCAATTCAAGGATGTTTTCGCGGACAAGGTCTGCATAGTCGGCGTTGGTGAGAATAATTATGTTTCTCCTGTCAAAGATTGGTGATAGGCGTTGGAAACAGCGGCGGAGAAGCGTCTGGCTTTCAAGAAGTTTTAAGACCTGCTTGGGACGTTTTTTTCGGCTGAGAGGCCATAATCTTTTTCCGGTCCCCCCTGCCATTATCACTGCATAATTCATTTGCCGGAACCTTTATCAGGTGAAGACAAAAAACAACACTGGCACGACGATTACAACAAAGATTACCATAGTAACTACCCAAAGTGCGCTGGCTAAAGGGCCATCTAAATCGAAAACGTTGCTCATTGTCACCATAAGCACAGCGCTGGGAGTAGCAGACAGAACTATTATCACCTTTTGAGCCGGTTCGGTCAAGTTCTGGCCGGTCATCGCCAGCAGCCAGATAAGCAAAAGTGCCATTGCCGGCGTTACAACAAATTTTACCACGCTGAGTAGAAAATACAAGTTTGTATAATTTTTTAGCCGGGATAAGTTTACCCGCAGGCCAATTGCAAAAAACGCCAAGCTGGAGGCAATGTAAACGAAGATATCAATGATATGAAATTTCGGTATGAAATCCGGCATCTTGATGCCGGTCAAATTCAGAATGATGGCAGCTATTATCGCAGGAATAGCAAGAAAGCGTAAATCCAACACCTGCTTGAGCTTAAATTTGGCGTTGGAATGCTTTGCTCGAAGTTCGTGAGCCTTCAGCAGAGGTAGAAAGATAAGATAGGCCGCGGGCAGCGAAAGTACGAAGTATATGTTCGCCAAGCCGAGGCCCTCGGTGCCAAACAAGGCGTAACAGACGAACGCCCCGCCGGTATATCCGACATTGCTCAGACCCCCTGCCAGTATGAGTGTTAGTCGGCTTCTTCGGTCGAGGTCAAGGGAATAAAACAGCGCTGTTGAGAGAGCGGTGATTGCCAGCATTAAAACGAGGCCCACTATTGGTAACCAAACGAGCTGACTGCTCAACTGCATCCGCCAGATTACCAATAGTGCGATGAGCCAGTTGAAAGAGACCAAAACGGCGGTCATTATTTTTTTGGCGTAGTGTTCCGGCAGCCCGAGCCTATTGTTTGCCAGATAGCCCGAGACAAGCCCAGCCACTAATACTGCTAACATAGCTGCGAGGCGAAGGCGAGCAATATCCTGAGCAGCCAAATCTGCCAAAACGCCGGCGGCAATTGAGAGCATCAAACCAAAAAATCTCCGTCAACTTCAGTTAGAGTCTGGATTTGCCGGGCCAGCTCTTCGTAGCCGGTCCTGCCCATAATTGCAAAAGTTGCTTCCTTGACCAGCTCAACAGCGGGCTGGTCGTAAGTATTAATGCCGAACAGCGCTGCGGCAAAAGAAGTTGTTACCTCATACAAGTAAATAAACTGGCCGACGGTATAAGCGTTTACCCGGTCGAACACAACAGTAAGGCAGGGACGGCTGTCTGTCAAAAGGGCATACTCGGTGGCTTTTTTTTCACTGTTAAGCAGCGTGCTCAAATCGACATTAGCAAGAAAGCCGAGCTCGGGTGCACAATCAGGAGCGGGACCTACCTTGAGGTCTCTTTGGAAATTGTTGACCTGCATGAAAGTGAACAATTTGTCGTTAGGTCCCTGGCGATATAACTGCAGTTGACTATGCTGGTCGGTGGTGCCGAGGGCCTTGACGGGTGTGGGGCCAATGTGTACTTCATTGCCGGTCAAATCTTTTGCCTTGCCGAGACTTTCAGCCCACAGTTGCCTGTACCAATCAGCCAAATCCTTGAGCGCATAACTATATGGCATCATTACTGAGATTTTTTTACCTCTATTATAAAAGTGGTGATTGATTGCTGCATTGATAGCGGCGGGATTTTTGTAAAAATCTTCGCAGCTGACCCTGATATCCATATCGCGGGCGCCTGCGAGGAGCGAATCAATATCGATTCCGCACATAGCTGCACTGAACAGACCGACGGCACTTAAGACGCTGAATCTTCCACCGACACCAATGGGAACTTCCAGGCAGCGCAGGGCCGAATCAGCGGCAATCTTGCGAAGCGTGCCCTGTTTGGGGTCGGTGGTTGTGATTATCTGGCTTTGAAAACCTGCCGGGCCGAGCTTGCCTAAAAGCAGTTGGCGAATAATCATAAATTGACTTGCGGTTTCAGCGGTTCGGCCAGATTTGCTGATGACATTAAAAATAGTTTTGTCGAGCTTGTCGCCGACCCAATCCAGAAATGAAGCAAGCTGGACGGGGTCAATATTGTCGAAGACGAAAAGGCGAGGGCCGGGGCGTTGTGTGTCGTCGAGATTGTACATATAGGGATTTAATGCGGTCTGCAGGGCGATATTGCCAAGGGCCGAGCCGCCGATGCCGAGCACAACGAGATTTTCACATCGCCCTTTTAGTTCAGCAGCGATTTCTTTGACCTGTTGTACAGTTTTGGTGTTGTAAGGTAAGTCTCTATATGGCGTTTGGCCGGTGTCTTTTTCTTTGTTTAACTGATGAATTAACGGCGATGTTTTTTCAGCAAGAGCTTTTAGCTGCTCATCAGTTATGCCGTGCTCGGAGCCGATGACCCTGGAAGTAACATTTTTGTAGTAAAGTTTAATTTGTGGTTGTGACATCGAGACCTTCCGTAATTAAGAATCCGAACCTGCGGTAAAACCGCAGGCTAAATACCTACCTTTATAAGAGCGGCGTATTTTAGCATAAGTGACTTTGTTTGTCCTGTGTTAAATCTGACAACGACGACGCTGTTTTCGCCCATATCAACAAAGTTTTCGACCCTGCCGAGGCCGAAAAACTTATGTTGTACCAACTGGCCTTCGATAAATTCCGGTACGTTGTTGCTGCTGTGCAAACAGGAAGAATAGGTTCCCGCCTGCTCGGGAATGACATTATCAGGTTCGGCAAAGTCAATTCCAAGCTCGTATAGAAATCGCGAGGGTATTGTTCTGAGCATCTGACCTCGTACCGTCCGGTATTTGGCATAACTTATATACAGGCCGGTTTCGGCGCGGGTTATGCCGACAAAAAAGAGTCTGCGCTCTTCTTCAATTTCATCTTCGTCGCCGGCGCCTCTTTCGTGAGGCAATAAGCCGTCTTCGACGCCGATGATAAAGACATTTTCAAATTCGAGTCCTTTCGCTGCGTGCAAGGTCATCAGGGCGACACGGTCGCTGGCGGAATCATACGCATCGACATCGCTGAAGAGTGATATTTCCTGAAGATAATCGAGTAGTGAGGGCTGCTCTGTTTGCCGGTCATATTGAGCGGCGGCGTTTATCAGCTCGCTGACATTTTCCAGTGCGCCTTTCTCTTTCTCATCTTCACTTTTAAGCAATTCAGCCAATCCGGACTCAGTAAGGACTTGCTCGGCAAGTGGTGCGACTTTGCCGGTCAAATCCGTCCTGAAGTGCTCTATCATATTGACAAAGGCGGTGACTTTGGCTTTTGAGGCTTTAGAGAGAGATTCGATGTGCTCTGCATTCTTAAGCGCATCGAAAAAGGTAATATTATGCAAAGCAGCATAGGTGCGGATTTTAGTGATTGTTGTTTTTCCTATGCTGCGGGCTGGTGTGTTGATGATGCGCAAGAGTGCAATTTCATCACCTGGGTTGACAAGGATTTTCAAATAGGCGAGCAGGTCACGGACTTCCTTTCTGTTGTAGAATTCCACGCCACGAACGAGTTGGTATGGTATTTTACACTGGATAAATGCTTCTTCGAGTACCCTGCTCATAGCGTTAATGCGATAGAATACGGCTATATTGTTTAGAGAGACACCCTGGTCAGTCAGCTCTTTGACCTGCTGAGCGACGGCCTGGGCCTCTTCGGTCTCGTCCTCGAAGGTCCTTACGACAACGTCTTTGCCGTGAGGCTTTGTGGGGATGAGCCTTTTTTGCTTTCGTTTTTGGTTGACTGCAATCAAATTATCTGCGACTTCAAGGATGTTGACGGTACTGCGAAAATTTTCCTCCAGTTTGACGACGGTAGCGTCGGGCCAATCGGTTTCAAAGGCCAATATGTTTCGGATGTCGGCACCTCGCCAGCGGTAGATGGACTGGTCCGGGTCGCCGGTTACGCAAATATTGTTGTGCGCCGAAACAAGGGCTTTGGCGATTTTGTACTGGGCGTGATTGGTGTCCTGGTATTCATCGATGAGCAGGAATTTGAAGCGATTTGACAGCTCGCGGCAGACGTCGGGACAACTCTGGAGTAAACGAGCGGTTTTCATCAGCAGGTCGTCAAAATCAAGGGCGTTACATTCGCTCAGGATGTGCTGATAGCGGGCATATATTCCGGCTAATGTTTTGGTAAAAAAATCATCTACCTGGGCTTTGAAAGTTTCAACATCTGTCAGGTTGTTTTTCAACGTAGAAATAGCACCGAGACATCGAATCGGCGGGAAGTTGCTGGTATCAAGTTCGCAATCTTTGACGGCCTGTTTGATACATCTGGCCTGGTTGGACTTGTCATAGACACTAAAGTTAGGGTTAATGCCTGCGCTGGCTGCATATTGGCGGAGGATTCTAACGCATAAAGAGTGAAAGGTACTAATGTGTGTGGCGGCCAAAGCACCAAGAGCAAATGCTCTTTGCCGCATCTCTTCGGCGGCCCTATTGGTGAAAGTTATAGCGCAAATGTTGTAAGGCAGGATGCCTGAATCGATGAGTGCGGCGATTCGGTATGTGATAACGCGGGTTTTACCGCTGCCGGGGCCGGCAAGCACAAGTAACGGCCCTTCAACGTGAAAGACGGCTTTTCTTTGCGAATGGGTTAGTTGGTCATATTGTGTGTTGTTCATTGCTCGTCTGGCTGCATGCGTCATTCTGATTTTTCTGATTGTTTAAGCAATTTTTCTTCCTGTTGCACTAACTGCTTAGAAAGTTCAGGCCTTTCGACTTTTATGCGTCCACGCAGACTGAGTCTTAAGTCAAGCGGATACTGCTGGTCATTAAGGAAATCGAGCAGTCCAAAGTATCTTAAAAGTTTAAAATCAGGCAGGTCAATTCTGTGTGCATCGGAGTACATTGACTGGTAACGGTCGTAAACTTCTTTTGCCATTTTTTCTCTGCCAGCCGCCTCATCATCGTCACGAACTGCGTATCTGAAATAGCTTTCCCTCAGCATCATTTGTACTATTTCTTTGGCGTCATTTACGCCCAGGTCCTTGAGCTCGTAGAGGAAGCGATTCCTTGCATAAACAACAAGAGGAGGTTTAAACTCATCGGCAGGATACAGTTTCCTTAATTGATTATAAATTTTTTGTGCCTGGCGCCTATGACCTGCCTGATAGAAGGAAAACAGAGCATTTTCAAGCATATTTCGGTGGCCGGTCTGCATGGACTCAAAGACACCCCTTTTTCCAATGTCCCTGTATTTTTCGAGAATCGCCAGCATGGAGTTGTTGTATGGCTCAAACATTCTCAAATCCGGTCGCAAGAATACTTCTTTTGTCTGTGTCTGCGGCGGCTGCAAAGAAGAATCCGTGAGCATTTCAGCCGGCACGCTACAGATAAATATTTTTCCGTTGCGGAAGAGATTTTGCAGGCTTTGACCGACGGTACGGTCGGTTCTGCTTTCTTCCATGGAGTACTGGTCTTTCCCTGCCATTTGCAGGCCTTTTACGGCCCAATAGATTGCATGACTGTCAGGGTGCCGCCAATCCAAAGGTAAATGTTTATTTGGGTCATTCCAGCCGATAGGGCCATAAATTTTATTCAACTCGTGCATTAAAGCTGGGTCAAGTTTCCAGCTTTTCCGCAACTGGTAAGCTTTAGCGAAGATATCAAATTTTTCGAGGGCTGCTGTGCCTCTAAAATTATCTATAGTGTTAAAGGCAGCAGGATTGAACCGGCCTGGGTTTTGCCTTAAGGATAAATAATTGCTCACGAATTCATCATCATCGGCAAATGCCTTATCGGCGGATTTTAGGGCTGTAATTAGCGGCAGCACATTGGCATCTTTTACAATTTGCTGCCAGTCGGTCGGTGCCTCGGCAAGGGCACGGAATGTTCGGTTGTCTGCCGGGCCGAGCAGTGGTTCCATCGCTAAAGCCAGTTGCAGCTTATAGTATTTGTGCGCATCATCTGATACGGCACCTATTTTGTGATGGAATATTCTGGCAAGTTCCCGATAGAGTGAAATACTTTTGGGGTTCAGGACAATGCCCTGGTCGCGAAGCAGTTCGTATCCATTTTTGACCCAGTGCCATCGTTGGTCCGGCTGAGTTGCGGGTATGGCGACGGAGATATTGTAAGCCATATTCCAGGCCTGGAACTCCCAGACGGAAGCGAATCGCGGCTGGAGTGTGGTTATCCACTCTGCGAGTTGTTTTGCATCGAAGAATTGGCCCTGCTCCTTTAGCTTATCTGCCCGCATCCATAAGACATCTACGACCAATCCCCGGAAAGCTCCCATTGCGACGGTTGCAAACGCCAGTGAAGGAGGGGCATTTTCAAGGGGTTCATTGCTTATCAGCTTCATTTTGTGCCGCTGGGAATTTATATAATCCAGTTGCGTGCCCGCGGCAATAAGCAAAGCGGCTGCAAAGCAAATACAGGTAAACCAAATTATCGTGTCACGCAGACGCATAGTTCATATCTCGTATCTCGTGAAGCGTTCCCCTATTCTTGTTTTCACAAGAAAACATAGGGGACGTATCTCGTATTTTGCTTCACGCTTCACAAGATACACTTTTTTAGATTATAACTTTTGCAATTTCTCGATAACTGAAAACCAACAAGGCAAGAATCAACAATAAAAACGCTTTAACACCAATCATCAAACCGGCGACTTTGGCCAGTAAAGACCATCTCAATAATCGCGCAGGAACCAGAAATTTTGCGGGGTCAAATTTATCGAACTGCGGCAGGAGCCTAATGACAGGTCCAAAAGTGTAAGAATACGCGTCACTTATGTTTTCGCTCAGGAAGTCAAAGGATTCGATAACAAAACCACTGATAGTTGCGGTAAAGAAAATCACAAGACAAAACAATATGGCCACAGGGAACGAGAGGAAAGTGGAAGCCAATATTCCTAAAGAAGCGAGGAAAATCAAACGGAACAGGATTAAAAGGACAGCTCTCAGAAAATTTGCGTTGAAAGTATCAGCCTTGTAAAGCACCTCCAGCCCGTCCTTAAGTGGAAAGATTACCACCGTATTGTTTAGAAGGGGTACATTGAAGAATCTGACAACCAGATGGCCATCCTCCGTTACGGCATCGGCAGGGGCTTCTATCTCATAAAAGGTTCGAATGAGGTCCTTGCGATCAAAGCGATAAACGGGCGTTTCAATCTGTCGGTAGTCGCCTACGTCCCATCTGCCATAGACGTGCAAATCGGGAGGATTTACCGAAACATCGTATTTGTATTTAATAAACACACTGTGGTTCGGGTCGAGAGGTTTGACGTTATCAAATTCCCAAATCAACTCGTGACCGGGCGCAGCAGCTCGTTTTCCAAGTTCTATCCGTTTGGTAAGAGCCTCGATGTAATTTTTTCGTGAGACTTTACTATCAGATACGCCTGGAGGTAATTGGCCGGTTTTTTCAAGCTTTTGATAGGTTCTATTGACCTCATCGGTAACGTCAACCTCTACGGGTCTCAAGCTGGCACGGGCGGTGAAGAATTCGTTGTTGACTTGTGTGAGTTCGGCTTCGCTCGCTGCATAAAATTTCGGCGTATAAATAGTAATAGTGTAAATTATAGCTGAAAAGACGATAAGCAAAGCCGCACCCAATAATATGACGCCCAGCAGTTTGCCGAAAAGGAGCTGAAAACGGCGAATGGGCTTTGTCAGAACGGTGTATATTTGTCTTTGCTCTATGTCGCTTGTTAACGAATAGATTGAAACTATTATCGTCAGCATACAGAGCAGAAAATTGGTGAGCGAAAGGCCGTAGCTTACAAAGCTCTGGAGTCTGCCTTTCAGGGTGCCGTCGCCTGTCATCGACATACCCATAACCGGGAGCAGGACGATAAGCAGTATTATAAAGACAGCGGCAATTTTCATCCGCAAGGCCTGCCGGACAGTATTTATGGCGACAGCCCAGATACTATGCATCGCTGGAATCTCCCTGGCGATTACCAGTTTGTTCTTTATCCTCGTCTTGAGGTGTGGAACGACCTGCCAGATGGTCTAAGATGCTTTTTTTGATTTTTTCCTGCTGAGGAGCTTCGGGCTCAACCGGTTCTGTTTTAACTTTTTCATCTTGAACGACGGGCCTGGGCTTGGCCGATTCAGTCTCGCCGGTTAGTTTACGCAATAGCTGCTCATCGGGTTTGGGGACAGAAGTTTCGAGGGGTACGACTTTCTCGGTTGTTGGAGGTTCCGGAGAAGTCTCCTGCGATAGCGGTGCAGAGACAAGTTTATCGAGTATGCTTTCCGCAGAGGTCTCTGGTGCAAGAAAGCCGGCAATTTGGGTAGTGCTGACTGCGCCGCTCGTGGACTGGGCCTGCTGCTGGGCATTCTCAACGGTTTTGATGAAAAATGTTTCGAGCTTGTCCATCGGGCAGGTTACTGTGCAGTCAGTCTGTTCGTCCTGAACTATTTGTTTTATCTTGTCAATAGCGCTATCGCTAATAGAGCCGGTAGTAATTTGCTTTCTGTTTGTCTGCTGCAAAAGGTCTTTGACTTTGCCTTCCGACTGGATTTTGCCGCCATAGAGAATTGCGATTCTATCGCATACATCTTCGACATCGGCGAGCAAATGACTGCAAAGCAGGATTGTTTTGCCGCGTTTTGCAAGCTCCAGGATTAAATCCTTTATCTGTCTTGTTCCGATGGGGTCAAGTCCTGTCGTCGGCTCATCAAGTATTAACAGGTCAGGGTCGTTTATCAGGGCCTGTGCCAGGCCGATTCTTCGTGCCATACCCTTTGAAAAAGTTCCAACGGGTCTGTTTGCGACGGCCTTTAGCCCAACCATATCGAGCAGGACTTCGATACGCATTTTGCGCACTTTGGCGGGCAGTGCGAATAATCTGCCGTAGAAATCCAGTGTTTCGCGGGCGTTCAAATACCTGTAAAGATAGGACTCTTCGGGCAGGAATCCTATTCTGGCGTTGATTTTAGGGTTGGCGCCGTCGCCGCCGAGGACAACTGCTTTTCCCCTTGTCGGATAAAGTAAGCCGAGCAGCATTTTCAGGGTGGTTGTTTTTCCCGAGCCGTTGGGGCCCAAAAGGCCGAACACTTCATTGTAGCTAATCTGTAAATTCAGGTCATCGACGGCATAAACCTTGTCCCGACCCCACCAGTCGGAAAAAATCTTGGTCAAAGAAAAAGTTTCAATAGCGTATTCCATAGGATTAAAAACTCAAAAGGCTTTATGTTATTGGTGGTCGAGTTCTTCGC
>SDBT01005363.1_pt1 | contig 21537 bp, 20 predicted proteins | sample 2277101 | NCBI WGS metagenome assembly SDBT01 (sample SAMN10404973, study PRJNA504765) | marine sediment metagenome | isolation source: marine sediment core GS10_PC15, 103 cmbsf | place: Arctic Ocean: Southern Knipovich Ridge | collected 2010
TGGTATCGAGCCAGAATGAATATTGAAACTAGTTTTCGGGATTTTAAATCCTTACTGGGAGTAAGAGGAATATCACTCAAGGTAAGAAAAGCTGAAAGACTTGATCGTCTCCTCACCTGGTATAGTTTTGCTCTATATTCTCCTTCTAGTTCTGGGAGTCTCTGAGTTGGGAGAGGAGTTACGCAAGAAACTAGAAATTGTCCGTCACAGGGCAAGGCATGGCACCAAGCGAACTTTAAGTGTTTTATCCCTTGCACTAATGGCCATAACCGATACCTTTCTTCTTAACCGCTTAAACCTAATTAAAGTCTTAGTAGATTGCTTAAGGAAATTAAAACAAAATCAAATATTTGTTTCTCCTCTATTAGGATAAACTCCCAAGGTTTACTGGCCAGAAAGCTTTCTTTTTCTTTTGTGGGATTCCAGTGGCAATTGTATGCTTATCGACAAAAAAACGGCAAGCATTGTGTTAAAACCGGGATAATTCAGATTCTCTGAGCCATATTCTCAAGATCTCTTGTCATCTTTAGTCTCAGCCTACGCCTCAAAATCCTAATTTTACCCGGTAAGGCAGGTTATTATCTCTCCAATTCCAATTTCTGAACCAAAAACTGGGGGATGGCAAGCAATTCGAGGGGTTGACAAAAAGGAATTTTCTGATATAATTAGAAGATAATTCTGATTAGAATACGATTCTATAACAATGGAAGAAACAAAACCTATTTACCCTATTAAAGCCGTAAATAATTGCTTGTCTGTTCTTGAGTTTTTAGCCGAGAAAGGGCCTTTCGTGAGTATCAAGGAACTTAGCAAACAATTGGGGATTTATCCCAGCACCGTCCATCGTATATTGGATACACTAAGACATCGCGGCTATGTGGAGCAAAATTCTGAGAGCGACAAATATCAGCTCGGCCTCAAAGTGTTCAAATTAGGGATTGCCAAGATTTATGAACCAGATTTGATAAAAGCGGCTATGCCCTATTTAAGAGAATTGAGAGATCAATCAGGCGAGACCGTTCACTTGAGTGTAATGTCCGAAGGTAAGTCTCTTTGTTTGATGAAAGAAGAATCTCCTCACGTTATAAAAATGAGCTCCAAGGTTGGTAAAGGAGGTCCTCTTCACTGTACTGCTAGTGGTAAGGTACTGTTGGCTTACATACCAAAGGACGAGAGAAAAAATATCATTAAAAAAACAAAAATCACTCGTTTTACAAGAAAAACAATAACTAATGAGAAAAGACTGGAAGAAGAACTCTCCAAGATAAGAAAACAGGGCTTTGCCCTTGATACAGGTGAGCATGAGAGGTACGTTCGTTGTATAGCCGCTCCCATAAGAAATCACGAAGGGCAAGTGGTAGCTGTAGTTAGTATCTCTGGCCCGGCTTTTAGAATGGGTGGTGATGAGCGAAATCGGTTGAGTGAATTTCTACTTTCTGTGAGCAAGAGAATATCAGAGCGATTGGGATATGACAAGTAATACCACTTGATGTTTTTTACCTAATACCTGTGGTTGAAAGAATAGATTCAGTTGAAAATTCTGCCTAGAAATAAAGGCATAATAATTTTGTCAATTCTTGGCAGATATCCAAAGCACGAACTTGATTTGAGGGGCTAAAAACTTTTATGTCTAAATTTCTAAAAAGGAGGGCCTTCTAATGAAAATTAGAAGATTGGAGCTAATTAAGTTATCTTGTTTTTTTGAAAAAGAATGGCGATGGCCTGGAGGCCGCTTTCCTGGCTGGCACGCAGTTCTTGTTCGGGTTGTAACAGATTCTAATATTGAGGGAATTGGAGAAATTGGAGGTGGAGTACAAATACCTGAAATTGTTACATCTGTTTTCAATCACTTTAAACCATTACTGATTGGAAGGGAAATCCAGAACATTCAGAGCATTACAGAATCATTGTACAGCAATGCTCTGTCTTGGGGACGTAGAGGAGTTGCTATTAGTGTAATTAGCGGGATTGATATTGCTTTGCATGACGTCCTCGCCAAATCACTTGGAATACCAATGTATGTTCTACTGGGGGGTCAAGAAAAGCCGAAAATCAAAGCTTACGCTAGTGGCGGGGTTATTGGTGGGGAAAACCTGGAGGCTCTACAAACTGAATTACATAATTACGTACAAGAAGGTTTTAAGGCAGTGAAAATACGAATCGGATATGGACTCGATAAGGATCGAGACGTTGTTCAAGCAGCTCGAGATGCAATTGGTGATGGTATTGATCTGATGCTAGATGCTGGGCAAAACTACAGAAAGAAACCTTGGGATCTATTGACAGCTAAAAAGGTGACTAAAGCACTGGAACCATTTAATCCCTTTTGGCTTGAGGAGCCTTTGAGAACAGATAATTTAAGTATTTATCAGGAGCTTCGGGAAAGTACTTCTGTTCCTATTGCAGGGGGAGAAAGTGGAATGTGGAGATATGAATTTCGCGACATTATTGATCGAAAGGCTATGGACATCATCCAGCCAGACCCTATACAGGCGGGGGGATTGCGAGAGACAAAACTAATTTGTGACTATGCAGCGATGAGTGGCGTGCCTGTTGCTCCGCATATATGGGGTAGTGCTATAGGATTGATGGCGAGTCTGTCCTTGATTGCTTCCACACCTAGCTGTATAATTGCCGAGCTTAGTCAGATGCCCAATCCTTTTCGGGATGAGCTTCTTGTGGAAAAATTGAAGGTGAAAGAAGGTTATATTGTTCTCCCGGACACTTCTGGCTTGGGAGTACAAGTCACGGAGGAACATGTCCGTAAATATCCTTTTAATCCTAAGGCAACTCCAGTAACATTTAACAAATAATATATCGGGCCACTGGTAGAAGGCAGGGGGACACAAAAATGGTAAGAAAGTGTAAGGCAAAATTATCGCAGATGGAAAAGATTTTTTTGAATGAAATGACCTGGCAAGAAGTACAAAGTGCCATAGAGCAAAACAAGATACCCGTTATTCCCGTGGGGTCAACAGAACAGCACGGGCCTCACCTGACTATTGATACTGACTCATTTTTGTGTTTTGAAGTAATAAGGGCAGTCGCTGCCAAGTTTAATAGGTTAGTTGTAGTGCCGCCTGTGGTTTATGGTTATTCATCCCATCATCTTCAGTTTCCTGGCACGATATCACTTCGGCCTTTCACCCTGATCAATTTACTCGTTGATATTTGCTTATGCTTGGCTAAACACGGTTTTAAAAAGATATTTATTTTAAATGGTCATGGCGGGAATAAAGGTGTCATTGCTACTGCTACAAGATACGCTGAAGATCAAATGGAAAAACCCATACCTATAGCCAGCGCCACTTATTTTGACTTCGCAAAGCAACAAATAGCCCGCATACGTGAGTCTGAGCTTCAAGGTATGGCACATGCTGGTGAACTTGAAACATCTCTTCAACTTTTTCTGAGGTCTAACCTGGTCAGTAAATCAAAAATCCAAAAGAGCGTACTTCCTATCCCAATCAACGATTATGTTTACGCCGATCTTATGAAACCTTCAGTTGTTAACTTGACGGTTAGTCCTGAGAACTCCCAAAAAATTGCAAGAGCATATGCTTGTTCTGAAAATGGAGCTGCGGGAGACCCTACGTGTGCATCAACTAAGAAAGGTGAGTTGTTTTTTAAGTCCATAGTGGAAGGTGTGGTGGGATTTCTGAAAAAATTCGATGAACTGTAGTGCTCTAATACCTTAGAAACTGGACAGACACATTTCACTTTTGCGCGATATGTGCGGGTTAAACCGTTTGATTTCAGCTACAGGATTTATTATCTGACACGCAGTTGTCCTAGAGAATTCCAATTTGATTTTAGACATAGGAAAGCAAAAGGACGTAACAGGTTGTATATATTACTTTTCACCTCCTCGAGATACTCCTTTTTGTCGGCGCAGGAAGGGTCGACTTGAATTACCTAACAAGGGGTCGAGTGGGAAGTGGAGGATTCAGAAAATCTTAGACCTCATCAATTAGCCTAAGGCGGTAGAAGATTATGAAAAACAATATTTAAATAGCTGGTCCATAAATTGAGGATAGTCTAAAATTCACAGAAAGGTAGCAATCCTTACTATATAGTATAGCTGAAGGGAGAAGACAGTATGGATAAGAAGGTCATTAAAACAAACCAAGCTCCTCGTCCCGCAGGGGCTTATTCGCAGGGAATTAAGGCAGGCAATTTTGTATTCACGGCTAGCGAAGGGCCTATAGACCCTCGATCAGGAGAAGTCGTGGCACCCGGCAATGTTCGTGAACAAACTATACAAACGTTAAAAAACATAGAAGCAATTTTGAAGAAAGCAGGAACTTCTCTTGATAATGTTGTCAAAATGACTGCTTATATCCGTTCCGAAGATTGGGCAGAGTTTAATGATGCATACAAAGATTATTTTAAAGAGGATCCACCAGCTCGTTCGATAGTAGAAACTCTTCATACTTCCAATAAGATGCGTGTGGGATTGGATGCCATTGCTATCATTCCTGATAACAGTATTACGTTGACTGATAGAAAGAAGATATGAAAACGTAGTGTGCCTCCAAGACCGCGTGCAATAGAAACCAAAACTGGAGGTACATGAATGTTCTACATGGAAGTAGACCACCGCAAAAGAGTAGTCTCGTCTGATGCGTTAGCCTCATCTCTCGCTGAGGGTGATCAGAGGGTATAACGGAAGGTTCGACAGCAAAGAACAAACAAGGATTTGCATTACATTTCATAGGGGGAAAAAATGGGAGCAGAAAGCAAAGTCAGAGAATTAGGAATAAAATTTAAGGAAATAGATCCTAGCGCTGGCAAGTTAGCACCATTTATTAGGACAGGCAATCTCCTTTTCACATCCGGGCATACTTCTAAAATCGAAGGAAAAGTGGGCGAAAACATAGACAAAGAAACTGGATACAAAGCTGCAAGAGAGTCAGCTATTGATGTACTATCAACAATAAAGACGGCCGTTGGAAATTTAGATAAAGTAAAAAAAATTGTGAATCTGTTTGGTATGGTAAATTGTAGTGAAGGTTTCTCGGATACCCCATATGTGATTTATGGAGCTACAGATCTTTTTTTAGAAATTTTTGGTCCAGAGATTGGTCGACATAGTAGATCAGCGGTAGGAATGTCTGCCTTGCCGAGCAACAAAGCTGTTGAAATACAAATGGTAATAGAAATCCAAAAATAATTGGAGGTTAGTTTCTGAAATTTTTTGCTGAAAAGCGCTTTTGTTAGGATTATGGGTTAATCATTGGTATGGAAAAGGACCGTCCTTAAAAAGTTGGAGAGAAACATGCTACCGAAAAACAAGGATTTTCGAGGGATACTAGCAACCCCACAGACCCCTTTTACTAAAAATGGAGAGTTGAACGAAGACGATCTTCGAAAAGAAATTAATTTTTGCCTTAAAGCAGGTGTCCACGGTATAGTAGCGTTAGTTATGTCCGCTGAGTTTTCTGTGCTTTCTGATCAAGAACGAAGAAGAATTACTGATATTGTAATAGAAGAAGTAGATCACAAAGTGCCAGTAGCAATAGGAACAGCAGGGGTCAGTACGGAAGTTGCCGTGATGTTTAGCAGATACGCCAACGATAAAGATGCTGATGCTGTTATTGCTCTACCGCCTTATGTCAGAAAAGACGATTTTGGCGGCATTTACAGGTATTATAAAACTATTTCCGACAATATTAATATTCCTATAATTATACAGAACGCACCTCCTCCAATGGGTTCTGCTTTACCTCCGTCCTTCTTGAATAAATTAGTAAAAGGCATCGAAAATGTAGAGTACATAAAAGAGGAAAACATCCCTAGTCCACATTGTATCAGTGCGGTCTTAAGCTGTGCTGGCGATAACGTTAGGGGAGTCATTGGGGGGAATGCTGCGCGATGGATAATTTCTGAGTTCAAAAGAGGTGCCTGCGGTTGGATAATAGCGTCTGAATTTTGTGACGTTTTAGTTGAAGTATATAAAAAACTACAAAATGGGAACGAAAAACAAGCTAGGTGGACGCTCGACAAGATCATTCCTTTGATTGATATGGAGTTTCTATTTGAAGAGAGTCTATCAAAAAATGTTTTAAAAAAGAGAGGAATAATTACATCAGATTATGTAAGAGTTTCAAACAATAAGTCTTTGGACAGATATGACATAGAAGAACTGGATATTTTATGGAAAGATGTAGAATCCTTTTTAAAGCCTAAATAAAATAGTTGGCTTTACTTGCCGTGCACACGAGAAGATTAGCAACCAAGAAAAGGTCCTTCGGATGTATCTTCATAGATTAAATGTGGGACTCTCAAGAAACAATTTGTCTCTAGGGGGCAAGCAAGCCTTACCTTAAGCGAGTTGTGAACGATGGACAGCTAGGCGTCTCCTAGCGTTTGATTACCAGGGAAGGGTCAAGAAACAAATACAAAGCATGTACTAAAAGGTGTTGCCGCCAAGGAGCACGACATGTTAGAGCAGAATAGATAATGTAGAAGGTATTAACGTTACGTAGGTGCAATGCATGTTATTTAATCCATTATATTCATAATAACACATAAGGAGGTGAAGATGGGAGAAGAATAGTAAAAGTAAGAAAATTGACTATTTCCAAAAGGAGGTTTGTAAAATGTTTGCAAGTCTGAAAAAAATGGTAAAAGTTTCCAGCAGGATTCTTGTTGTATTGGTGCTATCCCTAGGGGTCTTTGCTCAGATTGGACTAGCGGAGAAAATCACGCTTAGATTTCAGAGTTGGCGATTAGCAGAGGCAATTCCCTCTAGGATCTACGAGGAACTCAGGTTAGATTTTGAAAAACTAAATCCAGAAATTAGCCTTAAATTTGAACCGGTACCTTATGATGACAGGTTAGTTAAACCACGGAGTCAAATTGCAGGTGGTGCTCCTCCAGACGTGTTAATGATGACAGAAGCTGACGTTATTCCGTTTGCCAGTCAAGGTCTGCTTATGAATCTCGATTCGCTCTATGAAAGGGAGGGGGGAAAGGAATTTACGGGGAAACTGCTAGAGCCTCTTTTCGATTTTGATTTATATAAGGGTTCATACTATGGTGTTCCCGTAGAAGTGGTGATTATTGAGTTATTGTTTTACAACAAACGAATGTTCCGTGAGGCTGGATTGCCTGATAGAGCCCCTTTGACTTGGGGTGAGTTTCTTCACTATGCTCAAAGAATCACCAAGGACACTAATCAGGACGGTGTGATCGACAGATATGGATGCCTCTTATGGGGAAAAGCACCTGGTGATGCGGCAAAATTCTTCGTCGGGTGGGCTTTAAGGAATGGCGCGACTTTGCTTGATGAGAAAGGAACGAAATTCCTTTTGAATACCCCAAAAGGCCTGGAGACTTTACGTTTTTACACCGAGCTTTGGACTCAATACAAAGTCACTCCGGATCCAATTGATTTGGATTTCCCTACCATTGGTAGACTTTACGCCCAGGGAATAGGAGCGATGGTTCAACATGGACCATGGAATAAACCAATAACTCTTGAGGCGAATCCTGATATGGAAGGACAGATTGGAGTTGGCGCTTCACCTCTGGGTCCTTCAGCCAAAACAAATGTAGCGCAGTTATTGGGAAGTTCCATGAGTATTCCAAGTGGGGTAGAACATGTAGATGCCGCATGGAAGTGGATCACTTTTCTCCTTGAGGACAAGGCACAGATGGAATTCGCTTTTGGGATCAACTTTTTCCCTTCAGTAAAGCGTCTGTTAAAATCACCAAGAATCATGGAAGCCCAAGACGTAATCATGAGAGCTGGTTTTGATATGGTACTGAATGGACAAGTCAACCAAATTCTACTTAACCCACAGTATCCTAAAATAGAGAGAGCCATATGGGAGGAACTGCAAAATGCCTGGCTCGAGCAAAAAAGTCCGGAAAAAGCATTGTCGGATATGACAGCGAGAATTGACAAATTGATTGGCAGTTAGCAAATACACAAATTAGGAGGCCGGTGAAAATCTTGCTTTAAATTCCAAAAAGTAGAGGAGACTGTTTTTTGAGGTGTTCATTTTTGAAATCTTACCTCTAAAGACAAAATACTTAAAAGCACCTGAGTTGAGATGGAGGAATTTTCTAAGGCCACGAGAATGACTTTGATATTTCATCGGCCTCCTAACCTAGTCGTAGGGAGAAATATTTGTTAATCAGAATTTTTTTGTTTCTTGTGTAAAGCAGGAATATGAATAGAAAGCAACGCGAACTTTCAGTATTTCTTGGCCCTTTGATTATCACGCTGATAGCAGTATTAGGTTTGCCTCTCGTTATTGCTTTTCGTCAAAGTTTTCTGGGAGACGGAATAAATACTGGCTTTGTGGGACTGAGTAATTACCAAGAAGTTCTACTAGACCCAATTTTAGGAAAGGTTCTGCGGAATACTTTATTATTCGTTGGATTCTCTGTGCTTCTTCACTTCACTATTGGATTAGGTGTTGCTATGTTGCTCAACTTGGAGATGCCAGGGCGAAAAATATTTCGTATTCTCTTACTGCTGCCATGGCTTATACCACCAGTCGTTGGTACATTAGGATGGAGCTGGGTTTTAAGCAAAGAGTGGGGGATACTTAACGCCATAATTTTTCACCAACTCCACTTGGTTAGTTCCCCTCTCCCTTGGCTAACTTCCCCGGGACTAGCAATGGTGTCTATAATCATGGTCTGGGCATGGCGGGGGTACGGCTTTGTGATGGTTATGCTGCTCGCGGGGTTACAGGGAATTCCAGTAGAACAATATGAAGCTCTTGCTATCGATGGAGGATCGGGTATTGACGCTTTTTTTCATATCACTCTGCCTAATCTGCGCTTTATTCTCATGGTGACACTTTTCTTAGATATGGTGTGGACTTTTCAGCACTTTGATATAATAAAAGTACTGACAGATGGTGGACCAGTCAATTCGACAGAGATGTTTTCAACCTTAATTTACAGAGTAGCGTTTCGATTTTTTGAGTTCGGTCACGCCACCGCCATTGCCATTTTATTATTTCTTGGTCTGAGTATTTTGGGAGTTATCTATGTAAGAATAGTACTACGCGGAACGGAATAGATTCCATAATAATTTACAGGAGATCGGAAGAATTCTGTCAAATCACATAAATGTGGATAGTGTTGTATATCTTCAATAAATGAAAACAAAGGAATACTAACATGGTCGGTGGCAAAAAGGGGAGAAAGATGGTAGGATTTATTGTGTTAGTCATTCTCGTCTTGGTTATGTTGTTTCCTTTAGCATGGATGCTCTCGACCTCACTGAAGTCATCAAACGAAGCGTACAAAATTCCACCTTCTTGGGTTCCCAGTAAGCCTACTCTTAAGAACTACTTTGATGCTTGGAATGAACAATCATTTGCTCGCTATTTCTTAAATAGCTCCATTGTAACGATTTTCACTGCTTTCATTGCAACAGGAATTGCCACCTTAGCAGGATATGGACTTGCCCGTTATAGTTTTGCACGTAAGAGATTGCTCATAGCCGTCATACTTATGACTCAAATGTTTCCGCCTATTCTATTGGTTGTTCCCTATTTCAGTTGGATGCGTATTGTCGGTTTGCTGAATACCTATTTTGCACTTATCTTTGCGTATGTATCTTTTACATTGCCTTTTACCACGTGGATACTTTTTGCGTTTTTTAAGCAGATTCCACCTGAAATAGATGAAGCAGTACTAATTGATGGAGGTAGTCGATTTACGGCGTTCTGGCGGGTATCCCTACCTGCGGTAAGGCCTGGTATCTTGGCGGTATTTCTTTTTGCATTCTTATTGGGATGGTCGGAATATCTTTTCGCTCTTGTGCTTACATCTGATCCTGAAATGTACGTTGTTACGGTCGGTATAGCCTCTCTTAAGGGACAATACAAAATTGAATGGACATACATCATGAGTATGGGTATTGTAGCTATAATTCCTATTGCAGTTGTGTTTGGTTTCCTGGAGAGGTATCTGGTCAAAGGACTCACGGCTGGTGCGGTAACAGGATGAAGGATGGGAGGAACAGCGATAAGATAGCTAGCTACGCTTGAACTAAGAAGAACAGAATACGGAAAAAAAGCGTTCAAAGAAATTTTTGGCGTGTAAGCTAGAATTAGAAATCAGTGGGTGGGGTAGATTTTTTTTCAAAATTTGTCAAAAAGTTCGATTTTCGGTGATAGAGAGAATTATGGATCAAAAGGCAAAGAACAAGAAGAGACTATGTCGCCTGTTTTTTTGAGACCGTGTGAATGTTGGAAGAAAAGGAAAGCTCTGGGCGCTAAGTGAGTAATGCCAACAGTTAAGTGTATTGCTATGAAAGATTATTAATCAAGGTACAACCTATAAAGGTTACGAAGAGCTTATAGGTGAAGAAATTTATTCACAGACAAGTTAGTGATCGTATTAAATGAGCTATGGGGGGGGGACGAATGTACGGAGGATATGTGGGTAGATTATTATTAGTCGATCTAACCAAGAGACAAAGTGAAGTTGTCCCGGTGCAAGCGGTCTTATGCGAGAATTTCCTGGGTGGCTATGGCTTTGGTGTAAGTTTGATCTATGATTGGCAAAAACCGAGGACAGATCCGCTAAGTCATGACAGCACAATTGGCTTTCTTACCGGGCCTTTAACGGGAACCTCTGCATTGACTGGTTCCAGGTTTATGGTTGTAGGTAAATCACCACTCACGAGAACTTGGAGTGACTCAAATTGCGGAGGATATTTTGGTCCCGGGCTGAAAATGGCTGGTTACGATGGAATATTTGTGAAGGGCAAGGCAGATACGCCGGTTTATCTATTTGTGCACGAAGGGAATGTTACAATTGAGGATGCAACAGAACTATGGGGAAAAGACACCTACCAAACAGAAAAAGCTCTCAAAAAGAAATGGGGCAAGGACATAGGTGTAGTCTCAATCGGACAGGCAGGGGAGAAACTTGTTTTGATAGCCAATATTATGCATGATAAAGGAGCGGCTGCTGGACGTTCTGGATTCGGGGCTCTGATGGGTTCCAAAAAATTGAAAGCTATAGCTGTGAGAGGAAAAGGAAATATTCCAATAGCCTCGCCAAAGCGCGCTTTGAACCTCAGAAGACAGGCGATTAAGGCGATGGATAAAGATTTAATGAATGCCTTCCGGCGTGGCAATGCTTACACGCCCGATGCTATTATTACAGGAGATGCACCTACAAAGAATTGGTCTGGGATACCCCAAGAAGATTTTCCTGACGTTTTCAATTGGAACAAGGAGGATATGCACAAATATAGGGTTAAAACTTACGCTTGCTGGAAATGTCCTATAGCTGATCGGAGTATGGCTCAAATGGACAGTAAAGAATATGGATTGGTGGAATCTCATCAACCGGAATATGAGACTACAGCTGCTTTTACTGGTAACTGTTTAAATAGCAATTTTGAGTCAGTTATCAAAATAAATGACATGTGCAATCGATATGGAATGGATACTATCTCAGCGGGTGGATTAGTCGCTTTTACTATGGACTGTTTTGAGCGTGGTATCATAAGCAAGAAGGACACAGATGGGTTGGAAATGCGGTGGGGTAATCATAAAGCCATGGTTGCATTGATTGAAAAGATTGCAAAGAGAGAAGGCATAGGAGATGTATTAGCAGACGGACTAGAAAAGGCTGCGGAGCATATGGGGCAAAAGGCACAGAACTTCGCTATTCATGTGAGAGGAGAAGCTCTCCCCATGCATGACCCTCGGTGTGAACCGGCGATGGCTCTCATTTACAAAGTAAATGCTTCTCCAGGAAAACATCTTCCGGCGTCTCAATTCTGTAAACCCCCCGGTCTGGATTTGCAAGTCCCGGCATCTGGGACAAAAAGACATCTACAAAGGGAAAGAGCAAAAGTTGTAAGAATCTTGGAGGCTCTGAATAACTCGAATAGTTGTGCTGGACTATGTTTACGAGGATATCTTCTCTATGATGTACAATTTCTTCCAAAGTTTCTTACCGCGGTGACGGGAAAGGAATGGACACTAGAGGAATTAACCACTGTCGGAGAACGAATAGCCAACATGCGGCAAGCGTTTAATATTCGAGATGGGGTGAATCTCATAGATGAGTATTTTCCCTCACTTGTTTTGGGGAACCCTCCTTTTAGAAAAGGACCTCTCAAAGGAGTAACTATTGATTTAAAATTAATGACGGATGAATATTTTCAGGCCATGGGCTGGTCCAGGAAAGATGGCAGACCACTAAGAAGAAAATTAGTAGAATTAGGCTTGGAGGATGTGGCTCAAGACCTTTACCCTTGATCCTTAAATCTCTTGTTTACTTGAATACCTGACAAAAAGAATGTAGATGTACATTTTAAGTACTAAGAATTAGGAGGAGGAAATGACGGAAACTGGAAAGCTAGGGGTAGGTGTTATAGGAGTAGGCGGTATGGGTGAATGCCATGCTCGTGTTTTCAGTGAAATCCCCACAACCGAGCTGGTAGCCGTAGCAGATATCAGTAAAGAGAGGGCACGGAAGATAGCCGAGCGATTTCAATGCGATTATTACCTAAATTTCACAGATCTATTAAAAAGAGAGGATATTCAGGCTGTGAGTATAGTGACGCCCGATTTGTACCATGTCGAACAGTCTATAGCTGCCGCAGAGGCCGGAAAGCATATTCTGTTGGAAAAACCTATTGCTCAAACGGTCAAAGAGGCGGAGAAAATCAAAAAAGCTGCTGATGTTAACGATGTTAGACTCATGATCGCTCACATTCTTCGTTTTGATGCAAGGTACGTACAACTTCACGATCAAATTGAGCAGGGTGTTTTGGGGGATATTATTCATATTCGTGCGAAAAGACAAAGCCCAGCTCCAAGAAAGCGTCTAGAGTGGAAAACTTCAATGTTTTATTACTCGGGAGTGCACGACATAGATCTTCTCCTATGGTATATTAATGGTCAGGCTGAAGAGGTCTATGCGAAGAAAGTTGCCAAAGTTACCGAAGAGGATTGTATTTTCGTCCTCTATTCCTTCAGGAACGGCACAGTCGGCACACTGGAGATCAGTTGGTCTCTGCCTAATGATTTCCCGGCTTCATTGTGGAGTGAAATGGAGGTAGTCGGTACCAAGGGAGCTGGTTACGTTGATATTTACGATCACGGACTAAAGCTATTTGTGAATGGTCCTCATTTTCCTGATTGTATACATCAACCAGTGTATAACAATCAAACTATGGGTGATTTGAGAGCTGAGCTAATGCACTTTGTTGATGCTGTACTCCACGATAAGGAATTTCTCGTATCCACCAACGATGCGATTAGAGCTATTGCATTTATTGAAGCATGTCAAGAATCAATAGAGAACGGAATTCCAGTCAAAGTAAGGCAATGAGAGAGAAGAAATCATACAAACAAGAAATCCATATATAACAACGTAATGAACGGCGTTTTTTCTCTGCAGCTCGAGGAGATTTCTTGACAGGACAGATCGTGGTACAACCTGACAATAAACCTATACGCAAAAAGGATTGACTCGCAATGTCACAGGCAAGAGTTTACTTTGCTGATGCCCGCAGTGAAGGAGCGAATGATTCACTAGTTGAGAAGACCAAACTCCTTTTCGATGCAGCTGGTCTTCAAGACTGCATCAAGAAAGGAGACAAAGTTGCACTACGAGTCCATTTTGGAGAATCTGGTAACACGCGGTATCTCCGTCCCGCTTTGGTCAGGGCGGTAGCTGACAAAGTCAAGGAAGTGGGAGGAGAACCTTTCATTGCCGAGACATTAACGATACACGCAGGACCCTGGGCTTCCAGAACGACGGCTGATGATCTTCTTAGGACAGCAGCGAAAAATGGTTTCACCGTTGGAACCCTCGGCTGTCCGATAGTACCGTCTGATGGGTGGTTTGGCACGGATGATGTGCGCGTTTCCGTAAAAGGACACATCTTGTCCGAAGCGTATGTAGCGAAGGCTTTCGCCATGTGTGATGCAATGATTGTTATAGGCCATGTCACGTTCTCCGCCGCCGTTGTGACCTGTGCTCTAAAGAAGGTCGGAGTTGGCTGCCTATCGAAAAGGGGAAAGTACTTAGTGCATTTCGAGTCTAACAAATATCCTCATGTTTCGGTCCGTCCAGAGGAATGTTCCGGAAAAAAGTGCCAATGGAGCTCTCTTTGTCAGGCAATTTGTCCTCACGATGCTCTTAGAATAACCGACCGTGGTCCAGTTGTCGACCGCGATTTGTGTAGGATCTGCGCCTTATGTATTTGGGTCTGTGCTTGTTGTGCTAAGCCTTTAGGACTCCGCGCACTCTATCATCCGAGAGAGGAACCTGAGTTCTTGGTGCCAAAGATAGCAGATGCAGCGTCAGCAGTCCTTAGCACATTTAGAAGGGAGAAAGTTGGCTTCTTGGGCTATATGCTTGATATAACAAGGAACTGTGACTGTTTTCCATCATCTCAGGTCCGCGTTATTGATGATTTGGGGATCCTAGCGGGTCGCGATCCAGTCGCGGTTGATGCGGCAGCAATTGACCAGATATATGGTAAAATGAAAGAACAGAGAGTGTACGGTGCAACCACGGATTTTCCACCTAAGAGTTTTTCACACCTCCTCGTTCAAAAGGCAGCGGAACTGGGACTCGGTCGTCGGGAATATGTATTGGTAAGAGTTCAGTCCCACGACCGACGAGCTATTCCAAGTACATTCTCGTATGTGAAGCGGATGTACGATGAAAAGCCACACATTATAGAAGAAGTCGGTCTTTGAAGAGAGTAAGAATCCCTTTGGTGAAATTAGCATCTGGGAGATACACGAACAGATGCAGGAAAATTGCATCTGGATATTCAGATGAGACTTGCCATCCATTCTGGTTGAAAGCTTACCACCAATCAACCCTTCACCTTTCCTATTTTTATTTTGCAGAAAGGGTGACATAATTATTTTGTATTGACACTTCGTGGACTGAAGGAACTGCTTTTGAGGCGATTGAGGCGACACGCAGAGCATTAATCGAGAAACCAGGAAGGAAGTATTGCGGCGTTGATGTCTTGCAGACCGAAAGGCCGAACTGAACGCATTCGGGAGAAGCAGATCACTGCACGAAGAGTCAGTCAATCCGAAGCGAACCGCAGTTACCATGAAGCTCTCTGGGCGAAAGCGACCTGGGTGTACAGGAGGTAAAGATGAAAATCACGGGGATCGAAACATTCATAGTTAGCGTTCCTTACAAGATCGCTGAGAAATGGGGTTTTGGAGTGCGTAGGGGATCCTCTCCGCTGATATTGAAAGTCCGTACTGATGAAGGAATTGTCGGGTTGGGTGAGACCCAAGGTCCTTTGGACTCTAGGAGTATTCAGGCGATAATAAAGAATCAGCTTGAGGATTTGGCGGTAGGGGAAGATCCCTTTGATATTGAGCGCATAAAGCGGAAGTTTTTGGGTAACGGTCTGGCCTGGTTTCCTGAAGCCTCAGGGTGTCTCATGGCGGGAATTGAAATGGCCCTTTGGGACATAGTAGGCAAGAAGTTGGAACGGCCTGTCTATCAGCTTTTGGGTGGTAGAGTAAGAAAGAAGATTCCTTTTGGTGCCTACATGTTCTTGAAAAAACCAGAAGAAATGGCTGAGGACGCGGAGGCTTATGCCAAAGAAGGGGTGAAGCTTCTCAAGTTGAAAGTGGGTATTGATCCCAATGATGATATAGCCAGGGTAGGCGCAGTACGGAAAGCAGTTGGGCCAAAGATTGAGATTGTGGTGGATGCTAATCAGGCTTGGTCTCCAGGAACGGCAGTTAGGATGATAGATAAGCTTAGCAAATATGATCTTCTTTTTGTAGAGCAGCCCGTCAGGATCGGTGATTTGGATGGAATGAACTGGGTCAGACGTAGGGTCAGGGTTCCGATTGGTATAAATGAGGGTATAACTAATGCAAGCTCGGTGATGGCGGCAGTGCGAAGGGAAGCTGCGGACATCATCGTTACTGACGTTACTGTAACTGGAGGGATCTCCGAATGCAAGAAGGTTTGTGTCGTTGCCGAGGCCGCTGGACTTCCCGTAATTGGGCACAGCGGTGGAGAACTAGGCATTAACCTTGCCGCTATGTTGCACGTTATAGCGGCAACCCCGAATTTCATATATCCCAACGATACCTATTTGGGTAATATGTCAGATGATATTCTGACAGAACCGTTTCTATTCGATAACGGCTTCATCGAAGTACCTCACAAACCAGGATTAGGTGTGGAGCTGGATGAACGGAAGGTTGCGAAATATTGCACCGGCAGGATTTTTTCACCTTTTTCTTCCGATAGCTCCCATGAATGGTTTCCTATGTCGACGCGTTTTTGAAGCTGTCTTCCTAGAGGTTGAGCTACATGTCATCTTCGGTCGATGTAAATTTGAGGGCGGTTTACATAACGCGAGATATAAGATATGACCTTGGCTAATTTTGAGGATCTGCAAATTAGGAACATAAGACACGCGGGATAGAGAATCCGAAAAATCGTCAGATTTGATGGGAATAAGTCAAGAAAGATTCAGTGTCTGAAAAAGTGAAAAACAACCTATCAGGTAAATGTAGCAAGAGAAGTTCTGAACCTTCAAGCCTCTGATGGTATTCATGCTGATGGTTATGCTATTTGCTGTGTCTCCTTGGTGTTATTCAATGGCCCAGATCTTTCACAGTTTCAAGATCAACATATATGGAAAAGGTCGGGTCCCCACGGAAATTCTACTTTTCATACTCTTGGCAAAAATCTTAGTTTACGCAGAATGTGGTCTCTGGCGATACCCTTTACGGGAAGTGTCAAAAGAAGGATTTTCCATTCTTCAGAGATCCATTAAAGAGGGGATAGCCAGAGAGACGACTGAGGTTGCTGCAAATAAGCCTGAGGTGCTATTTGTGCCAGGACGGGATCCAATAGACCTCGTTGAAGATACCTTAATCCATATATTCAACTTTTACGGATGCACCCTAAGAAGGATAACAGGAATCACGCTCCTTTTACTAATAGACCGGTAAACAAAAAATAGGGGAGAGCCGCGAAAGGAGACATACTATGAGTATGGCAAAAACAAGCACTCTTGAAATGTCCAGGAGATTTAAAGAAATCGCCAGCGCTACGGTTTATGATACATTAGAGAAAATGGATTGTCTGTACCAAACCCTGGATCTTGGGATACAACCTTTGCGGGATGACATGAGACTCGCCGGACCCGCTTTCACAATACAGGGCTCTCGATGTCCCGACAAATTAGATGAACAGTCTAATATTGAAGGATTCAAGGAGATTTATCGCGCTGTATATCCGGGGTGTATTATGGTGATAAATCCCGAGAAGGGGGACCAGGGTATAGGGATTTTTGGGGAAATGACTAGTTGGTGTCTCAAACAACACGGGGCCAAGGGTATCCTCATAGACGGTGGAATTCGTGATAAAATTGGGCTTTTGAAGATTCCAGATTGGCCGGTATTTGTCCGCTACACTAGTCACATTGAATCAAATGGACGATTTCTCACTCATGATCTCCAGATTCCCATTGTTCTTACAGGACAGCTAAAGAGGCAGGTCAAGGTGAGAGCTGGAGACTTCATAGTCGGTGATTGCGACGGAGTCCTCGTGATTCCTCAGGAAATCGCTGGGGAGGTGCTAATTAAATCGGAGGAGACCTGGAAGGCCGAGTGTAATACGCAGAGGGATCTCGCTCAGGGAGTGCCTTTTGAAGAAGTCCATAAGAGGTATGGTCGTGCGTAAGCTTCGTCTCTTTCACTGAAGCCGTATCGCCTACAAATCTTGATTCCCAAGTACTAAGTAACTATTGGGGAGTCAATGATAGATGTAGAGAATTATAGCGTTAGAATGAAAAAAAATCGTCAAACCTACTTTGATCAGACATATGAACAGGTTGATAATTTTAGAGACTATAGAGAAGGAATCTCCTATATCGCGCGTAGACATTCTGAGAGTGACAAAAACAAGCTCACCAACTGTTTCTCTGGTTGTAGAACATTTCCTAAAGATAGGAACAGTTAGAGACGCGGGAGTGGGCGAATCTTCCGGCGGAAGAAAACCCACATTAATCGAGCTCAACTCTAATGGTGGATTTATTATAGGCATCGACCTAGGTGGAATAAACACAAATTTGGTCCTGGTAAACTCAAGTGGTAAAATTGTCAAAAGAATAAAAGGCTCAGTTATCGATTCAAATTCAAAGAATAAAATATTGAACAGGCTAAAAGAACTAATTCATAACGTGATTAGTCAGTTAAATACAGACAAAGGTCGTGTTTTAGAGATAGGACTAGGAGTTTCTGGAATAACTGATGAATTTGGTAAGGTTTCCTTTGCTCTCGAGATAGTGGAGAAGGTAATTGAATATCTGGCGATTGGACTGACGAACATATCTGCCCTTCTTAATCTGGAGATGATAGTTCTGGGTGGTGAGGTTACGAAACACGACGATATCTTACTGAAACCTTTGCGGGAGAAGATCGCAAAGATAATGGCTGTTTCTGCTCAAATTGTGGCTTCTTGTCTCGGAGAGGATATTGGCGTTATTGGAGCCACTCCCTTGTCTGGGGTTTAGTAAAGTATATAAGCCTCATAAACTAAGGAGAGAACAACAATGGACTAAAGCAATGAAAGTGTACAAGAGTCGAAAATGGAAGATTCAATAGCCTTGAATATAGAAAGATAGTACAAATTGAAGCTAAACGAGAAAATTTATTATTTCCTAGATTTACGAGCGAGCAAAAGACTTTTTAGTCGCCGTAAAACTCTAAAGAATTAATTTGGTCTTGGCGATTAGGCAGGGGATAGATCAAACTGATACAAGCTCTCGAAATATTGTGGCTATGCATTATGCGGCACAGAAATATGGATATGAGTGACAGAGTATACAAAGGGGAGGAGCATGAATATCACGGACTTAGTAGCCAATTTGGTTAGGCCAAGGGAATTCAAATGTGAAACAAGAACAATCAGTAAGGTGCCGAAAGGAAAGATCTTGATTCGCAATAAGGTCTGTGGCGTGTGTCAAGGGACCGAGATCTGGTTCTGGAGGGGACAAGATTGCGATACTGGCGAGAATATTAAATTTCCCTATTTGATGGGCCACCAAAATGCAGGAATAGTGGAAATAGTTGGGGAGGGAGTTGAAGGAATAAAAGTAGGCGAGCGGGTTTTTGGTGGAGGTGGCTATAGGCGTTTTTCTTTAGCTGACCCTTTCTTTTGCATCAAGATCCCCAATGAGGTAAGTTACGAAACTGCTACTCAAATAATAGAAATCGGAGGTATGTTGAAGGATATAGAGAGTGCTGAGATAAAAAGCGACGATAAGGTAGTTATTATCGGAGCAGGTCCTATGGGAATCTTAGCTTTACAGAGAGTAAATCTTGAATATCCAGACCAAATAATAGTGACGGATCTTCTTAAAGAGCGCCTCCAATATGCTAAAAGATTCGGAGCTGATTATGTAATCGATGCCTCTGAACAAAATCAAATTGAGGAAGTCATTGAACTTACCCAAGGAGGTGCCACCGTAGTAATTGAAGCTACTGCGTCAATTGACTGCATGAAAATAGCCGTAGAGATGCTTCGCAAAGAAGGCAGACTTGTTGTATTTGGTACCCATCCTGAACCTATTAATTTGAAGCCGGTTTTTTTTAAGGAGAAATCATGTCGAGTATTGTTTACATTTCCCCAAGGAAAAGAAGAATGGCACTATTATAGCGTGAAAGCTATGAAACTCGTAGATAGGGGAATTATTAGTGTAGAGCCTTTAATTACGCATAGAGTCAGGATTGAGGAAATTCAGCAGGCTTTTGAGACCCTTGAAAGAGATCCAAAAAGTATAATGAAGATGATGATAATTCCGTAACGTAAGTTTCTGAAATTGCAAAACAATACGAATTTGAGATAGAGGAAATGAGTGTTCAGGCAGATCATGTTCATCTGTTTGTCTGTGCTTCACCAAGATACTCTCCTGGGAGGTTAGCGGATATTCTAGAGGAGTATATCCTCCCGAAAGATGATGGAAGAGTTTCCCAAACTGAAATAACACCTTTGGTTGGGAAAGCTCTGGGCACAAGGATACTATGTTGGAACATCAGGAGACAAAGTTACCGCAGAGGAGATCGAAAAGTATATACGATATTACCAGCACCACACAGAGCAGTTGGAGCTCTTTGTTAAGGAATGAAAGAGCCCTACTAACAAACTACCACCCTTGGGCGGTAGTTATTGACTCGGGCGGCAAGGAGTCAGAAAATCGAAGATGGGGCTGACTGAATATTTGCTGATGGGATATCCCCGTGCGTGGAGTTCGGCTCGTTGAAGCTGAGGTCAAAGTACGAAGAATGCTTTGCTTGGCTCAAAGTACAACCGAAAGATGATTCATACGTCGACCTAGGGATTTGATCCGAACAAATGGGATATGAAAACAAGTAGAAAAAATACTTCCATTTATTAGAAAGTGAGGAAAACATTGAAAGAGAACAAGTTAAAGAAGCATATCGAAGATGGAGGAGTAGGAGTAGGGCCATTCATAAAGATGACAGATCCAGCAGTGGTGGAAATCGCAGGATATGCAGGATTTAACTTCGTAATTATTGATACAGAACATGGACCTATTTCTATAGAAACGGCCCAAAATCTAGTGAGGGCAGCCTCTTGTGCAGAAATCACTCCTATCATTAGAGTTAAAGATAATAAGCCAGCCACCATTCTGAGGGCACTAGATATTGGGGCAGAAGGTATCGAGGTTCCTCATATTACCAGCAAAGAAGATGCTGTAAGGGCAGTACAAGCAGCAAAGTTTGCTCCCTTTGGCGAACGAGGAGTTTGTCGTTTTGTAAGAGCTGCCCAATATTCTGCCTTAGATCGTTTTAAGCATTTTGAAACAGCCAATAAGGAAACTATGGTGGTACTCCATATTGAGGGGATAGAGGGAGTAAACAACCTAGAAGAGATATTGTCAGTAGAGGAAGTGGATGTCATCTTTATCGGACCGTACGATCTTTCTCAATCAATGAGATTGCCAGGTCAGATCAGTCATCCCCGGGTAATTAAGAAAATGAAGAATGTGATTTCATCTGCCAGGAGAAAGGGAGTAGTTGTGGGGACTTTTGCAGATGATGTAGAGAGTACCAGGAAGTGGATGGATTTGGGAGTTCAGTATATAGGATTTTCTGTGGATGTAGGTATTTTCTATGAATCCTGTAAAGACGTTGTATTGAAGATATTTTCAGCAAAGAAGGAATGAACTAGGTTGGCAGGAGGATGATATGGATTAAGGCGGACCCCATTGTCAAGACACTAATTTGCCATATTTAAGATACCGTGAGGTCTTATTGTTTTGAGAATTAATATCAAAGTACACCTCAGCTTGACGGATATCCAGGCCCGAGGTAATATTACCTAAAAGTTCTTATAAAGATTACGTCAATTCTTAGCAGAACATTTCTCCGAGTCAGAGTCCCTAAAGATACTTCCAGGGAATCTGACCGATAGGGTATAGTGGGAAACTGCTGTGCCTCCCGTGTTTGGAAAGGAGAAGAATATAGAAGCCGATCTCTTTACCAACAGGGGAGAGATCGGCTT
>SDBT01005364.1_pt1 | contig 21537 bp, 37 predicted proteins | sample 2277101 | NCBI WGS metagenome assembly SDBT01 (sample SAMN10404973, study PRJNA504765) | marine sediment metagenome | isolation source: marine sediment core GS10_PC15, 103 cmbsf | place: Arctic Ocean: Southern Knipovich Ridge | collected 2010
ATATTTTATCATGTGAATTATCCTACCTGTTTCTATTCTTGTCATTTCTTTGGTTTCAACAATACCTACTTCGATAATTTCAGGATATGGCAACATCCACGATTCTTTTACCGGAATTTCTCCCGGTAATTTAGTTGGAAAATCAAAGACTTCTGCTTCTAGTTTTAAATTGTCCATATCTTATTGTTTTGTATATGTCTTGATTTTCACTGGCTCATTATTTCCGTCCCTGTCCAATTCTTTGAGTTCTTCAATGGAATATTCCATGAGATCATAATCAAATATCATAACCGTGACATCTTTCTCTGTTTCCACTCCTTGAATTTTTCCGTGTCTGAAGAATACTTTGACATATTTTTCCTTTGTTTCTACATCAGGAAAACGCTGATTATTTGACGCCGATTCAACCCCAATATAGTCTTTTTCAAGATCAATATCTCCGTCATGAATAGCTTCCAGAAATTCATCGTCGCCATAACAAACACTCTCCTTGTGATTAACGACGAAATTATTCATGGATTTCGAGTCAGCAAATACAAGATGACCGATGTGCTTCTCTCTTAGAATATAATGTTTCATGATGTTGCTTTTTTATATATCGAAAAGAAGAAGAAAACTATGGTTGGTCCCGTATGACTACGTTATCGCCATTTGTTTAAGGCTCCAGAGACCTTGGCATCCCATTAACGAACCGTCTAGCGCAGCTGCATCCGTTTCGAAGATCGATCACCTATTTGTCGCCTACCGTCGGCAGGAAGTTCGTTCCCGTTTCCCACTCCCGATTTAATCAGGCTATCTTTCAGTTAAAATCTTGGGTTTAACCCCACAGTCTTCCACCTCTTTTCAGTTTATATGATTCATAATTCTGCTTTAAATAGTGATTATTTTGCTTTTTCCAAATTTTTCTTCTGCTTCTTTTACCGGGTCTTTATGAAGCCAAATATCTTGATAAGACTTGATTTTCATTTTTTCACCATACATGGCAATTGCTTTGGATATGTAGCTTTGATAATTTTCCGGTGTAATCTCTTTTTGTAAATCATAGAAATTTTCTAATTCAGGGTGTTTATGGAGTACTACGATTTGAGCAAATCTTCCTGCTCTGGGTAATTGATGTGTGAATAAATCATCTCCTGTAATATGATTACAAAATTTATATACATCATCTATTGGACACAATAGTTTCCCGTAAATTGATGATAAAACAACTTCGATTTTAAATTCTTTTGTATTATTCATAGCGTGTTTGATTTACAAATTTATCATTTTCATGTCTTCTTCCCAATTCTGGGTTTCAAGTTTTTCTGATTCATTATTTAAATCCTTCTCAATTGCCTGAAGTCGGTTTATATGTCCGTTCAAGTTGTCAAATTGGTCGTTTATCAAAGAAAGAATAATATCCCCGATCTCATTACTTGTTTCACGTAGTAAATTAGGTGTGCGTTGTCTTGGGTCAATGTAATCGTCTAATGTTTTCATGATTTAAATATTTGTAGCCACTTCATCAACCCACGTATTTTGCTGGTCAATAAATCGACTCGGTTTTCTTCTATTATGACGTGCAATAGCTTTTTTCTTGGCCTCTCTTTTGGTTTTAGCCCTTATTCTATATGTCAGGATTTCTGAGGCAATGTCTACTTCGTATGCGTTCATGATTTTAAGGTTTGGTTTTGGTTTAACATTTAAGTTTTGCGCCGATTGTCAGGCATTCTTTAATTTTCAATGTATGGCATCCTATTCTTAGTTCATTTTCATCTATTTTATTCACATAGTAATTTTTAAACTCTGTTCCTGATTTAACCTTCTTCAGTCTTATTGCATTGTAGAATTGTTTGGATTCTTTACAGTCAAATGTCAGCCCTTGTGAGGTCTGTATTTTCTGTTCCCCCTCACTTACAATTATTCTGAGATAGTCAAATCCATTGAGCCTATTTATACTTTGCTTGATTCCATTTCTCCATTCAATCAAATCCTTTTCATGTTTTCTTAAAGCCGTTTGCCTTACCTTGCTTGCAGCCTGATTCAATTTAGCTGATAACTCACTGAGTTTTCCCTCATTATTTAATGCTTCAATGAGTTCTTTGTCAGCTTTTCTCAGTCGAAGTTTTACTTTGAATAGTTTTTCATATTCCTGAATGTTTGCGATATATGAACGCGCCGTTCTTACGTCCCGTTCAAACAATTCTGCCTTTCTTCTTTTTGTTGCAGATTCAATATTACTGTGCGCCGAATCTATAAAGTCCCTAAGAATTATTTTGTGTGCATCTTTTCCCCGATAATCTAAAAACTTTGTTCTTACATAGAATATCGGCGCGTCATTTGGACAAGCTGACATAGCGTAACCTTGATGCTTACTCGTGGTTACTGAATAGCTATTTGAATTTATTAGATAGGCTACCAATTCGCCTTTTTTATTTCTTATTTTTCGTACCATTGGAAAATGGTGGCCGTAAGAATATAAAACGTCTCTATCATAGAATACGTTGTGACCATTTCTTTCTGTTCTACCTTCTTTTTGATGGTAAAACTCATGGCATATTTCTTGGTGCTTCATGGTTGTTTGATTAGTTTAATTAATATATTTCTCAATATGGGTATACCTGAATAAGTACTGCCCACCGTTCTGTTTTATCCAGTTCATCTGCCAACAAGGTGAATAAAACATCAGCTTCCACAGGCATTTTACCTTCTGTTATTTTAATATTTTCTACATCAGCATCGTAATGTTGAGCTAATGCAGTTTTAACACGTTTCTTTAGATTGTCACCCGGCATAAGTACAGCATAAATACCGTCCTCATTTTCAAGTATCATCATTTTTTCATTTATTTTCATAACATTTAGATTTGATTTTGGTTTGTACCCTTACACAATTCGCACTGTCGCTGTCTTCGGTTTGCGCTCATTTCAGGAATGAATTAAGGGCAATATTTAAACAAGGTTAGCTGTATCATTATTTTAATCGGCATTTTTAAGCGCATTGCCGCCGAAATTCTTAGACATATTTCAACCTGTTTAAAGTTCTAAGAGGAAAACCACTACTATAAATCAATATAGAACCCCTCTATAATTATCTGTTTTTTACAACCCTTTACCCATCATTGTAATTTGTCTTTGTAATCAGCATTATTACACATGGGCTAAAAGCCACTTTGGAATTCAAGAAAATGGTAACGAGTCTGTCCATAAGTTTTAAGGCATTCTTACCGCTGGCCCATTTTATATTAAATTTCATGCTAGTTTGACGTTGTTACCTGAATAACTGCAAAGGAGAGGTTAATCAATCGCTTTGCAGCCTAACAGCTTACCATATTTCGAGTTTATACCCTATCAAACCCTTCACGGCTTTACAACGATTTCGCGCCGTTTAGCTTGTGAATTGTGTGCATGAAATAAAGAACGATAGAACAAATGTAAACAAAGATTTACAATAAAGTACTATGAATGTTAAAATACTTTTACACATATATGATAAATAGCTAGTAATCAATAGATTAAAATTGCTACTTGAAAACTGGCCGTTTTGCGCCGATTAGATTGATAACAGTAATCTTTATTATACTTACCTACCTATAAGTAAGATAGTAATACAGATCAATGGAAAAGGATAAGGACAGGTAACAATAATAAAAGCTGAGGGGTAGATTATTTATCACAGCTCACAAACAAACGCTGCTTTGCCCCTCGCTGCCCTACCTGTCCTGCCTTGTATCATAATTAACATTATGTTAACTAGTCACAATGTCATGGTATATTAGGCTTTTCCTCCCCTCCTGCCCCACTGAGCACGTTTGCCTATAAAAAACAGTCCTACACACCCCCACACACGTACAAAATCATAGCATTAACCATCTGATACTCATGTATATTAGATATTATTAATTAAGCATGCTTTAGCTGTCTGTTCCTCAATTGCGTTTCGTTTTCCTTTTCGGGGTATGGGGGGACAGATATAGATACATGATCCCCTCTCCCTCACAAACTGTTTTCTAGCCGCCGGGGGGTTGTTTTTATAGGTACTTACCTCATTTACAGGGATGTGGGGGGTTGTATAGGGTGGTGCGGGGTATGTTTTGGTATTGGTTCGTTATGCTGTACCCACAAAAATGGCAAAAACTGGTTTCTTTGCTGGGCGTGTATTTCGTTATGGTCGATTCACTAGGAAAACAAAACTCAAAAGAAGACACATTGCGGGTATGCGTAGTTTTAATTACATGTAATTCGAGGGAATTAGAATTTATTTAGATGGGGGTGGCGCTGGTAGGGGTTTTCGCAGAAAGTAGGCATGAAATTAGGAATTGTAGGCATAATTGTTATATCTTTGTGGGCACAGAAGAAGTAGAGCATGAAAAAGAAATGCGATTATTCCTGAAGAAATTATGATTAGAAAAGTTATTAAGGTAATCGCGGTAATGGTTGCAACATCTGGGTTATTCTTATTGTCTCTTGGGATAATTACAGGAATAAAGCCCATGAGTCAAATTGGGATAGTGTTTCTATTTTCAGTATTGATGTACGAGATTTTATTGCTGGCATGGTGGATTATAAATGATATTTGGAATGACTAAAATAAAAGATAAAAAGAAAGTAGTATCGTTAAGAATGAATAGAAATCTTATTGATAGTATTAAAAAAATTGCTGAAAAGGAAAATAGAAATTTCAGCAATATGGTGGAGACTTTAATTATGAAAGGAATAACTCAAAACTAAAATCAAGGTTATGATAACTGAAGAAGCATTACAAGAAAAGGCTAAATGGTTTCAGGAATTAGTACAGGACAATAAGGAAAGTTTACATAGATATGTAAAACTTTCCGATGCCCTTGAAATATTCAATCAGCAAAGGGAGAAGGAATGGATTAGTGTGAATGATGAATTACCAAAACACGCAGTTAAGGTTATTGTTCAACACGAAACGTCTAACGGAAAAGATCATGCATTCGGGGTTTATCACGAAGATGTAAAAGCATGGTTTTATTTTTCAGGTAGCTACAAAATTGAAAATTCAATTGAAGTAACTCATTGGCAACACGACTTACCAATTGTTTAACCAAACTAAAATAAGGGGGATGAATTATAAAGATTTAAACGGTATAACAATTCGGGAAGGATTCGAGAAATTCCACTCCGACAATCCGCATGTCTATCGGGCTTTTGAGTCACAGGCACTTAAGGCGATTGATCGGGGTAGAAAAAAGCTGAGTGCCAAGCTGATTATTAACTGGATCAGATGGAATGAATTCATGCGGACCTCAGATCAGAACTTTCGAATCAACGACGCCTACCAGTCTTATTATGCCAGAGAGTTTATTAAACAACACCCCAAGCACGATCATGTATTTGAACTGCGTAAACTTCGAAATGAAGAGCCCGGAAAATATATGGAGGTCGATGCAGATGGGCAATTAAGTTTTTTGGGAGGGCTTTCGTCTACTGATCAATGTGTATGTGAAATCTATATTCCAAACCCAAATTCAACGGCGCCGATTTGTCAAACCTGTGGCTTATCAAGAGAACTATTTTAAAAAATGAAACAAACTGAACTCTGGAAGGATATCACTATACGCAGTAAAAAGTATAGATTAAGCAACCACGGAATCATGCTGAATGAACTGGGTGAAGAGATTGTGTTTTCAGTAAAACCCGGTGGACTTAGGTATAAGAACTTTCGGACCAAAACTGGAATTAAGACCATGTATCTACATAAACTTGTGGCGAAATGTTTCTTGAATGAAAACGGCGCGTTTGTCAGACACATTGACGGGGATCGCGGGAATAACAATGTAGAGAATTTAACCTATTCAAACAATCGAAAATGAGAGCAAAAGAATGTAACAAACTTATTACAAAAATAAATGAAAGCATCAATGGTCTTGGTTTGGGGAAAAGGCTCTTCAAGGTGAAATCGATATGGTTTTCTATCGGAATTTAAATGAAGTAAAAGAATCGTTGATTTTAGAAATGGCTCGGTCTGAAGAAGAAGATTTAAAAGAAAAATGAATTAAAATGAAAAATAAAATGTCATCATATCAAAAATTAAAATCTGATAATAAACAGCTTAAAAAAGACATATATAATCTTATAAGACAGGCTGATAAACTCCCCGGTCTGAGTACTAAGAAGCGATACGAGATGGAATATGATTTATATGATTCAGTTATGTTTGGTTCTGTAAGATGAAAAGAACCAGCACCGATACTGCTTTTGAGCAAGGCGGATCAGAGAGGGTGGATTCCTTCGCTGAAGCTGTCCATGCAGCTAAGATGTTTGAAAGGTTAAACAAGAAGAGGGCTCCTGTGAAGAAGCCCCCTGTTGGAAAATCAAAATGAAAAAAGCGTGATGCTAAGATATAAAAAATTAACTATTCACTTTTCTACTATGGGTTTTCCACAAAGAATTAGCTACAGCAAAACGCTGATCTCCTTTTGGGAAACTCCTTTGGGCTTCATCAGAAGACATGTATCGAGCAATAAATTCTTTTCGGGATTCACCCCTGATAGGATTTGGCATGAGAGTAATTTTAATCTAAATTAATAAATATGAAAAACATTAAAAACGACGACAACAAAAAAGAAGAAAACAAACCGCCCAAGCTGTCTGCCAATCAGGTAGCTGAACCGCCACCTATCCCAAGTCTATCTGAGGTCCGGGAATATTTTAAGTTAGCTGGCTTTGAAGTTAAAGAAGGCAAAGGGCCAAGCAAAATAGTAAAGATGTATAATGTATTGTGCGCCGGGGTCGATACCGGAGTTATAATTATAAAACAACCCATGGGGTCGGGTCGAGAACAAGTTCTCATTTCGGTGCCTATTGTAATTCCGCATATCAGAAGGAACCTAGTTGTGGATGGACCAATGTATGTAGAGAAGGGTGAGGCCATTCGAATTGGACCTTACATGATGAACAATTTCTCTGCTTCTGTTCCGAAAGAAAAAAAGAAATCAAATATTGAAGTAGTACAAACCTTACCAACGAAAAAATGAAGAAAGATGAATTTATAACTGAAAGGACCAAGATCATTAGTGAAATGTTGGACAATCCAGATAAGTACGGAATTTATCCTACTGGCAGATGTTTTGAGAAGTTAGATTCCTTATTTAATATAATTACTACTGAAAACAAGAAACCTATTGAATTAACCCATCAAGAAAAAAGAGATATACCAGCGATAGGAACTTGTGAGATTTGTAAGGATAAAAATGTAAGCCTATTCCGTACATACCATAGATATGAAAAAACAAAATGTCTATGTCATGGCCCCTATCATTTTGACCTTATTAACCATTGCGAGAATTGTATGCCAAAAGTTCCAACAGAAACAAAAATTACACATAAGGTCATTGATTTAGCTACAAGTGGGGGATAAATATGAAAGAAATGAATAAGAATAAAAAGTAAAAAAATGAAGTGGGAAAAACAAATTTTAGTTCAAAGATCGAGAGGACCAAATGATCCAGATTTTTTATATACAGCTCAAATCCGTTGGGTATTCTGGAATATTGAAGGTTTTTGGCGAACCGTTAAGCCTACGCACATGGACAGTGTTGTAAAGGCAGAGCAGGGGGCTGAATTTCTGATCAAGAATTTAAAATAGAAAATAATAACACAAAAAAATTATTAATAATTAAATTATAATAAAATGGAAGATCAACACGAGATGGGACGAGCCCAGAATAAAAACCATCAATTCAAGCTACCTCCAAATTTCCCCCTATTAGACCAATTGATTGATAGATATTTCAAAGCAAAAACCAAACGTGAAATTGCTGATATGGCAGCGAACGATGCTGAAAGACAATTGGTTGATATTGAGCGTGAGTTGTCTTTTCTCTTTGCTTGTGGTAGTAATGTGACACATTCTGGCAGGGACGGATTTTTAACGTATATTAATTATAAAGGAGAAACATATAGGCTTTCTCGTCACGATAAAGGAGGCGGTTTCAATACGGAAAAGGTGAAGTTGGTAGAAATTTATCCAAAAAAAGAAAAGAAATGAGATATTACAACAACGATATTGTTGAAATAATAAATTTATCTGAATACCAGATAGATAGTATGTATAATGTTAAAGTTCATAATATTATAGGTCAACGATATAAAGTTGAAATAGTCAATGGATATTGGTCAAGTACATATGATTTTCATGAGGTTGATGCAATACAATGTGTTGGATGGAATCATGGGAAGAAAATAAAGTTTGATGGTGTTTTTAATTTCGATCAAATCAAACTTGTATATCGTCCGATTTGGAATTGGGTTAAATACGCGTTTCACATTAAAAACAAATTTTATAAGACAGAGTAATTCGCCGAATTTCTAATCAAAAATCTGAAATAGAAAAGGGCCACTTATGTAAGCAGCCCTTTAGATTTAAGTCAGGTTATACACGCTAATGAAGGACCAACCTAAATCTTAGAAAGCAAAAGTATAATTTATTTATATGTGTCTCCAAGTTCTTCTGTTTATTATGCTATAAACACAGGAATTAGTAACACTATACGTTTTAGATATTTCTGATCCAATTACACCATCATTATTAAGATTTCTTATTTTTAAAACATCTTCTTTGGTAAGTTTAGAATTTCCATTACTTGATCCATTTATAGAAATTGGAATTTTTAATCCATTTTTATAGGCGTGTTTTATATTTTCTGATTGCGTACACCACTCCAAATTCTCAACTTTATTATCTATTTTAATACCATTAATATGATTAATATATGGTTTATTTTCTGTGTTCGGAATAAAAGTTATTGCTACCAATCTACTTACAAGAAATCCTTTTCGAATTCTGTTTTTGCATAAACAGCAGGCAATATATCCCGTTTTAGTTGTTTCTGGTTTCATATTTTTTCCTTTTAATATTCTGTATCCAGAACTTTTATGCTTAATAACCCTATCAACTGATCTTAAATTTCCAAGATTGGATATTTAATAATAACCTTCATATCCAATTACATATTTCCAAATTTCATTTTTCATAATTTATATATCTTTGTCTCGGTGGTTCTTTACCTTACTTGAGGTAAATTCTGAGATAGTCCTGCCAAGGATTAGATTCTTTGCAGGGCTTTCTTTTTATAAGCTATTCCGAGCCCGACAATTTGATAATAGTTTCCTTTTAAATTAACATAAGTCGGTTCTTGGTAATGAATTCCTGTCGTCATTCCGCCGAGTTTCTTATATAAGTCGAGGTAATATATAAATTCATCCAAGGACCAGCAAGGAAAAGTAAAGTATCCGTTCTGATTCAGTCGTGACAAAAATTCATATTGCTCGTCGGTCATTTTGTTGGTTCTGGCCTTTAACTCCACCGCCATGCCATGATAATCTCCTTTGGGTTCCATAATTATAACATCCGGGGCTCCGGCTTTAACTCCCTTTCTTTTTAACATTCCGCCCTGAACAGTGTATCGTCTGCCATTCCTGTCGGTAGATATTTTTGTTTTCCTTTCGCCAGCGGCGTGGTGCCACAGCATACCAGATAGATTAAGAAGATTGGCTACAGAGATTTGAAAGTTATCTTCTAGTCCCTCATACAGCTTATATATAGCCATAGATATGGTTCATGTCTATTTTCATAGCTAATTCTGCCTCAATTTCGTAGGCGAATTTAAGTAATTCTTCTATGGTTAAATCAATAGTTTTTTGTAAATTTTCCAAATAAGCCATGGTCGTGATATCCTGCTTTTCACGATCTGAGAGCATGCGGGTTTTGACAAACGCCCTATTTATCACATGAGCAAAGAAAACAAAGTCCATTTAACCCTATTGAACCGGATCATAATGAATGCCCTGAATCCCAGCCCGTACTTATTAAATATACGCTTCCTTTCGGAGTAACTTAGTTTCATGAATTCTATGGATTTGCGTGTTATATACGAAGATAATCAAATTTCCGATTAGTTGTATCTTTGAATTTATGTACTGGCTTGAAGTAATGCCTTCTGGAAATATCATGATTGTTGATCGTATTGGGGACATAGTTGCCGAAGGTAGAGTGGTTTCTCTTTCTGGTATTCGGCCCACTTCCTCAAGGGTTATGCATGACAAATATTATGATAGGTTTGTTATTGATAATATGATCTATGACAGAAAGGTTACAGCTAAAAATGTCGATACAAAACTTTTGGAGTTTACCTACAATAGAATTTTATGATAGTTGTAAGTCAACAAGAAAACCTGATTTTTGATGTAACAAGTAGCTATCTTAATCGGAAGACAGTCATTCAACTAACTTCCAATATAACTATAGTCAGAAAAGACGGGTCCGAAACCCCAAACCGGATGGATTCTCAACTCAGTGCCTCTCGGACCAGCAGAGACCTTTTGAGTGCTTTCTTGACTAGCGATGTATTAAGGGTTTACGTACAGGACTATATTATTACCAATCAGGACACGGTTGATCATCAAGTCAATATAACTATGAAAACCGGAGTTCAAGTTTCTTTTAAAATTATAAATGATGTAACGATTAAGGCCGGGGAGTCGTTGTATTATAGCGGAAATTCTTATGCTGTTTATAATTCTAATTTAGAGATTCAGGCCGCAATATTTCTTGATCTGGAAGATGTGCCCAATCAATATGATACGGCCTTTGAGCTTTTAAGGGCTAAGTCCGGGAAAGATGGCTTGGAATTTGCTGATTGGAGTATTGATAGTAACAATAACTTACTGCCCAAAGTTTATACCCAAAGTATAGGAGATGAAACAATTGCTCCGCGACTTATAGCTTTTAACAACTTGAGTGGATTAAAAGGATTTTTAGGAGCACTGGAAAGTGCTAACGGGGATATTCTTGCTTTAATAGGAGTTAATACAGAAGGTATTTCCGAGGCAGAAGCTAATACTGGAATTTTAATATGGGGAGAGCCAATACTTTTAGAATCTGAAGTCGGTTATTTTCTTCATGTTCCATCTAGTGTTTCTAATGTGGATATAGAAAATCATTATCTGGTCTTTGGTACAGTGTTTACCGGGCCAAATTCAAAAAGGTATGTAAGTCTTGAGGTAGGGCCAGCAGTTGAATATCTGTTGGAAGAGACTAATACCAGTTCCAGTGATTTCGATGTTACCGATACGCCAACTACGGTGGTTTCTCTGACTCTTGCTAATGGATATACGGCGCCAACCTCATTTCATTTCGAAGTTCAGATATCTGAAACAGGAAATCGTCGGGTTAATTTTATAATTGAAGTTCAGAAAAATGGCGGAACATTTTATACTCACTCCACAATTCCTCTGCAAAACAACTCTACTTTAGTGGCTTTTTCAGCACCGATTCCATCTGGGTCTCTGCCATTAGATATCTCAGATGCAATTTCAGTTAGAGTAGAGGGAGTATCAACAAATCCTAATAGTATCGCAAAAGTGCTTGGTACAGTCAGGGTTTCAGAGATTGGTGTAAGACAAGAAGCAACGGTGTTGGCTCAAGTAGTATCCAAAACTTCAGATTTTTCTGCATTAGCTACAAATAAAACCATACTTGTGGACGCTTCTTCAGCTCCAGTTACAATTACCCTGCCGTCTGTGGCTTTTTTCGAAGCCGATCCTATTAATATTAAAAAAATTGATGCTTCTGGGAATAATGTTACTATTGATGGAGACGGACCAACTATAGATGGGGCAGCAACGAAAGTTATAACTACTCAATATGATGTAGTATCTTTGGTATCAGATGGAACTAATTGGTGGTTAACATGACATTTATTTCACATACTGATGTATTTTATGAGATAGCTAAAGGCAATCGGCCCGGAGAAAATATAATAAATAGAATTGGTCAGAACAATGATGTTGATACAGGCACGACTCCTGAAACAATCTGGAATAGTAATGGATCATATATTTGGCAAACTTCAGTTCAGAACATAAATATTGTTTCTTCAGACACAGAAGACAATCCAGCTGGCAGCGGCGCCGATAAAGTAAAACTTATAGGGATTGATGTAAATAGAGAGCCTTTAGAGGAAGAAATTAACTTAAATGGTACAAGTACCGTAAGTACCACAGCACAGTTTTTAACTGTACCCAGAGCCGTGAATACCTCTGATAACGATGCTGTGGGAACTATAAGTGCGACTTTTAATGTTTCGGGAGATGTCGCTTGGGTTATTGATCCGGGCAATAATGAATCTCTCAATGGATTCGATACTGTACCAGCTGGAAAAACGATGTTTATATTCGGTTATGTGGTTTCTTTTCTTAGAAGCGGTGGCGTGGCTTCCAGTGCGGATATATGTTTATTTATCAGACCGTTTGGAGAAGTATTTCAACTTAAATTTATTCTTGGATTAACTAGCGCAGGAACTTCTACTTACGGAACACAATTAAAAATTCCACTTGTAATACCAGAGAAAAGTGATGTAGACTGGAGAGTAGGAGATGTTTCGGCTAACAATTCTGCTGTATCAGTAAACTTCGATTATGTATTAGCCACAAATCCATGATATATTTTACCAATCACACTGGTAAAAATATAGAAATCGAATACCCTTATTTATATATCAACGATTTTGCAACAAGAACTTTAGCTAATATTGCTGCTGATATTTTTTATATTAACATGAATAAAATTTGGAACAATGAGCGAAAATCAATTTAACGATCATTTAGATGACTATGACTTAGGAAATCAAGTAAGATTTAATAATGGAATAACTGAGTGGGGCGCTATTTTCCCCAAAGGAGTAAGTCTTGGTGAAGGCGTTAGTGACAGCACAGTAGACGACAACTTAGATCACTGGAATCCTTTAACTGACGAAGAAAAAGAAACCTATATCACAAATAGGGAGGCAGGCGGAAATAATAACGCACTTGGTTGGGGCGGCGGATGTCCTTGTAGATGAAAAGTGGTAAAATAATATTTGTAACCTATGCGCTTATGTTGATGGCTATTTTGGTCATTAACGATTTCTTTTCTTTTTCTGTTGCATGGTATAATATATTCATTGCGACTGTATTTTTGACTTGGGGTATTCGAGAAGCGTGGCTTTGGCACAAAACCGATGCCCCTTCTATTTTTAGAGGCTTAACGATTATTGGAGCTTCACTTGTAATGACTCACTTTTTAATTATTGTAACACAAGAAGTTTTATTTGCTATTGATATTTACAAAACATTAGATGACATAAATTTGCATTGGATATATATTTTCCCTACTATATTTGCTCTTTGGTATATCTGGAAATACGGCCTAAAATCTAAGTAGCCATAACTTCTTTCACATCGATCTCTACTCCTAGCGCCCGCATACAAATCACGAATTCACTCATGTTTTTAAATTCCATGACTATTGGCATTGTCCATGCTTCTTGGCCTACCACCCAATGAGAGTCTTGCAAATGATATAGATAGGTGCCTTTTTTGCGGAAAACGTATTTATCAGCCTTGACCTCCCCTAAAACAACTTCTTCCATTTCGGAATTAAACCCAGCGTCTTCTGGTACAACTGGCATATCGGACATCATATATCCTTGATTGTACATTCTAGTGAATAGGTTTATGTATTTCCTGTTATCTCGCTTGGCGGCGCGAATGATTTTGATTGTAGCCCACTCTAAATGTAGGAGAGCTTTTAGGGCTAAATACGCCTGAGTTTTTTGTTCACTTTCTTTAAATGTTTTGAGCCTTTTTCGTTTGTTGTAGGGAAGGATTTTTCTGGATAGAAGTTTCTCTGGAATAGATTTTCTTGACATTAGCGTGTTTTAAAACAAAGATAAAAAAAACGGCGACCCAAGTAAAGAGTCGCCGTAAAATAAGAGCGGTTCGAAAGCAAATTTTTAGTCAGATGACAGAGTTTCAGCTAAAGCTGCGTCTACCAGAGCAAGCTCGTCTGTTCTGTCTTGAGCTGTAGTAAAAACCCAATCAAGAGGAACGCTGTCGTATGGATGCACCATTAAAAACCGAAGAACGAATCGAGTTGTTCCTGCTCCGGGTTGCGATCCGCCGGAGTAAGGTGGTTCGTCAGTTTCTTCATAGGTTTTAATGTGTTCAATCGGGATATTCGGCCCTGTTCCGCCGAAGTCATCCGATATTTTGATAAATTTTTGTAATACTGCCATTATAGCATTAAAGGTTTAACAAATAGTTTGTCGGTATCAAATATAGGAATTAAATAGGAAAATGGTCTTTTATACATTCGATCAAAGCGGGGGAAAGTCCGGCGTCATCATGATTCAGGATTTTTTGCTTTTTAAAGATTTGTTCGATCTCCTGCTTGTTGTTTGAAGAGTAGGTACATTCTCCACCTTCAGCACGAAAGGCAGCTCGAATCCCAACAGAATTTAGAATCCGAACTCTGGAGGCGTGTTTGTAAAAATGGTTGTAATATAGAGTAGGAATAAACAAAGCATTTTCGACTGGTTTATAAATTTCGAACAGTTCCCGGAGTTTGTTTTTATTGTAAAATCTTGGAAGGTGAGTTTCACAGTTTACGGGCCGAATTCCATTGGATTCCAGAGCAGCTTTGGTATTTAAAAGCATAGAACTGTAAGATCGAATTTCTTTAGGCCAATCTATATAATAAAATTTCTTGATATCCGACAGGGTTGTGGGATTCAGAAAATACATGTCATCGTGCATGAGTAGAAATTGGGTTTTTACATCAGGCGCATTCATGATAAGTTGGAATTTTACACAAACCTCATACCATGGGGCTCGACGATCCTGATGTTCGTCTTCAATCCAACTTCCGCCCACAAATTTCTGTGGTCTGTCGCCTACAAAATGTAGGTTATGATCTACAAGAAGATTTTTTAGAGACGCTACCGAGTGGTATATTTCATGAAACGGTCCGTTGTGTTTTTTATACTGATAAACAACTGAAATCATCGTCTGGCTTTTATCATTATTCTTTCTCCACCCCAAAGAAATTTCTTTAGGATTCTGGTAAATCCAGCTTCGATTAACATGGCTTTGATTTCCCTGTAATTGTAATGTTTCACAATCGTAGGGTCTTGTTTGTAGTCTGATTTTTGATGTTTGTCCAGCCAATCTTTATTTGGGGTTAAAATGTAAACCCGGCCATCTTCATAGGAGAGCAGGTGCTTATTTATATTTTTCAATATGTCTTGAATCCCAACAATATGAGCGAAAGAATGCATGAAGTATATTTTATTATACCAATTGCCAGTATACTTGGGAGTAGAAACAGAAAAATAATTTAAATTTCCTTCATAGTAATGCTCATGAACGTCGTAGCCATCTATTTTTACTTCTTTATCTTGCTCAATAGTCATCATCATGGCCCCGGTTCCACACCCATAATCCAAGATGCGGTCCCAATGGTCTTCGATTGCCATAAAGTACATCATCTCATGCATTTCATTCCAGTATTTTTCAGTTGCATTGAACTGACGTAATTTCTCTTTGTATTCCTTGTAATCAATCATAAGACATTATCTAAAATATACTGGCCCGTGGCTTGGTGCGAGTGCTTTTCAACTACCCATTTTCGACTTGCGCTTTGCAGAGTTTTGATTTCTTTTTCTGGTGTTTTGTTTTGACTAAGAGTTTCTATGGTCGCCATAAAATCATATTTATCCTTTGTTAAAAACAAAACTGGTTTGCCGTATGTTTTCCAATAATGTTCTATCCCAAAGCATTGTGTTATAACCACCAGCCCTAAAGCTGCCGCCTCCAAAGCTGAAATTCCAAAACTTCCATACGGCTTCCCGTTCTGGGTCGGGGCAAAAAGCTCAACATAAACCCGACAGGATCGCATGCGAGAGATATGATATTCATACGAAAACTGGTCTGTAGAATAACAAAGATCATGGCCGTACATCATAGAAAGGATTTTTTTTGTGCCTTTAACCTCTGGATCACTAGGAAAATGCCCGAAGCGAAATTCTGGTTTTGGTATTGGAATCGGGACCAGATAATCGGTGTTTACCGCCCCGACCACATATACTTCATTTTTACTTCCCAAACCAATAAATTCAGTTAAAGCCACAACCGACCTATCTACGTAGGCGTTGAAGCGTGAATTTAAAAGTTCGTGATTTTGACGGTAATTTGTGCCTGTGTGATAGACGATCAACTGTCCTTTAAACTCAGCTTGATTTACCAGTGATAAGCACTTTAAATCAGAATGAAAAATCTGGATTGTGTTGGCATGTGAAATGGTTTCTTTGATTTCACTATCTCTTGCTATTCTACATTGATCGTGGTAATTAAAAATATGTTTCTTTCTTTTCAGCCCAACACAATTCACTCCGATAGCTTGCAGAGAAAGCATGTTGTCGTACATGAAATTAGCATAGTCGTGGGTGCATAAGTTCAGGATCATAAGGGGTGGTATTTTAACATATCGTCTTTGTCTTTAAAATATTTTTTAAATGCTTTTGGATCACGTTTTCGTTTTACGTGTGTAGAATCTTCGTGAATACGATACATCCAGCCAATATCTCGTACTCTGGTAAAAACCTTACCATACTTTTCATATACACGAAGCCAGAAGTCCCAAAAAGCATAATTGCCAAACTTTTTATAGTTAAGCGGCGCAAGAGATAATAATTTAGAATTCATAATTGAAGTATCTGGAACCATATTTCTTGTCTGGTGAATTTCACGATTATAGGGAATAGCGTCTCTTCTTTTTGTTTTTCCGTTTTTAAAATATTCAACTCCAGAATGACAAACTAATTTTCCACTTGATTCTAATTTTTCAATCTGAAGTTTCGTGGTTTGTGGAAATAAAATGTCGTCTCCAGAAAACCAGCGGAAATATTTTTTTGTAACAAGTGGTATGGCGACGTTTATTTGTTGAAAGGAACCTTCAGGACTGTGCCCAACGTGCTTGGATTTTGGTATGGTGTGAATAGTAACTCCGGGCGGAACTAATGAGATGTTTTCGTCTCCTTCAACCATAGAGACTATAAATTCTATTTCAACGTCTGTTTGATTTAATATTGAGGTTATGGATTGGAGAAAAAATTCGGGATTTTCGAGATGACTACTGACGATTACCGAACATTCCATTAGCGTGTTTTAAGCAAAGATATAAAAAAGAAAACGCCAACTTTTTGTTTGAAATAATTTATTCATTATTGTTGACCGTGTTTATTTTCATCTACAAATTTCTCCCTGTCAGCACTTGCCATAGGCTTTACTATTCCCCTTTTAGCCTCAAACCAAGTGCCATTGTAATTAAATTCAAACCCCGTGTCTCTCATAGATATTCCCATTAATTCATTGTGTTTTGTTTCGATAAGAATTCCATTATAAACTTCTTTTAACACAATCTGTCTTTTTTCGTTTACTTCTATTTTCATTTTTTTTAAGTTCTTTTTGTTTCTAAATAATCGTCCAATTCTGGAATATCAATAACTCCTTTTTTTGATGAAGGTCTGGCGTTCCAGTTTCCAAATTCTGTGATATGTTTTTTAGAAAGTTTATCGGCCTCTTCATTGTATTCTCGCGGAATCCATCTAAACTTTATTTCAACTCCAATATTTTCTAATATTTCTTTTGCTTCTATTGCATAAGAAGTGTAAGCTCCATTTTTTATTTCCCATTTTCCTAAAAGCTGCATTATTACAAGTTTAGAATCTCCAAAAATTGTAACTGAAGAAAAGTTGTTTTGATTTTTATATATGTAGTATAAACAATTTATTACAGCTATGTATTCGGCGATATTATTTGTATTTGAAGGGCTGGCTTTTTCAAATCCATGGTCAGAATAAATTTTTTCCCTACCATATTTTACAATATATCCCCATCCAATTTTTCCTCCCGGATTTCTTGGTTCACAACATCCATCAAACATACACCTGATGTTAATTTTTGTATCTTCCATTTTTATCAATTTTACACACGGCCCCCTTCTAAGCACCTACCTCCTATAAGTCCTCCGCTAATATTAGGCAGAGGGAGATACGTCTAATTCTATTCGTAGGTCATTCACTATGAGCGCAGCAACGAGCTTTTAATCGTCTTATCCTCTCACAACGTCTTTTCAGGGGCGGCGCCTACCTGTGCATTTGGTCCGATCCTACAGTCACTTTTTAATGTAACGGAAGAGTGTTCCATAACTTCCGGCAGGGTTTGTTTTTTTTAGAGTTTAACCCTAACTTTAATACAACTCAAACTTCTTGTATTAAAAAACCCCAATCAAACATAAGTCTAATCGGGGTTTTAAAATCTTTAAAAACAGAGCCTTCCACTTTTAAAGAACGGTTTTGAATATTTTCTAGTGTAAGGCTCATGACCCAAAATTACAACTTTTTCTATCTTTGAAAAGAAAAACACGAAAAAATTTAATTATGAGATATTTAAAATTTACATCTTTAGTAGAACAGACGTGCATTTCAGCTTCAAAAGCATATCAAATTTTAGACAACAGTACTTCATCAGGTAAAGCCTCTGATGCCAAAAAAGCAATCACATCGTTTATTAATAAACAAATGGGAATGGTGGCCCATCTTCAAAATTTAAGTCGGAAAAATAAAGACAAAAAACCAGCCGATAAATATGATGGAAAAATGTATGCTATTAATTATGGCGTACAAGTGCTTCCAATAGATCAGGCCATTACAATGGCAAACGGCCACATGCAGAATATAGTTCATATTATCAGGGCCGATTTTCCAAAAGTTGTGGTGCCGGATGAAGGTGGAGAATCTATTAGTTTGAAGACTAAGGGGTTTACGGAATTTTCTAAAAAAGAAGATAGTCTTTATAAAAAAGCTGTTTCAGAAATTGTGTCGATTGGAATTAAAAAACCAAAGGCCAAAAAATCAATTAAGAAAAAAGCCGTAAAAAAAGCGGCTCCGAAAAAGACGAAGAAAACCAAAAAAGTAGCAAACAAAAAATAATTGTCTGACCAGAAAACTGTTCATGATCACGAATTATCTCGTAGAGAGAAGAATCGTGTAGCTGCTGAGAATACCATAGATTTCTATCATGAGCTTCATTCGAAAGGAATTGATCTATCTGATTCTCAGATCGACCAACTTATTAAGTCTGGTCGTATCGATGATCCATTAAAAGTAAAAAAACAACCAAAAAAGAAAGGGCCACAGAAAAAGATCAAGGTATTTGGTGATCCAATTTTAAAATCTCAGCAAGGGTTAGCTGCCGATGCATATATAGATATTGTTCACGAGAATAAGGTTACTAAGAAAATTATCCTTACCAAAGAGCAGTACAATGAAGAGAGAAAAAAGTATTACTATAAAGGTGGTCTAATCAGGAAAAAGGATTGGGCACCAGAAAATTCCCTTCAGCATACCGCAGCTTTTATAGCATGGATAAACAGTATTAATGCCGGATTTGCAAGCCGGGTCGAATATTATCCATTTACCCTTTACTGTCAGCAAGCCGCCGATTGGCTTTCAGACCCTTCAGATATTCGGGATTCAATTAAAATAGAAGACAAAAGACTATATGTTTATCAAGAGTTTTCAAGATGTGATGAAAATAGCCTTTATTTTTTGGATAAATACATTAAATTAAAAGACGGTAAAGACCCTACAATTTCAGGAGATGGATATGACGACGACGATGATTCTTATGTTTCAGCGCCAGTTCATAGGGTGCTTTGTTATTTAGATGATTGTGGGTATAGTTTTTTCGTTGGTAAACCGCGTCAGATTGCGGCCACATCCACCTTTGGGGCTTTAGCAATTAAAACAGTGATTTTCCAAAAGAATTCTTATGTGAAATTTATCACCATGGATTTAGAGAATACCGGAACGGAAATTTTCGAGGACAAAATGAAATATCCATTCTCGGCACTTAATCCTTGGATGAAACCCGCAGTTTCGAATGACAGGGATAATAAATTTGTCTTGAAAAGAAAAATGAAGAAGAAGAAAGGAACAGTGAGGGGGGTTAATTCGAAAATTTCCGTTGTGGCCCCCTCAGTACCAGCCATTAATGGCGGGTCTCCAACAAAGGTATATATAGATGAAGGCGGTTATATTAGTATCATTTCTAAAATGATTAAGGAAGCCCGACCAACCCTTTTTGGTAAGGACAGAAAAACCGGGCTTTTAAAAATGAAACGCCAAATTATAGGATGGAGCTGTGTATGTGCGGGAACTAAAGTTTGGAATAAACTAGGAAGGCTTGTGAATATTGAAGACCTCCAAAGAGAGGAAGGAATTCTTGGATATGACGGAAACGGGATGAATAAAGAAGATATAGTGTGGATGAAGCCACCAGTTAAAAAACCTTGTTATAGAATAAAAACAGATGGCGGGAACTCAATAGACTGTTCCTTTGATCATCCACTAATGTGGAGTAAAAATAAATGGGATAGAAACATTGATTCTGAGAAAGTCAAAAGAGTAACGTTTACTGCGGCGGAAAAAATTAAAGTAGGAGATCAATTAATAATGATTGACAAGGCTCCTGTTTTTGGGAAAAAAGATGTGTCTTACGCAAGGATTTTGGGATTATTAATTGGAGACGGTAGCTATTCATTTAATTCCACACCACAGCTATGTGTTGCTGATGACGAAATATATGAACATGTTGAACAAGGGGAGGTTGACTCAAAAGTATATGTTGATTATAAAACCAAAAACGGAGTAAGAATTAGAAAAGTGGGATTTAGGGGATTTAGAGAGAAACTTAAAAGTCACGGAATGTTTGGTCAGGTAAAATTAAAAAAGAGGCTACCAAAAAATATTCACACTTTTAGCCAGAAGTCTGTTTGTGAGCTATTGGGAGGTTATTTTGATGCTGACGGGAATGTTACTTATTATGAAAAGAAAAATGCCGTTAGAATAGTTTTAACATCAATTTGCGAAGAATTATTAATAGAGGTAAAATATCAATTACTAAAGCTCGGAATTCATAGTTGTGTAATAAAGGAAAATAGAAATAGTGGTGAAAAATTTAGTGAAGGACAATTGAATCATATTTACAGACTTTATATTAATAAAAGAGAAGATGTTTTTAGATTTCAAGAGAAAATACATTTTGTTTGTAAGAAAAAGCAAGAGACGTTAGATTTTGCAAAAACTTTAACTGGAAGATTTAGATATAACATAAAAAGGGCTTCTTTTGAAATAAATTCAGATAATAATAAGGGTCGTTTTTTTAAAGGAAAAGATAATCTAAAAGGCTTAAGATTTTCAACCGTAATAAGCGTCGAATATATTGGCGAAAAAGAAGTGTATAACATGCACACAGGGCATTCGAACACCTATTTATCAAATGGATATGTTACGAAACAAACAGGCGGTGAAATGGATAAAGCTGGCAAGGCTTTTGAGGAAGAATATTATTATTATCTGGACGCTTGGAATGCAGGAAATTATAATGTGGGAATAATTCCGATATTTTTAGATTGGACAACTCGACCTGGAATAACTCAAGAATTTTACGATCAGGAAAAAGCCGCCTATGAAAAGGGGTCTGGGGACAAGTTTAAGAATACGTCCATGGAAGAGCGCATGAACCAATTCAGGCAACATTATCCAACTACAATTGAGGACATGTTCCTGACTTCAGAAAAAACTTTAATGACAGGTAGCTGGATCGCCGATCAACTTGACAGAATTAATACAATTGACCACAAAGTAAG
>SDBT01005365.1_pt1 | contig 21534 bp, 20 predicted proteins | sample 2277101 | NCBI WGS metagenome assembly SDBT01 (sample SAMN10404973, study PRJNA504765) | marine sediment metagenome | isolation source: marine sediment core GS10_PC15, 103 cmbsf | place: Arctic Ocean: Southern Knipovich Ridge | collected 2010
GTTCAATGGTAAGATGTACAATATCTTTTTGATTATAGCCAAGTAGTTTAATTTTTTCTAATAGTTCTAGATCTCCTTAGTCAGATATTTTACTAAAAAGTCTATTCATTCTGCACATTACTTTCAGTGTTAATTGTGGTTGTTCCATAAGATATTTAATATAATGTTCATTACTAATCGATAAGTATTTATTTAATGTATCCTCTGTATTCCTCCTTAACATTTTATCCTTTTCATGGTCATATTCCATAGCTCCATACTTAGACTTCCAATCAGATATATACCATTTATGGTTTGTTTTAGATTCCAAATGAAAGAATATATACTTTAATAGTTCTACTTGGCTGTCTAGTGATTTCATAGATATGATCTTTTTGAATTCATTATCAGATATGTGGGCAAGTGACTCTTGACCAGACAATGTTATCTGTATAATGTTATTATTAGTAATATTATTGTTTGTAACGGTATTATGATCGCCTATAATAGGTACATTGACTTTATTTATTGTATGTGCTAATTTTGATGATTTTTTATTTATTTTAGTATTCCTGTTAAATTCTTCAACTTTTTGTCTGACTTTCCCGACACATGCTCTCATATGTCGGTTTCGGCTTCCTGAATGTGTATAAGTTTTAGAACAATAATCACAGCTAAATTTTTTTGTTAATTGCACCAAATTGCACGGAATTGCACCGAATTGCACCGAATTGCACGAATTTTTGTCGATATTTGCTAACTCCATTTCTTTCTTACCACAAACATTGTTCGTTATATGATATTTATAAGCACTGAGAGAGCATAACTTTTTACTACATTTAGTGCATTTCAGATCACAAGGTATGGTCTTAGATAAATGTCTTTGTAAACTCTGTTTGCTCGATAGTTTTCTACTACATTTCGGACAAATGAAGTTGGTCATTTTACAGTGTCAAAGCCAAATAGATTTTAAGTACTTTATTATATATAGACTAATTTTATTATATATCGACTAAAATTCCAGCAAATATAGACTAAAATTTAGCACATATGGCCTAATTCAGCACTATTCATCAAAGTGCGGCGCGCGCTCATTCCAAAGTAACTCCTTCCAGAGAAAAAAGTTTATTTGAACTTGGCCATTGGGCCTCACCATAAAGAGAAAAATACACGTTATTACATTACCATGTTAAGGTCTTCGGCCATGGATGGCCAAAGACCATAAACTGGTCAAATTTGGCAACGAATATGGGCGTAATCTTCCGATAAGAGTTGTATTTTACCTAATTTCATAATATTATATTAATTATATAATATAATTAATATAATGTCAGTTACTATTTTTGGAGCAGGTATTTCTGGATTATCTGCAGCTCATTTTCTTATGGAACGTGGTTATAAAGTCACTGTAGTCGAAAGTTTAAATGTTCCTGGAGGACTTTCTCGTAGTGAACGCATTATAAATGATAATAGGATACCATCTGAATATTCCTGGCGAGGATTTGGTCCTTGGTATCATAATACATTTGATTTAATGAAAAAAATTCCAGTTACTTCTGATAAAACTGTTTATGATGTAGAATTATCACATCCTATAGAATTTCTATTAACATCTGATAGTAGAAAAAATTATGATGATATATTTGGTAATTCATCTAGAATACGGTTATTGGATATGATTATATTTTATTTGTTAGCTATTCGTGTATGGTTATCATCTGATCAACGACGAAATAATGTTTATGCATCCATTAATGCATCAAAGTATATTCACCAAAGATTGTCAAAAAAAGGTGCACAAACATTTAGTCAAATATTTGGACCATGGGTAGGCTCAGATTCGTCACGTGTATCTCTTCATCATGTTTCGGAATTTTTTTTAAGGAATTTATTCCCAGGTCCTCGTGGTCAATATTATCATGATACACCCAAACCTTCTTTCACACAAAGAGGAGGAAGTAATTGGTTAATTTTACGGAGACCTAGTAATGAATCTTGGTTTGATCCATGGGTGAAATTTCTTAAATCAAAAGGAGTTAGATTTGAGTTTAATACAAGCCTTACAAAATTACATTTCGATTCAACCTCTAACACAATTGATTATGCCATAGTAAATTCTCATAAAAAAATTGTTGCTGATACATACGTATTAGCTGTTAATCCATATATAACAAGGGATATTTTACAAAATTCATCTAAATTGTTAGCAACTGATGAACAATTGCGAAAGTTTAAGCCATTGGTTGCGGATTATCCTCATGTACAAATAGCATTTCAAATTGCTTTCTATGAAAAAATTAATTTTAAACATACTGATAATCAAGCTAAAGAAACTGCTATGATCTTGGTAGATTCAGAATTTGATATTACATTATTTTCACAAGATGAGTTATGGAATAAAGAGGTTTATCTGGGAGATAATGTTAAATCATTATGGAGTGGTACAGCAACTCTAGACGCTGTTTCTGGAAAATTATATGGCTTACCAATTACTAAATTAACAAAAGATCAATTTATAAATGAAATAAAATATCAAATATATAGGAGTAAAGGACTTGATGAACTTATTATAGCTAGAAATAATGGCCGTTCTTTGAAATCATTTCCAATAAAACAAATAAAAGTTTGGCATACTTGGAAATTTCCACAAAATCCTTGCAACCGTAAATGTGTACATGACAAAAATCAACCAAAATGGGTTAATAATATACGTAATCAGAAATATTTGCCAACAACTAAAACATCTATACCAAATTTATACTTAGCCGGCGCACATACAAAAACAAATGCCGATTTATATAGTATTGAGGCTGCGGTCGAAAGTGGTAGAAGAGTTGCAGATATTATGACTGATACAGATACTATTATACCACAACATGTTCCATATATTTTACGACCATTACGGAAAATTGATTCAATATTATACAATTTAGGATTACCGAATGTAATCGACACTTTAATATTTATATCTATCTTAATTTTACTATTTATTATTTATAAATCAAATATAAATAAATGACACCGTTTGAAATTATAACAATAAATTCAAATTAATTTATTGTTATATTATATACAGAGAATTTGACATAATGCCTTTTTTTGTTCCTTTGATTAAGTTAGCAGTTTCCATAATTTTCATGGTCTTCCCATTTCTCAAAAGTTGGATACGCGTTGGAGGAGGATTTATGGCTGCCCTATTATTTACTCTAAATCCACTTAATATTTTTAACTGGATTGTTTTGGGATTAACTACATTCATGTTGATGATGATAAATCCATTCGGAATATTTAAAGAAGAAGACAAATTCTTTAAGAGATTTGGAAAAGCATTCTTGTACAGTCTCTTGATGCTTATTCCACTATTCTTCTTATACTACTTCTTATTTAAGGATATTATAATTAATCTTGCTCTGGAAGTAGCAGCTTAATTTCCTTAATGATTCGCGGGACTGATTACTCAATAAAAATTGATGTTTCTTGAACAAAAATAAATATCTTAAAAATATAATTAAGTATAATTAATAACATAATATCTGAATATAACGAGTAAATAGTATGTCGTATGGATATAGCAGTCTTACTAATGTTAAAAAATGGATATTACAGAATGGGTTTTTCATTAAAAATGGAGATGATAGACCATACACACATCTATTATTAGATGGTGGTAAAATTCATATACCTTATAAGAGATTGACAGAATTTAGGCGAAAATATGCTGCATCGATATATATGGGTGAAAAGAATTATATGTGTGAGTGTAGGACTAATATATTCAAATTCTTCGTTGATTTGGATTTTGAAGATACAGAGAAAGTTCCGGACGACGTAATGAAACAATACGTAATCGATATTCAACATGTACTTGTTGATTTTTTTAAGAACGATAATAATCCAGAAATTCAGGATAGTGATTTTACAGTACTTGTCGCAACAACTACAACCAAAAATATAACCAAAAATGGTAAAGACTATATTAAAACAGCTTGTCATCCAATTTGGCCTAAGTTATATGTCAACCAAAAAGTGGCTATGATTATCAGAAAAGCATTAATACAGTTTTTTGAAAGTAAATATGGTGAAAGACACCCTGATAATCTTTGGAAAGATGTGTTTGATCCAACAGTATACACCAGTAATGGGTTACGAATGATAGGTTCATATAAAATGAGTTGGTGTAAGGTATGTAATCGAGGACGTAATAAAGATGATTTTTGTGAACTTTGTTTTGGTAATGGAAAAATACATGAGAATAGGACCTATATGGTTACAGACGTATTAGATTTGTATGGTAATAGTAACACAGATTATTTACAACAGCTGGAAAAAGATATAGTCCAAATGGTCACAGATTCAAGTATTGTTACAGATCTTAATTATATGGTTCATTCATTGCCGGAAGAATACCCAGAATGGTATGATCCTAATAAATTTGAATTTGATGATACGGCTACTTTAAAAACAAAGGCGAAAAAAGCATATCCATTTGGTAATAGACGTACACCAGATGACGAGTTAGGGGCGAAGGAATTAAACCTACGAAAGCCTATATCAGCCAATGATGATAAGTTTAAGAAATTGGAGCGGTTTATAAAGAACACTATGCCTGATGTATATAAAAATATAGCCATTTTGGACGTGCACATTTGTAATGATGGTGATGAGTATTATTATGTAGCGAGAACTAATAGTAGATTTTGTATGAATGTATCGAGACATCATAATTCAAGTACTATATTTTTCTTAATTAATAGATATGGTGTATATCAAAAATGTTTTTGTAGGAAAGAGACAACCAATGGTAGAAAATTTGGAATATGCAAAAAATATGCTTCGCAAAGGCGGCCATTAACAGAAGAAATTAGAAGATTATTTTTTCCTAATTATAGAAATTCAAATGCTGTTTTGTGTGAAGTGCCAACAATGAAACATACTAAAGCGACTAATGAGCAAGATCAAAAAAATTTAGATAAATCAATTCAAAAAATTGATAATTTCATTTATTACTTGACAGATATTATTATTCGTAAAGGTGATTTTGAAGATAATACATTTAATTCTAAACGTCATAAAACTAACAAATCTCACCCAGCAATATTATATTAATGAATGAAATGACAGTAATAATTATTACTTGAATGGTTTTAAGTAATAATTATTATATTTTATGAGTACATTATTATATCTAATGATTGATCATGGTCTTCTAATGGTACATTTGGGATTAATTGTTCTTCAAATACTAATCCTACTAACTCAGGAATTGGTTTATTTAATGTATCTTTACATCTTTGTATATATCTATCATAATAGCCCATACCATTACCCAACCGACTACATGTTCTATCAACAGCAAGGCACGGAACAACAATAACATCCAATGTACCGGATGACAATGGATCTATTCTTGATTCATAATTTATTATCTCAGGGATATCCCATTTATTATGTACTAACGTGGAACCTATTTTATCTGACTCGTACAACTCGTATAGATCCATATTACCATTTCCGTATATTTTTGGTATGTATATGCGCTTATTGTCACTAAACGCTTTTTTGATAATCATATTTGTATCAACTTCTTTTTCTATGGAGGAATATATACCAATATGTTTGCTATTTCGGTAATGATTGGATTCTATAAATTTTGTTTGTAAATGTGCACTTTTGCGGACCATGGTCGGGCGGTTCATTGATGATAATCTTGATCGTACATCAGATCGTAAAGCCGATTTTATTTTAGCTATTCTACTCATACTTATTATATTCAAATTTTATTTCTTTAATTATAATTATTTATTAGATTTTTTTTGCATCAAAAGTATCATAATAACCGCCAAACTGATCAAAATTACTGGCATACCTGTACCATTCATCTTTTCGTCAGAAATTTCTGGTGCTGGACCCATATCTATAGGTAATACTATAGGTTCGTAATATACTGACCTATCATATACACCCATGGGCCTATAATATTCATCTCTCCACCATCTCCATGGATGTCGGGTACCATGTCGTAATTTATAATAATGACGTGGTCTATAGGGTCTTTTATTAATAATATGATATTGACTTGGTAATCTTGCTCTACGTGAACTTGTTTCAGCGGGAAGTCTCAAGCGCCCGCCGTACCCCGAGGGTGTGAGTGATCGAATAACTACATCACCTTCGGTTGGGATTGAATCTTCCGGTGTGGTTACGTCTTCTAATCGGGGTCCAGTCATATCAGTTCCATGACCAGCGATAATGTGATCATTAGTCCCTCTAGTACTCTTATTGGCAATAACAAAATCACCATTTTTTACTATTTTTGTTACATTTAATAGATCATCCATTCTCATATCGGTCATCATGGATCCATTATTATTTTTGCTCGCCTGAATTGAGCCATTGCTGCTTGAAGTAGACATTGTTATAAAGTTTATCAAGTATAATATAATATAAATATATTATTATAAAAGATTTTAATCATTTGTGATATTAGATTAAATATGTCCACGGTAACCGATTATTTTTACTATTATACCTATTATCCAGTGCTATTTTGGGGATTCGTAAGAACTTATATACAACCATATTGGTCAACCAAGACAAATATTCACCAAGTAACAGACAACCTATTTATAAGTGATTTAGCAACTACGTATAATACACCAGAATTAGATAAATTAGGTATTACCCATATTATTTCTGCTATGTTAGGATTACGTCCAGCATATCCGGATAAATATAAATATTGTAATATCCATATCAGGGACATTCCAGATGAACCTATAGATGAACATTTTAATACGTGTATTGATTTCATTGATAAAGCCATGTCGGATGATCCAAATAATAAAGTCCTGGTCCATTGTTCACTTGGTGTCAGCAGAAGTGCAACTATCGTTTTGGCTTATTTGATGAAAACAAATAAGTGGGATTTATCTACAGCATTAAGCTTTCTCAAAAATAAACGTGATATTATAAACCCTAATGTTGGATTTAGACAAAAATTAAACGGATTTAACTACTAGTAGGTACACTGTCCCCCCCCGGGGGACATAAACAAAATGACGAAAATTTGTAAGAAAATACCATTAAAAATAGCCTCGGGCTACACTATTTTCGAAATAATTATTATTACATTTTTTGTAGGATTTTAGAATGATTTTTCCATAATACAACTTCTGTAACACCTTCTAAATCTTTATGATCTGTTTCATTAACTGGGTCAGATATAATAATAGTTCCATCATACGCCCGATTATATACCTGTTTTAATACATTATGAAGACGTTTATTAGCATCTCCACCTGACCATTGTTCATCAGGATCCATTATGATATCACTATTTTTTATACCACTCCTTTTTAAAGTTTTAATAATATTTTGGCGAACATGCATTTTACCCATATCCAATAATTGTGGAACTTTTTTTATTCTGTATGTTGTTATTATAGGTCCATATGATGCTTCAGAACCATAACCTGAAATTGTACTAAACCATTCTAAATCTATCATATTAGATGGTACACTAGGTTTATTAAATGTACGTTTATATATATAATCACCTATTGATAATTTACTATTATTCATTATTTCATATTTCATATTTCATATTTTATTATTTATTTAGTTATTATTAAAATTTTTAAATAATTAAATAAATAGTCTCTACCCCCCACCCAAATTAAACTATTTTGAAAATAACATATTTTTAAATACTGAATAACGTAAGCAATTTTTACCCATTTGCATGGCCAAATTTATGGTCTTATGCCAAATCCGGAATCTGGCTTGGATCCAGAAATTGGCCTATTACCATCGGAAAAATTCAACTTATTTTACCATGGTTTACATGTTACCACAAGACCATATGAAATTTCACTATATTTTTATATATACAAATTCACACCATAATAATGTTTATTTATGGTATGAATTTATATCCATCTATTGTTTAGTATATGATGTTGTTCTGTACAACGTACATTTTGTAGTTAAAATTAACATGAAATGTGATGTAAATTTTAATCTAAATTCCAATCAATTGGATCATAGTTTAATTTGATTAATATATTATTACATGTACTAAATATACCAGAACCCAGAAAACCTCTATGAGCTGATAATGGGCTCGGGTGACTCGTCTCAAGAATGTGATGCTTTTTGTTATTGATTAATTTTTTCTTTTGTTGCGCGTGACCGCCTAACAAAATAAACACCAAATTTGTTTTTTGTTGTGATATATATTTTATTATGTAGTCTGTAAACTTAGTCCATCCAAAACTGGTATGTGACGCCGCTTTGTATTCTCGCACAGTCAGCGTAGTATTTAATAATAAAATACCTTGTTCGGTCCATTTGGTCAAATCTCCGTGTTCAGGCCATACAAAATTAATGTTGGGATCTGTCGAAAGTTCTTTGTAAATATTCAATAGTGAAGGTGGGATTTTAACACCCCTTGGTACAGAAAAGGATAATCCCATGGCTTGACCATAACCGTGATATGGATCCTGCCCAAGTATAATAACCTTTAATTTGTTTAGTGGACATAATAAAAATGAATTGAATATTAATGATTTTGGTGGAAATATACCTAAATCATTGCCGTATACACCTAGTTCTTTATCCAGTAATAATTCAAGATTTTTAAAGTATGGTTTTGAAAATTCTGATCTGATACCATCCCAACTAGAATCCAATTGGACTGATTCAGCAAAAATTACTGGAACAGTCCAATCTGGATTCTTTTTGTAAACAGTCATTTCACTAACTCTTTTATTATTTTTATACTGTATTGTGCTTGTTGCACCAGATCTACGAGATACAACAAGTATTATCATTACGTCAGTTCTTCTTTCATTTAATTACCAAACATATATTTAAATGATTTAATGTCTCAATTTTTTTTATTCTGTCTAAGATTAGGTAATATATGTACATTCATTACGAGATTTTTTCACATCACCATCGTATCCTACATAGTCTCTCAAATTGTTATACATCTGTTCCTGTTCACATAATTTTGTACTGATAACATTCATAATATTTTCTAACCTATGTTCTATAGCCGTTACTTTATCGCATAATAATTTTATGTCGTTGAGCATATGTTTTAATTGGTTGTTGTCTAAATTGGTATTAAAATTAGCATTAAATGAATTCGGTGACCATATTCCTTGTTGAGGATTGTTAAATGTAAATGATGGTATTGTTCTAGATTTTTTACATGGTCGTTCACATGAATAAAATGTTTTGATAAATTGTCTATCTGATCGTCTCCTCTTATGACTGACCATAGTTTCGCTCATGTTGCTAAAATCGGCTAACTATTATTCGGATATAACGAATATGTTTTTATATAATATTATTATATTAGATCAAAAGTTCATTACTGCCCTATAATATAACATTATGCAAACTATTTTATCCAAAAGGGTCACACGTTTACTATTGGACAGGGCAAAATTTCCGAGGCAGCGCACACCAAAATGGTATAAAACACGTCATAATATGATCACTGCCAGTGATATAGCTACAGCATTAGGGCATAATATGTATGAAACTCCAAGGCAGCTTTTAACGAGGAAATGTAGGGCCTCTATTGTAAATAAACCTATGAGTACTGCCATGGAATGGGGGATTAAGTATGAGCCTTTTGCCTTAGATTTGTACAAAAAAATGCATAATCCTAATGTACATGAATTTGGATTGATACCACACAAACGCTATAAATGGCTCGGAGCTAGTCCTGATGGTATAGTATCTACAGGGAAGGTACTTGAAATAAAATGCCCTTTATACCGATCTGTTAGTGGTGAAATACCATATTATTATTGGATACAATCGCAAATTTTGATGGAGGTGTGTAATTTAAATGAGTGTGACTTTTTTCAATGTAAATTTTCAGAATATAAAAATTACGACCATTATAGTAGAGATATTATCACTGATAATAAAGGTATATTGCCTATCGAAGAGGGTGATGATATATATTGGAGACTCGATGATTACGCTTACAAAACAATTCCTAGGGACTATAGGTGGTTCAAACAAAATAAAGATGAGTTATTCAATTTTTGGAAAAAGGTTGAAAAGGACCGAGAATCATCAAAACATAATAAAAAGAGAAAAAGAAGTGATTCAACCTCTTCTGCTATGGTATGTAGTATTACGAAAAAACGTAAAAAAAGCGTTCCACCCAAGAGGTCTTTAAAAAGGAAACGTTCGGTTGAACTAGACACATCATTAGAAGTTCGCGAAAAAAAACGCCGAAAAAAAGAAGAAAAAGCTATTCTAAAAAAGTACAAATTTAATGATTGGTCTGATTGGGTATTTGCTACTGCCACCAGAAATTATGTCTTGAAGGATCCTTTATTAGACTGGCTCAATTTATATGGTAATAGTAATCAAAATATAAATATGTGTTTAGATAAAATTGTCCGAAAGACGATCAAAACAAAAAATGGACAAACAAGAAGAATAAAAAATACAAAATTTCGTAAATATCTCAGGACAGATTTCCCCAGTGAATACATAGGAAGTAAGACCTTTTTACAATTTGTTAAATCTAAGGGTTTGCATTTTGAGTCAACTATAATTCAAAAATTATACAAAAAATATCCTAATGATATTATAACCATAGCTAATCAACATCAGTGCAGAGCTCCAGAAAAATTTATAGAAACGCAAAACGCTATAATAAAAGGTATTCCTATTATATACAGCGGAGTTTTATACAATGGAACAAATAGGACGTATGGTATGCCTGATCTCTTAATAAGGAGTGATTGGTTAACAAAAATATTTTTAGATACTGATCTAGATGATGATTTTATACACGACCCCGCCCCATTACTACAATCAGGATCTGACCCGAGGGGCTCTCACGAGGAGTGGCATTATAGAGTTGTAGAGATTAAATATAATACATTACCATTGCGCGCTGATGGTACACATCTATTAAATTCTGGTAGTACACCAGCGCATAAATCACAACTTTGGGTATATAATCAAGCTTTAGGTGAAATGCAGGGCTACGTCCCTAATACAACATATATTTTTGGTAGAAAATGGAAATATAAAACCAAAGGTATTCATTATTCTGGTGACGATTGTTTTGATAAATTGGGAAAAATAAATTATAGTACAATAGATGAACAGTACATACAAAAAACGGAAGATGCTATTGAATGGATGCGGGATCTCAAAAAAAATGGAAATAAATGGTCTCTCATACCCCCAGAACGGGAAGAAATGTATCCTAATATGTGCAATCACTCAGATGCTCTTTGGCGCAGGACCAAATCATTTATAGCCGATGAAATAAACGAAATTACCCAACTTTGGATGTGTGGGGCAAAAAATAGGTTGATAGCTCATAATAATGGTATATACGATTGGAAATCTCAAGAATGTGTGTCAGAAGATTTTGGAATTAATGGGAAAAAACAGGCTAAAATTTTGCAAGCCATTATAGACATTAACAAAAGTGAAACAGACATTATTAATGTAGATATCATACGGAATAATAAGTATTCTTGGCAGAAAAAACCAAAACTAGAATTTTTTATTGACTTTGAATTTCTTACGGATATTGTTACTGATAATACTGATGAATGTTTAATATTCATGATAGGTGTTGGTTGGATTAGCCCGGTCACTAATAAATGGAAATACAAAAATTTTACTTGTGACCATATTAATTTTTATGAAGAACAAAAAATTATTGTGCAGTTTCATAACTATATTCAACGAATCAGTAAAAAATATTCTGACTCAGGACCTACACATCAAGGACCCAATTTATATCATTGGGGTCATATAGAAAGAACCTGTTATAATACAACATATCAAAAACATAAGTCTAAACTAGACAAAAATGGATCAAAAAAATTAATAAATTGGTGTGATTTCTTAGGTGTTATGAAATCTGAGCCAATTGCGATTAAAGGTGCGCTAAATTATAGTATAAAAACTGTGGCTAAAGCAATGTACAACAATAAAATGATAAAAACAAAATGGGCTACAAATTATTCTGGAGTGTCTGATGGATTCACTGCTATGATTAAAGCGTGGAATTGTGATCGTGATGCTCTGAAAAAGGATATTTCTCTAAAAAAATTGCCAACCATAAAAGAAATTACTAAATATAATGAGGTTGACTGTAAGGTTCTATGGGATATAATAAACTATCTCAGGGTAAATCACACATCAAATAAATAAATTATTTTGATTACTATAGTATATCCGTCCCCTTGGGGCAAAATAAAATATTATGGATATAATATAAGTTTATTTATAGAAAATAACTTCATATTATATCAATAATATACTACTTTTGTGTAATATTCTCAAATGTCTAAAAAGAAAAGTAATGAAGAATTGGATTCGGACGGAGACTTTAATTTAGGAATTAATGTGGGCACAGATCAAACTCCTGATTTCGGTTATGAACCCGATAAGAATAAATGGTCAGGTAGATTGAGATCGCGCAAACGTAAGCGGGTACTGATTCCATCATACACATATAATTTGCGCAATCGTAAAAAACTTCGCCTATCTCACGAAAGTTCAGAAGATTCGGACCCAAATTTTGACCCCAATGACCCCTTTCAAAAGGGTATGATACCGTTTGAAGATGGGTTACTCACATCACTTAAACGTGTTATAGATCAAACTCATGAAATGGTATATGATACAATTAAAGACCAACTGGAAAAAGACCGAATAAAGCAAATATATTCAGGTTTAACTGATCCAGAAAAAGAAAATAATAAATCTACTTTGGAACTAATTGAGAAAAAAATAACTAAATGTCTACCAAAAATCGTTGATGTTTTATCATCTAAAATGCCCGTTGATGAAAAATGGATGGCAATGGAGAAAATAATAGCATTACGTACGTTTGATCACTTTACTTATGCAGATAGAATTGCTTATCTTGTTACAGGCCAAAATATAAAAGACCAGATTAAGTCATATAATAATTATGATATACAAGATGATCAATTAAGGAAATATACTGAGATTGAGAAAAGATTAAATAAAATGAGCGCTGATATGAATCCATTAAAATATAGAATATTGGAAAAATTAAGAATCGAACCGGTCCCAATAAAGGATCAGCAGGCTATATGGGTTGTATATAAAAAATTATCCAATGTGGACCCAATGAATGACGAATTTTACAAATTAAAAACGTGGATGGATTGCGTGCTTGCTTTGCCTTATAACATTAAAACAGATATAGTACTGCTACCAAATTCATCTAATGCTGTCATTAATAGAAAATTAACCATGATTAAGCGAAGTTTGAAACAAAAATTGTCCTGCATGGACAATTCCATTGAACAAATGATATCTATTATTACTTCTGTTCTAACGAACCCTGGTATGAAGGAATTGGCGATTGCATTGGTTGGACCACCTGGAATTGGAAAAACGTATTTGGTAAAGACGTTTGCTGAATTATTAAAAATGCCATATGCTATGATATCAGTCGCCGGAATAAAGGATGCATCAGATATACACGGACATCATTGTGCCTTTGTAGGTTCTGGTCCGGGGCGTATTTATATGGGTATTAAACGAATGAAATGCATAAATGGTTTGTTGTGTATTAATGAATTAGATAAAATAGATGATGGATATAGTTCTAATGTTTCGAATTCTTTGCTTGATGTTACCGATTTTACTATTAATTCAGAGTATCATGATTCCTATTTGGGTGACGAAATAACTATAAATTTATCTAGTACATGGTTTGTTTATACGTTAAACAGTATAGATACATTGGATAAGATTTTAGGCAATAGAATTCCTTATATTAAAATACCTGATTATACTACAAATGAAAAGAAAATTATAGCTAATAATAATTTAATCCCAGATGCTCTTAGGGAACATGAAATGAATGTAAATGATGTTATATTTACATCAAAATCTTTGGATTATTTATTAGAAAAGTCTAACCGTGAGACCGGTGTTCGTCGTCTCAAACAACACATACATATCATAATAAGGAAAATAAATGTAATGAGAAAGTGTATATTAGATGATGGAACATATGGAGATTTAAATTTAAGTTTCTTATTAGAACAATTCTCCCTTCCGATTACTATAACACCTGATATAATAAATAAGCTTAATTTAGGATTTGAAAGTCCCATATTGAGTTATTACACCTAAAAGTTATTTCGACTTGCATTTCATTTAAAAATAAATAAACAGATATTTATTATAGTAAAGTAATATATTAACCCAAGTTTTTATCACTCTATTATGCAACGGTGCGAATATACAAGAATGAGATTTGGAATTCCTGGAGAAATTACGCCACTCAATAGAAAATGTTGCACATCGCGTGATAGCTTACTGCATTCTAATTCTAATCTTAATAGAAAAAATCGCCGTAAACGCAAATCAAAAAGCAAACACCTCATAATACATAATCCAATCGTGACATCACAAAAAGGTTTGCGTAACTATATGGAAGATACATACGTGTTTTATCAGGATCCTCACTTGGATCTATTCTATTTTGGAATATATGATGGGCATGGTGGTTATGATGTTGCAAATACATTAAAAAATAAATTACATCATTGTATTATACATAAAATAAAAAGTAATAATAATGGTGATGTATTTTCTGTCATAAGAGATGCTTTTGTTGAAATGGACGAATATCTTTACTCAGTTTATATGAGTAAATCTAATTCCGACGAAGATCCTGGATCAACAGCGGCTGTTGTTATCATCATCAATAAAATTGTGTATATAGCAACACTAGGGGACTCTAAAATCGTTTTATTTGATCATAATTATAATCCCTTATATGTTAGTATTGATCATAAACCTAACAATGAGAATGAGAAAAAAAGGGTTATTAACGCAGGCGGCTTTGTTATGAATAATAGGGTGAATGGTATATTAGGTATGTCTAGAGCATTTGGTGATTTTACATTTAAGACGGGATCAAATAACGAATATTTGGGTAATCAAGGTAGTATTTTGTCAGTTCCTGATATTTACACACAAAAACTGAAATCGTCTAATAATTATCATATATTACTTGCTAGCGATGGCTTGTGGAATGGCTGCACTATGCCGGATATACAAAATTCTTTGAAGACATTTCAATGTAAACAAAAATATAATATTCAAGAATTGACAACAAAGGCATTAAGAAAGTCCAAGGATAATCTTACACTGATATATATTCCAATTAATACAAAAAATTATTATATATAATTATTATTAGTATAAAATATAATAAATATCAATATCAATATGGAACATAAAGTAAACCATGATGATCCCCAAATAAATTTCAGATTTAGCAATAAAATTCAAAGTCAAGAACCAGGACGAGCGTATTATTTACCCTTAAATCCAGCATATTATATGTATATACCTGGAAATAGGGTTGGTAACTACGCAGATGCTGCGGGTGCAACCGACTACATATTTGATCCAGGAAATAGAGTATATCGTAAATATTATTCGGTCGATTTACCAGTGAATGATCCTGATACAGATTCTATTATGCATCCATTGTCTAAAAGATTTGTATTACAAGAATTTAGCCCTGATAATAGGTTAAATCCTTTCAGATACTACTCTTTTAAACCAAGCAGGTTTACGCATAATAGTCAAATTATTGAAACCTTTTTAGACAATGATATGTTCAAATTAAAAAATGTCATAGCTTTAGGGGTGGTTATTGTACTCCTAATTGTAATTTTTAGAAACCAACTTTCTTAACCTAATAATGTATTGAAATATTTTTCAGTTGATTCATAACCAGAATTAATTAGCTTCTGTTTTTTATCTTCCGTTAGATTAAAATCTGTAGCTTTAAATCTAAAACAATTAATAGGAATAGTTTTCTCCCAATATCCTTTCTTAACATGACTCCGTTCGATCTGTATCAACATGCAATTTATCAAAGCCTCAGTGAAGTCCATTACGTTATTTATCTCATATTCTCCATGGAATAATTGTTCATCAGGTGCGTCGTCTTGACTCATTAACTTGAGTCCTAATGTCTTACAAGAGGTATTGGAAAAAGTGTGATGTTTGCATATTTTACCCTTATCATCAAAAATCCAAATCGGATAATTGTTCAAAACTCCACCATCTACGAGTACATGATTACCCTCTTTAATAGCCTTAAAGAAAATAGGTATTCCGACCGATATTCTGACAGCTGATCTAATGGATTTCTCAGGATGATCAAATCTATTATAATAGATAGTTTGCGCCTTATTTACACATGTACCTGTAACAACTAATTCGGTTCCAAATTTATCGTATACTTCCTGAAATGTTATATCTTTGTTACCCGTCTTTTTTTCTAATAAATTACCAAACCACTCATATATGTAATCTCCTTTATACCATCCAAAATGATAATATAACCTCCATGAATCTCGGATAAATCCGAAATTGCTGTCCTTGAACAAGTTAAAATCAGTATCAACGAGTATTTCTTTAATTTCATCTAATGTGAATCTACATGCTAAGGCTGCAGCGACGATTGCTCCTGCACTTGAACCTGCGAATCGTATAAATTTATTGAGTAGTCCCAGCTCATCTAATTTTTTAAAAGCGCCATAAAATGCTATTCCCTTTACTCCTCCACCGTCACATACTAGATTTTCGTACGCTTGAAATATATTATAGCTGTCCATGGTTCCTATCATATGTTCATATTATATATTTTAATTAAATCTTTAAATAGAAATGATTTCACATCTAATTATTCAATTAAATTATAAAGTGTGTTAGATGGTGTAGAAATCTATTAACGGGATTAAAATTATCTTTGTTTTTTTAAATCAGAGAAATGGCATTTTTATACTATTTAATAGTAAATTAATCACAATTAATTTAGTTGCATACACGCGGAAAATACTTAAGGTTTTAATAAACTATAGTTATTAATTATTTGTTTAAGCTATAGCTATGGCTAAAGTAAATTTAGTTATAAATCATATTGACATGATTCCCAAATCCACACCATCTATTAATAAATTATATAGCAGTAAATTTCAAACTACACAGGATGTCCTGATGACAAAGTTGCAAAATTTTTTCGCTATTTCAAAAAATCGTAATCAAATGTTACCAATATTGACCCAAGAAACTAAAATCTCTCTACGTTTATTGGATTGGTTTGTAACTAATTACAGTAAAAAATTTAATACTGAATATCATCTAAAAGACGGTACATTATTTAATGTATTTCTTAGTTATAAAGCACAATTAAAAGCTTATTCTAAAAAAAGATTTGATCCATTTTGTAGACGAGATAGAATTACCTTTTTTTATACCAAAACAAATAGTATAATCACTACTGTAGGTCAGCTTAATTTTTTCAGATGGGCTATATCAAATGGTGTATTAGATTATGTTATCAATAATCTCAAAAAAATTGATAAAGATATGGTATCCACATTACGTTGTAAACGATTAACTAAAGAGTGTACTACATTAACACGGGAGTTACAACAATTAATTGCAAACAGTCCTCTTGAGAGTCACTCGGGTCCGCTTGAGAATCACTCAGGTCAGGATCAGGTAAAAAAATATGATATTCATAATACCAGAATATCTTATTTGGAACAAAAAATTTCAGCACTTGATGCACAGATAAAAACATATCCTAAACCACCATCACCAAAAATAAAACCTAATGGGCGACCAAAAAAACAATTATGCACACCAAATGTCACAGCAATAACCCACTCAACTGGTAAATTTTTAATGACTTTCGACTAAGATCCCTATTTATTACCTACGTCCGCGTGGTACCAAGATTGCATCAAGTTCGGTTATTTCGAATGATAATGATACTTGTGTTATAGGATCATCCGGATCCAAGTTACCTATAAAATTAAATGGTGTACCATCAGGCTTTAAAATTCTGATGGTAAACTTATGAAATTTTGTCAAATGTGGATTAAAATTTTTAATATTTCTTCCATATCTATCAGATGGCAAATGCAAAAAATCTCCGATCTGATCGGCAAACTCCAACTTAGCAAATGCATTCGATAAAACAGTGTTAGTTCCTATTAGATTACCTCCTATTTCTGGTATACTTAATAATAAATATGGATATTCAGTTATATCATCTCCACCAGGAGCAGGATTTGCTGGAATAATGGCACTAGTCAACTCAATTGTTTTAACATTCCTAAAATCCTGATTTATATAAGCATCAGTTATTATGTACTCGAAGTCATTAACTCCACCGCTAGTTGGTGCAAATAATACTTCAAATTCCGACGAAAGTGGCCATTTATTGAGATCCCTATCTGTACTATCAATCGCCAAAATAGATATGTCCTCTTTATATTGTTTTCTATATTTATCTGTTCTATTGATAAGTTCACTGGTAGCTATATTACTGTCGACCGCAGATGTCTTATTATTGAAACTTCTTGGAAATAGATTAATAGGTTTCCTGTGTCGAGGTCCATGCGCCGAGATATCGGATTCAAATTGTCTTTTATACATTATGTTACTTTACTAACTCATTACAATTACCCATGATTATTATTTTAGTATAAATTTACTCACATTCGATAATATTAGATAATGTCGCCTGTATTTTACATAATTCATTATCATTTGGATTGACTCTAATTAAAAATCGAGGAATTTTAATGAAAGAATCTATTATATTATATTCTTCACTATTTGATACAATCAACATTTGTTTCGTATCATATTTTTTTCTTTCAACCAACAACTCATGAAGATCTAGCCTATTATCTAACAAAATATCTGCCCTAGTATAAATAAACTCGAAATTATATTTTGTACCACCCCTTGCTGCCAGGGACAGCAATAGGTGATGTACCATTTTGTCAACATTTTTCTCGGTAGCCAAACTAACTAATCCTACCCTAAAATGTTTAAAACAAAATTCCAAAAATCCGTCTAAATTTGGTCTTTTATATACCTTGTGTACTTCATTAATTACGCAACTTGGTGCATACTGACACTTTTTATTTACAAACATACGATCTATTAAAGTACCATCTAGGCCTAATACTAATAATTTATTGTCTGTGCCAGTTTTTGTACACACACTGGATTCTATTTTAACTGTATTATTTAATTTAGCGGCGGATTTGCCTACTATAATAAACTCATCGGTTATTTTATTTATAGTATTGATATCTAACAGCACTTGCGCGCTAACATTATCCTGTCCAGGATTTCGATCACCAATTAAATTATTACCCATGTGTTTATTAATAGTTATTAATATTTTTTTCCCAACTTATTAATTCTCAAATATTCTGCCGGTGTGATGAAGCTTTAAGCTATAAACTATAAACTAGATAAATTAACCCCATATAATTAAATGCGTCCTATCATTTAATTTATTAATGTAGTATTATTAACAACTATTCATCAAATATGGCAGAAATAAAAATAGGTGTATCCAAAGTTTCTAAACATAGTTTATTGCAACAGATTCAAGATAGTAAAGAATACATTAAACATCTTACACAGACTTTAGATGAATTGGATGAACAAATATCAAAATTTCCAGACGAGGAGAATTATCAAAATGCATATTATGTCATTAAATTTATTCAAGATGTTATCCCACCTTTATATCAAATAACTGAGAATTTATCTGATCTTAAAGAAGAGGTAACAAATAACAATTCTTTGGAAATTCATCAAATGATAGCATTTAATGAATCCGATGAATTTGCCTATAAACAGTTAGCATTAAAAGAAATAATGGGGGAAAAAATGGTTTATGCAACAGTAAAAAAGTTTACTCCATATATTCTATTAGATCAAATACAATCTCTAATATAACACAAAAAATTGATTTTCTTACAAGAATAAGAATAAGTATAATCAATTTAAACAATTATTGTTTGAATCTATTTATTAATAACTTATGGATCGTGACAAATCTAATTATTCAGTATTAAGCGATAAAGCTATTCAACGGTATCAGAAAACTGGAGAGATAATAATTAGTCCATTTAAACGGAAAAATCTAAATACATCATCCTATGATGTCACATTAGGTGAATGGTATTTTAGAGAGAATATTGATTATATTGTTGCAGAAGACGAATCTTCGAGTGGAGACGGGTGTGGTCATTGTGTAGCGCCGGTATATAATATATATTCCCAAGATATGGTTCATAAGGTCTGGGGGGAACCGATAAAAGCAAGAGAATATTTATATCACAAACAATACCCTCCACTCAATGGATGTCTATTAGAGAATGTCGATGAAACCGATCAAATTATTATCATAGGTCCTGGAGAAACCATATTAGCACATACCAATGAATTTATTGGTGGTGTTAATCATGTAACAACAATGATGAAGGCCAGGTCATCCATTGGTAGAAATTTCATAGAGGTGTGTAAATGCGCGGGATGGGGAGATGTGGGTTATTATAACAGATGGACCATGGAAATCACTAATAACTCAAGGCATTATCAGATTCCACTTATTGTCGGAAAACGAATTGCTCAAATAGTATTTTTTGATACAGAAGGTATTATGACTTCGTCTTATAACGCTGACGGCAAATACCAACATAAATCATCATTAAAAGAATTACAAGAAAATTGGTCACCTATGGATATGTTACCAAAACTTTATTTTGACACATATTAATATAAGTAATAATTGACGAACCCATACCTAAACATTCCCAAAATAGTTAAATATGGGGTTCTTTGGTTGTGATGATGTTATTAGACGATTAATTTTACTCACAATTTTCTGCGCTTTAGTGCTATCACAATTACATTTAGATACCAAAAATGTAATTAATTCTGGTCCATCAGTCGCTCCTATTTTGAGTTGTAAATCGTCTATTATATTACTCTGCACATAACCAAACTGAACCCTTGCTAATTTCACTTGATCTAGATAATTATCAGAAACTTTTCTTCGTTCTTTTTCTTTATCAGTCATATACTTAATTATATTTTCAATAGTTTTATATTTTTCCAACCAATCCAACGCCTTTTTGGGTCCAACCATGTATAATTTATCACAATAATCACATCCCAATAAAATACACAAATCAATGAATTTTTGTAAATTCATGTTTAAACTGAGCAAGATATCATTCAAATCATATTCCTCCAATATTGCACCACTAGTATGTCCTAAATTAGTTACGAGTTTACCACAACCATACGGTAACATATTAGTATTGTCTGAAAATACGACTGTTGCTACACCATTATTATTACTGGTCAATTGACTACACATGGATTCTATTTCAGAATCACAATACAAAACTGGTATTCCAATGCATTGTAATAATTTTTTAATATTTATTATGTCATTTTCGGTCACAACAACATCTAAATTTTGGACTTCGCTACCGTCATGACTCTTCTGCTTATTATAGTTTTCGTTAATTTCAAATGACCCAATAATATAAATTGGTACAATATTGTACTTTAGTAACATCGATACATGTTTAATAAATGTTAAACATAGATCAGAATTAGTAGAATTATTTACCTTAAATTTTTTTATAAATCCAAATG
>SDBT01005367.1_pt1 | contig 21533 bp, 21 predicted proteins | sample 2277101 | NCBI WGS metagenome assembly SDBT01 (sample SAMN10404973, study PRJNA504765) | marine sediment metagenome | isolation source: marine sediment core GS10_PC15, 103 cmbsf | place: Arctic Ocean: Southern Knipovich Ridge | collected 2010
ACAAAATCATAAGCTTCCGTATAAGTTAAACCCGTCTTAATTAAATATGCTATCACTATACTCGCACTACGTGATATACCATAAGAACAATGCACTAATATCTTACCCCCACTCTTAATACACTCATCTATGAACTTAACACTATCATCAAAATATGGCTCTAAATCTTGATGCGTTACATCACGAATATGGACATTTTTATAAGTAAATTCTTCAGGATATAACGGTTCTAATCCTAATATGGCACACAAAATATGAGTTATACCTTCCTCTTTTAAGCTATCTTTATTGAAAGCAGAAGGAAGATCAGATATATATATACTATCCGTTATCTTTGATACATTAAATTCAGTATTAATATACGGCTGAATGTAATACCTAAGTTTACTATATATCAAATCTTTGTAGTAACAGGGCAAATCTTGGAAATATCTCATCTCATCTATGATTATACTCATCTTGAACTTTTCTATATATTCTATATTATATAATTTCTTTATATCATTTTTATTAATCATTATTGACGCCACACATTTTGTTGTAAACGATTCTGATAAATTGTACTTAATTGATTTTGCTTATTCTGATAAATAATATTCTGCTGCTTGTTATATTGACTTTGATTCTGACTATATCGATTACGTAGATATTGATTCTGTCTATATTGATTTTGATATATAATTTGTTGACTTGGAAATGATCTAGCTGTTACTAGTTGTCTATCAGGTCTTATCAATAAAAATTGATTCAAAAATTCTATCACATTCGTAGGAATATAATTTCTTATATCAGCATAATTTAAATTTCTGGCATTACCATAATGATAAAATACATCAGTGGGATTATTATAATATTGCCTCCTCGCTAATGATATCGTATTATGTCCATCTGTGAAAAATCCATATTTCCAATTATTCTTATCTACATTATGATCATGATATACTATTCTATTTCTTTCATTATATAATATTTTATCTATCGATTTTTTAAGATAATAATCTATATTTTCATTAATATTAGTTCTACGAACTAATCTCATTACTTTTAATCTATATGCCATATTTAAATGATTCTTTCTCAAATTCTTTCCTAAATAAAATATCTTCCTACCATCCTTCAAATTATAAAATAAACCTTTTATCTGTGTCGATAAATAACATCTCGGATTACTAAAATGCTGATGATGTATATATAATCTCTTTGGTGGAGAATAATCATCCGCCGCCTGTAAAACATATATTCGCGATGTATTTGATGCACTTCTTGCTATCCCTATCCACTTATCTATCAATAATACTCTCCTACTTAAACATTTATATATTATTCGCTGACAATTAGGAAATTTTCCTATAAACTCTTTAATCACACTTTTAGATTTACCATACTCCTCCCATATTATTAATTCCCAACCAAAATTTATTTCACTCTGATTCCTTAATGACTCTAATGCTAACCATATTATTTTTTCTGCTTTATATGCTGGCAATGCTACCGTCAATTCTATAGTTAATGGATTAATATTATTAGTCCAAACTATATTTTCACCACCTATCATATCTAAACTAAAAGATTTATCTTTCTCTACTTTTTTTAATTGTGGTCGCTGTAATTGATGCTGTGGTTTCAACTGTGGTTGCTGCTGTGGTTTTAACTGTTGCAATGGTTGTTGTAATGGTTGTTGCTGTGGTTTTAACTGTTGTTGCAATGGTTGTTGCTGTGGTTTTAACTGTTGTTGCAATAGTTGTTGCTGTGGTTTTAACTGTTGTTGCAATGGTTGTTGTAATAGTTGCTGCTGTGGTTTTAATTGTTGTAATGGTTGCTGCTGTGGTTGTTGTCGTAGTTGTTGTAGTGGTTGTTGTAGTGGGTGTGGTTGTGGTTGTGGTAGTAGTTGTGGTTGTGGTTGTAGTAGAGTTTTGTCTGTTTTAGAAATATTTGAATCCGGAGATGGTTTATATCTATCTTTTGGATTATAAATTATAACATTTCCTCCATCTATAGAAATAGGATTTCTATTAGCACTAAAATTTAATTTAATACTACTTATTATAAAATAATTACCTAATTTTCCTGATTCAAATAATAAACCTATTCTAACTGTATTATTTGCTATATTATTAAATATAACATTTAATTCATTATTATTAACTTCATTAAAATAAAGAATATCACGAGTATTCATAGCAATCCATAAAAATATTTTATTATCATTACTATCAAAATTATTCAAAATCATTTTATAAGTTTTATTTGGAACAATTTTAAAAATACTATAAATACCTGGAGTACTACCATTCTGTAATGATATAACTCTATTTTTATTAATTATTACTTTCTGATTTTTATAAAAACTCATCGTGATTTTAATTAAACTTGATTATAAATTTAATTAAAGTTATTATTTTCTATAAAGAAACTAACATAATTATTATTATGTTAAGAGATAACTCCTAATATATGATAGTGTTCTTGCTACAAGATATATATGTTTATTTAATCTATATAATGTATAACTTATATATCTGTTAATATCAGAATTATTTATATTATAATTTAATATCTCAAATAAATTATTCGTAAACATAAAACATCCTATCTCTAACCAATTTGTTAACCATATATTACTATTATACTTTATCGGATTGAAATTTATCCACCTCTTTCTTGGAATTCCTCTAATATCATTCTTCAAATTTAAAATAATCTTATTTCTATCATTTATCGATTCATATAATTGTAATGATCTAACAAAAAATTCATTCACTAATCTGATATTATCATTTATACAATAATAATAATTATAATTTTTATATCTCATCTCTTCCATCACATAATTATAAAATTCCGGAATAGATATCTTCTTATCAAATTTATAATAATTTATATGAAAATTATAATCCTTTTCATTATAAATTAATCTTAATTTACTACAATTATTATATATATACACATCTATATCATTATTCTTATTCATTTTAATATCATTCAAAAGATTTAATAATCCTTTTGGATTGTTATATGCATAAATTATTATACATATTTTATTATCTATCCTATTATCATCTATTATTATACTATCATCTATTATTATACTATCATCTATAGGTATACTATTTATTTTAATCCATCCCTCTTGTGGTGGTACATAATTATCCATATTTATGTTCTCATATAAATTCGTTTTTGTACGTATGTCATACATTATCCATCTATCATTCTTGCGATTTATATAACTATTCTTACTATACCACATATCATAATTTGTCATACTATAAGTTGAACCCTCTATCATCACAGTACGAAATAAATAAGGTAATAATTCATCGCATATTTGTAAATGCTTTTTAGAATTATTAGATGTCTCATAATCTATATTACCTATCTGTCCTACCTCCTTAATAATAATCTTAACTATATCATTATAATTTGAATAATTTATACAACTTGGTGTCTTACCATTATGAATAGTACGTATACCAACTAATCCTAATTCTTGTACAGTTGCTGAAATACCATCATGTTTAGTTAAACGTAAACCTAAAAAACATTTCTTATAAACTTCTATCATATCACTTGATCTAAAAGAACTTATACCACCACAATTCATACCCATTCTTATAGCATCTTGTAATGCCATATTATTGGAAGCAACAATGAATTTTATCTTTGGTAGTTGTTTAATTAACATACGATAAATATTTGACCCATAAAATTCATGATTAACTGCATTAGTATATACATATATACAATTACCTTTCTTATATGGTACATATTTATTGTAATCTACTGTCGGTGCAAATGGTAAATATATAGAAGATGTATTTATTTTTTTTAAATCCTTTATAATAAATGAAGATTGCGCAACATGTTTTAAATCTTTAACTTTACTAGCAGCATTCTTTAAATTAATTCTTATAGAATCAGAACCACCCCAAATTAATGCCTTTGGACCTTTGTGGTGTCTTATTTTATATAAATCTGTATCATTATAACATCCATAAAAGATTGTTGGTATATTTTTATCACGATAAGATATTAACTTATATTTTCTTTTCGCAAATGATTCAAAATATTTTATGCTCTGCGATGTACATAATTGTATAACTATATTATTATCTATAAATACTCTATTTGTTAAAGATATCTCCTGGTGTGCACTGCGTAGTGCCACTAATTGTAACTTGTCCCTTCTATCAATTAATAACTCTATCTTTTTATTAACTAGTGGATCTATCTTCTTATTAATTGGGGAATCTATCTTTTTATTAATTGGTGGATCTATCTTTATATTAACTAGTGGATCTATCTTTTTATTAATTGGTGAATCAATAGATATATCAATGGGTGAATCAACTAATGGTTCTATTGTAGAATTTAATTTATGTTCTGATAAATTTTTAATAACTAATTTAGATTTAAGTCGATAATATGTATCTTTATATTCTGGTATATTATCAATATTAATTTTTATATCATTTAATATAAAGTGATCACCAATTTTAAATGGACTTGAAAATAATACGCCTATCTTAACTCTATAAAAATTTTTATTTTGATAGTCTATAGTTAAAGAATTTATAGGGCTATAATAAATTTTATTATTATACATATCAGCTATCCATAGTTTGATATTTTTACCCTGATTATTAAATCCTTCTAATGTAATTATATATTGAGTATTGGGCTTTACATTGAAAATTTTATATATACCCGGTGTTCCTATATTCTGCTGTGCAAATATCTTATCCTTATATAAAGTTACCCTGTTATTCGATATAAACATATAATTTTATATTACATATAATTTTAACTATTATAGCGCATCTTACTGCAGATTTATAGCATATTTTGATGTAAACTGCTGTCTGTATACATATAATTGCAATCTTATAATCAAATATTCTTTAAATACTGAATAAATATTTCTATTTAGGGCTACATCTTGTCCTCTAAATTTTTTAGTTTCCCATGGTATTTTATCCACTATCCTTTTAGCTATTGCTATATTACCATTCGTTAAATTATAAGATGCCATTTCCGGATGATTACAAAATATATTATGATGTAATATTTTAATTGGAATATCATTTACATCATATTTTTTATCTATCTTTAATCTCGAAAATCCGTGTAAAATATGCACTATATGGGGATAATTTATGAAACATTTATGAATTATCTCATTCCTCTGATTATGTGGCAAATCATCTGCATCTTGGAATATAATTATGTCTCCCTCCGCATTTTCTGAACCTAAATATCTATTCCTACCCGCTGGACTCTTTTCTTTGATTCTTATTATTTTTAAATCAAAATTATATATTTTATCCTCCATTTTAGATATAACATTCTTATCTAATTTTGTATATTCGCTCAAAACTATAATAATCTCTTTAGGTAATAGTGTTTGTTGATCATATAATTTGAGTAAGTTATTAATATGTTTAAAATGTTTATAATAACATGGTATAATTATAGATATACTTTTTTCAATCATGTTGTATTTTGTTTCAATTATATTTTCATCATTAATTATATTTTGTTTTATATTAATTACCTCTTCTATTATTTTTTCTTGAATAATTTCTCGTTTTATAGTTTTCTCTTTAATAATAATTTTTTTAGATAATATTTCATCCTTAAGTTTAAAATATTCTTGACTTAAATTAGCTATTGATTCATCTTCTGATATTTTAATATTTTTTAGATAGAAATACTTATTAATTTTAGTATTTTTAAATAATACACCAATTTTAATAGAACCTGTAATTTTACTATCATAATATAAATCGTCATGATCTTTAATTATATTTGTTGATAATGATCTATTATTAATATTTGCAATCCACAAAATAGTAAATGCATTTCCTTTGTCATATTTAATTAAGTTAATTTTATATCTAGTATTTTCTTTTACACTAAATGTTTTATATACACCAGGAGTACCATATTTTTGTTTAGAAGTTATTTTATTATTATTAATATTTACTAAAAAATTTTTATAAAACATATAATATTTTTATATATAATTCCTAAGCTAAGATTACTCAATATATTTTATTAAGTATTTATAAATATAAATAATAATATTTACTGAAAATAGTATTATTTTTGAGTTTTATTCCTATGCTGATCCTCTACAATTCTGACTAAATTATTCTTCTTAATTAATGTCGTCAATTCATCCTTTGACATATTACTTTTATATTCAACATTACGTTTTCCTAATACCTCCTTCATATCATCTCGTGTATATGAAATACTTGACTTTTTAGATGACTCTCCAGATGTCGATTTAGGACTCTTCTTCTCCTTAGAACTATTCCTTTTGGATAGTTCGGCATCAATAAGTTGAACAATAAATTTATGTTTCTTCCTTCTTTCAATTAATTCGGGTATAGTAGATTCAGTAATAGATTTATTAGCACTCATACTTAATTTTAACCATTTTAATAGCTAAAATTAAATTTCAATTTTTTTCAAGCGAGGAACATCTTGTTTTATAACTACTTTTTCATGTCCTTGTATACATAATTTATATAAATGTATTTTTTACGCTAATAGCAGAATATGGTACTAACCCTTTAGTCAAAATATCTAATAGATACCTCGCCATTGGCATAAATAATAATGACCATTCATTGGCCTTATATTGTCCAATATTACCTAAGAAACTTTCCAAAATGTTTTGTATATACAAAGCCATTAAAATACCAAATATATACCAAACTGGCTGATTATATTCACTCTTCAATTTCTCTTTAAATCTTGTAGGATCATCAGGATCTTCCTCTATCTTATCTCCTCCATATGATGTATCATACAACGATGCAAACAATATGACCACCAAAATTATACCTTTGACTATTGTTGGCAAAATGTCCCCTATATGTGTACTAAGGACATACTTCTGCAGTATTAAACCAATAATGACCAACTGTGGTATAAGTACCATATAATAAGCATTGAAGACTAATATCAAAGCTATGACCATAGATATAGCACTAACTTTTCCAAATTTACCGCCAGGAGTATTACCGCCAAAATAGTCTAAAGCTGTAAGTCCAATAATGGTAGAAACATATCCTATTAAACTATTTCTGCCAGCTTTGCTCTCTGGGAAATCTGGTGTTTTAGCCTTTAAACCACCATTTCTAACTGGCACCTTCTCTTTAGTATGTTGTGACTTAGAAATTTGTATAAAAGAGCTAAGTGCCCAAGGGAATGTAATAAAAGTAGTAGCTATCAATCCATAAACTAACCATCCTATATCTAAATCACCTAAACCAAAGATCTTCTTAGAATTGAGAGCATAAGATCCTACATTATAGAAGAAGAAAATTATACACACAAATAATGCAATCAAATAGATATATCTCTGAATAGGATCGGTTGTTGTAGAAATAGTTCCTTCCTCCTTTTCAACTTTACCATCAGATAATTGTTTACCCCACATATAGATATTCTTTTTCCACCAATCCCAGGTACCAAATTTATAAATATCAATATCGACCTCTTCTAATCCTATCTTACATTGAATCATTTGATAAACAATGTAGATGGTTTGATTAATTAAGCCAGGTGTTGGTTTACTACTAGTCTTATCATCAATCATAGCTAAATCCGCTAACATATTTTCTAAAGTTTGATTATCACCACCAGATTTGATATATTCTTCATATAATCTATCACAAGTCTTTCCATCACAATCATTATCTACTTTGAAATCACCAAGAGCATCTTTGATCTTTTTTAATAAATCTAAAGATACATCTCTTTCTTGTGGGGGTGGATATCTTGTGTTGAGTAATGGATTGTATTCGTCTTTATCTCTTGCTTGATCGAGTTGTTTTTTATATGATAAAATTAAGATTGCCATGATGGCGACTATTGCTATTATGGCTGCAGCAAAAAATATAAATCCTAAAATATGCTGTTTATTTTTTACCAAAATGTATGCTAATGAGAAGAATATAATTAATATAATAATACTAACTGGTACAGCCCAGAATAATTGATCTGTAAATTTTTGTTTAATTCTATTGACATCACTCTCTCTATCTCTTTTATCTTTTTTATCTTTATCATCTTTATCTGTTGATTTTGTCGCCTTGAGAAACAACGCTGGTATAATTCCTAAAGCAGTTACCAAAAGAATTAGTCCAAACCACACTGGTGCTCCTCCAAATAAATTCCAAAACCAATTATACCATCGTAATCCTCTAAAGATTATAAATGCACCTAATGCGATCCAACTTAATATTAGAAATGCCATATAAGAGGAAAATTTTGTATTTGACCAATTTTGATTATCACGATTATCTACTAAATAAACTGATGAAGATATATTTAATCCTATCACAAGAAGTATGAATGCGCTAACCACAAATTCTATAAATAATATGTGCCATTCTTGCATAACTATTATATTAGATATTCATATTTTTATTTTGATGTAAATTTACGAAATATACTTTCGAATGAATAAAAGATTGGCTCCATAAATAATCCCCATCCTCTATTACTCTTCATAAAATAACTTCCCGTGTACAAATCAAATACCTTGAAGATTATTATCATTATTAATACAAACCATATAAAGAAATATTGGAAACTGAAATTGCCTACTTTTCTAGATCTTTCTTTACATTTATCATGCTCCTTTAACTTAGGTTCATTAGTCACTTCTATAGCTGTCCCGTATATAGATATTCCAAATAATACTAAAATAATAAAAGCATTGAGAGCTATTTCTGTGCCAATATTATCAAATCTTGTTACCAATAATTTCTGCAATACTATTCCTATGATAATGAACTGTGGTATTAAAAACGTATAAAACATATTCAATGATAAGATTATACCAGCTAATGAATATATTGCTAATCCCGTTAGTATATTTCCTATACCTGAATCTGGTAATATCCATTTTACCAAGAGTGCTGCAACCATAAAAAATGCAACAAATATTAATGGTAATGCATATTTAATTGTTTGGCCTGCTTCAGTATCTTTATCGAAGTTATCTCTAACATTTTTCTGATATTTATCTCTCTCATCTTGTATATATCTTGGATCTCCTATTGGTTTACTATAACTAACTTGATCTACAAAAGAATAATACATAATGATAACTAATAATATGATAGCAACGATAACAGTATAACCGATCCATAATAAGTTATTGATGCCGATACCTTTCAATAAGAAATCGTAAGTATAATAGATAACTAAGAGTAAAGAAATAACGAAGGAAGCAAAATAGATATAGTTTTGAATTTTATTAGCACCCCATATGTATCGTTTCCACCAATCGAAGGTACCAAATGCAGGACTATCTTTAACAGCATCTAATTTGATTCTCATTTGGATTAATTGGTTCAAATTATATTTGATTTGAGTTCTAATTTGTTGAGGGGACATGTTCTTTAGGTTTTCAAATAGTTCTTTACAAGTAGTTTGACCTTTGATTAAATTCTCGAATAAATAGTCGCAATTATTACATGTTTTATTCTGAGTTTCATCTGGAGCCCAGACTTTGGGACATTCAGTTATTAAGGAACCGTCTTTACCATATCTATTAAATGAGTTGGAGCATTGACCGACATTGATGTCTAAATTTCTTAAACCATTATTAGAACCTTGTTGGCCAATAATATCTTCAATTTGTTTTTTGCATAAAAAAGTATTACTAGGACATTTAATTCTGGTTACTGACATACTATAATTATATGTAACTTTTTTATTATTTTCTTAATAAAAAAATTACTCTCTTTAAATACTTACTAGTGAAGTATAGAAGGGGTAATATAAGTTATTCAAATTGTGAAGCCATGATTATACTGAAAGTAAATTAATAGCTTGATTATTATGAACTTCTTTATATACTTAAAGAAGAGAATATAAATTATTCAAATGGTAGAGTTATGATTATGTTCTTAATAGAAAATTTAACTGTCAATAAATTATATGTAATAATTCTTTAAACTCTTTTCATCAAAAAAATATTACTAAAAAAAATAAAAATATAACATAAAAATATATGAAAACTATATCTAAAGATGCAAAAAAAATATTAGAACAATATAAACAAAACGATAAATATACCATTATAAAAATATATTATGGTAAAAATGCATTCAATAAAGCTAAGAAACTCTTTTTTCTAAATAAAGAAAATAAAGAATTTGCAAACAAATGGGGAAAACAATGGACCAATTACCAAAAATATCATTCTGTTCTATTTGTATTCTTACGACCATTAAGGAAAAATATACATGTACATTTTAAATATATTATTGGTAGTGGAAATAGTTTATCTGTATTAGGAGAACGTGTCAGAAATTATGATAAAGGTATACAAATATTAAGTCAACTGTAAATCTAAACACGCTCATAACATACTAAGATATAATTAGGCCATTCCGTCTTCGGATATGTCACATACTCCTCTACCACACAAAATAGCTCTTCTAACCTCTTAATAAACTGCTTCTTCTTCCTGTAATCCCAAATATTTGCAACTATATACGCATTATTACATCTCTTAAATAATGTATTATAATAAGTCTCCATTCCTTCTTCATTCAATTCTGTTAATGAATATTCACTAATTAATAAATTATACTCCTTATCATCTTCTCCCATCTCTTCACAGTTTATATAATTTATATAACTTATATTATCTAAATTCTTTAAATACTTCTGACTTAATTTTAGGACAGGTTCTAAATCTATCAATGTATAATATTTTGGTTTAATATATGAACAAATAATCTTAGCTAATCCACCATATCCACTACCTAATTCAACTATACTCCAATCATCTTTAATTTTAAAATGTTCTTTCAAATCCATTAAAGTATTGACATATCTTAATGTATTTGCCGAAAATTTACCGTGCTTTTTATAATCATATGTTAATGGTGTTCCAAATAAATCATTCTCACGAAATTTATCAATGTATTCTACCATCTCCGGAAAATCTTTCTCTAATCTTTTTAAATGCTCTTTACCTTCCCATTCTGCACCATTAATTATAATTTCGTTAAACTGATTCATACTTCTGATCTTCCCATATATTTCTTCATCTTCTAAAGCTTTTTGACAAATTTTTATGAAATCATACCCTGTTGTAGTACCACTGACTGTCCAATGTGCTTCTATATTATGTGCATCTTTCGGTTCACCAATCAATAAATATTGTATCTGCTTCTTACCATCTACTTCTATAGGTTGAGGAATTCCTAATAAAATTAATTCTTTCTTATCTTTAACAATCACTAAAAATATTGTAGGTGTTTCTGGTAATACATCTAAAGATATATTTGGCATACTATATATTAATTTGTTCTCTACTTTCAATGTTCCAACATTAGAAATTTCATCCATCTTGGCTTTAATCTTCTTTCTTAATGCAGTATCAGTTATCTTATTAATAGGATAATAAGTAACATTAACATTTGATTTCTCACCTTCTATCACAAATAATGCTCCTGGACCACTCTTCTTATTCTCTCTTATATATATCTTAAGTAAAGGAATATGATTACTCTTGATAAAGCGAACTAAATGATCTGTCATATACTATTCTTTATAAAATTATTTCTATAAGTATACGAAAGCTACTTTATAGCCTTTAACGTTAAAATAATGACTGCTAAGATATATCCTATAGATGAAAATTTTAACCAATGATATATAAATGGCATCGTCTCCCACTTCCAACGCTCTATTACAGATGTTTGTCCTGCATTTAACTTCTTATTATATGCATTCTTATCAACTTTATAACTACTGCTACTAAATGGGATATTATTATATTTCTCATTCTCAAATATTTCATCTAATGCTGGCATATCCAATCCTATTAATGTATATCTTCTAACTAATCCTGCCATCTTACTTAATATTCCATCTGATGTAACTCTACATTGTAAGAATCTTAAAATATAACTGTCTTTACATATCTGTTCCAATTTTGAATTCTTAGGTATATATCCAAAAAATATTTTTGTTATGGTACGTGTAATTATCGTCTCTATAGTTCTAAAACTTCCGAACCATTCTGCACCAAATAAATATATAATTCCTGATAACATTGTCATTATTATTGAAAATATTTTTGTATACCATGTGTGCGCTACATTACCTCCTATTTGTTTCATTTCTACATTTTTATTATTAGATAAATATTTTATCGACATCCGCGATATTCCATGATATTCATTACCAAAACCTATAACAGAAAATGGATTATATAAAATATGATCACCATATAATGGTACAGTTGGTGTTATAAATTTTGCCCAAAAGAATATAGTAATAGTAACAATAATAGGTATAATATAGTCTAAAACTATTCTACCTTTAGACTTCTTAACTGTTTTTTCTTTATCTTTTTCTTCTACAACTTCAGTTTCAGTAGTTAAATCATGCATAAAACTAACAATATAATAAATGGGACCAATTATGATCATTAATATAAAAGATATTAAGTTAAGCCATCTAATAACAGTCCATGGCATAGAAAAGCCGACTATACCGAAATAAGTAGTCATAATAAATGTCAAACTTGATATAATAGTGACAATCTTTAAACCTTGAATAACTTTATCCATCAATATATATAATATCTCAATATATTTTCAAAACTCGGCCAAAACCTTTCGTCCTACCATCCCTAAATACAAATCTATCTCCCTCCTTTACATACTCTGGTCTAAATGTAAACTTAAATTTTACTCTAGACTTATCTCCACATCTTAATATATCTGTATCATATATATCTATAATTTTTACTGTCTGAACTATTGTGTTACAGTTTATAATAGGAGAATATCCTTTACGTATTGTTGTCGAATGTCTTGTCAAAATAGCTATATCTGCATCAAAAAATCTTATCGCATCCTGATTCACCTTGTTTATCAAAACTAATCCCTTTCGCATCTTACCTTTTGTGAAATCACTCTTCGACTTAATAGCTATACATCCACTCTCTCCTGCTGTTAACTCTTCTATATTATTTCTAAAATTATCATGTAATGATTTAGCTACAACGTTTATCCATTTACCATAAAATGGTCCTAATAATAATTTATCATTCTTATTTATAGTTCCACTTACTAATTTACCAGAAAATACTGTTCCGATACCTTTAACAGTATATTTATGATTTACTACAAAATTTGTTTCACCATCATGATTCCAATTATATCTTTGTTTTAAATTAATTATAAATTCTTTTAACTTATCTATTCCTTTACCTTCTTTATTAGAAATACAAAAGATTGGATATTCTTTATTTATATTTATATTTAAATTTGTATTTTGGTCAATTAATGTAGGAATATTTTGATCTACTCCCATTCTTTTGACAAGTTTTTGAATATTTTCTATTGTGTCTTTTAGAATACTTTCTGGTGCTAAATCTATCTTAGTTACTATAAATATAAATGGAATCTTTAAGGTTATAGTTAATATTAAATGCTCTTGTGTCATTCTAGAAACACCCATGTTAGCACCTACGAATATTAAAGAATAATCTATGTAATATCCCGATAATCCAAACATTGTCGTCTTTAAGTACTTCTCATGTCCAGCAAGATCGACGAAAGATATATATTTATTTTTGTCTGGAATTTGTAGATAATTTTCTGAAATACTTGATGTACGTCCTGATTCTTGTTCATGTTTAAATCTTAAAATCTTCTTTCTTGCAGAACCTCTTCCATCATCAAGTATATTATTAATGAGAACACTTGATGTACTTGATTTACCGCAATCTACGGAGCCAATCATAGCAATTTTTATTTCTTCCATAATTAGATAAATAGTATGTCAATTATTCTTAAATATTATTCAATATAAAATTATTTAAAGAATTATATAACTAATTATATACAAAAAAATAAAATATGAAACAAGAATTAACTCTAGCATTTGGAGGTGGCGTATTAGTAGGTAGTGCAATTATGAGTATCATGAATCATAAACAAACTGTTCATAATTTTAAGAAATTATATGAACAAATAACAATTAATAATGTTACTGCATTTTGTGGAACTGTTTGGATAACTTCATCTGCTTATGATTTTTGCTTTAATTGTTTTCATAAATATATTTAAAAACTTATTTAAAACTTATTTAAAAACTTATTTAAAGATATAATTTTTATTATAGGTATAAAAAAATGTTTACATACTTTCAATCAGAAGGACTTGATTCAGCAAAATTTATAAATAAATTTACATATAATAAATTTGAAAAAAAACTATTACAACCTAAACCTTTTTATGAAGAAGAATCTATTTTTTCTTCACAATTTGATAAAATCCAATGCGAATTCATTAAATATGAGATTCCTCAAGATAAATACATGTATCATGATGGATATATTGAATATTTAATGGCAGCTTATATGAATGAACACGGTATAGAAATATCTCCATGGTATTTCTGGAATGTTATTCTATCTCAAATCTGTGAAATGGTAAAGAAGGATGTGAAATCGTTCAGACATATTTTTACTAAATCTAATGATAAAATTACTATCGATCAAGATTCTCCCGAAATCGATATCCATAGTTTAATATCAACTATTATAGAACTTTGTCCAACTAATTTGAAAATGTTCTTACCAAAGTTCGATAATTCTCCTGATCAATATGATATTTGTATGAAAGGTTTATTAGCCGATATGGTACAGAATTATTATTCATGTCTAGTTCGTGGTTGTTGTATTCCTAAAATTAGAGTTCTTGGTTCATTAAATGAATGGCAATTATTAGTTGAAACTGTTAAGAATGTTCAACAATTATTTTTAAATATTAATAATAAGATGGATAGTTATTTAGATAAAGTTTTAAAATATCTAGAAGAATGTGTAGAACATATAGATGATAAAGATTTCTGGAATAATTTTTTCTATGTAGAAAATTGTGGTTCAGGATCAGATCAAGAGATAAGTGGATGCATTAAGAAATTATTATTAAATAAAACATATTTAGTTTATGAATTACCATCTATGATATCTCGTTATCCATTTGTTTCGAAATGTATGCAAGAAATTAGGAATAAAGTTAGATGTAATTTCTTATCAGGTATTATGTTTAGTCATTTAGATGATGAAAATATTTTAGTACCAGAATATCATTATACAATAACCTATATGGATGAGAAATTGACAACAGAACGAATGTATAAGAAAGTATTACGAGAGTTTACACAATATGTTAGTTTTAAGACACCAAATGACTATAATATACATGATAAATATAATCTAAGTAAAGTTTTGAATCACTTAGGTGCCAATCCTACTATAGAAGAGATGAACGAGTTTATAGAAAAGTTTGATGAATACAAGAAGATATATGAGGAACATAAGGTAGAATATAGATGTCCAAATTATGATAAATGTAATGGATTAGGATATTTGATAAGAATGGCTGGAACTTATGGTAAATTATGTGAACATTGTAGACAAAAGGTTGATGAAGAAGATAAGAAAAAAATGATTGAAAGTGCAAAATTAGAAGAAAAAGGACTTAAAGATTGTTATAATAAGATCAAGAAGGGTAAATATACATTTATGAGATATAGGATAACTAATTCTGATACTGGTTATACTAAATCTTATTGCTCATATTGTATAAATAATTGTATTAATCAGAAACCTAATAAGGAAGAGTTATGTAGGGATAAAGAGATTCATGATTTCTGTTTCTGTACTAAATGTGATGATGAAGAAATATCTTGGATGTAATAAAATATAATATCAAAAGGACTTAAAGAATATAAAAATATAAGTTAATAGGCATGAGATTATTAACATATAACATTTGGTTTGATCCTTATTATCAAGAAGAGAGGACAATGGCAGTAATTAAAATTATTTTAACAAAGCGACCGGATTTTGTGTCATTACAGGAGGTTACGCCAAAGAGTATAAATATTTTGCATAAGTATTTAGATGGTGGATATTATTTTTCTAAAAATAATTTGGATAGGAATTACGATAATATTATTTTAAGTAGATATAAGATCGTAGATAACTTTAGTCAGAAGTTTCCTTATACTAATATGGACAGACAGTTTCATTATATAACATCTAAAGTGGATAATAAATTAATTAAAATTATTGGAGTACATTTAGAAAGTGATTATAAAAGTCGGATAAAATATGGTCAATTACAATATATATTTGATCAGATAAAATATGATAAAAATGTGTTCATCATGGGAGATTGTAATATATATGATAATATAAATGTGTCACTAAAATTGAAAGATGGGTGGGAAGATGATGGTCGAAAGATGGAGATGCGATATACGTATGATAGTAAACAAAATTCGAATATAAATGGTAATTACAAATCTAGAATTGATAGAGTATTTATGGATCGAGAATGGAAGGTAACTGAGTTTGAATTATTAGGAAAAGAGTTTATAGTAGATAAGGTTCAGCCATCAGATCATTTTGGTATATTTTTAAAAGTATTTAAAGAGTAGATATAAGTAATATGTTATAAATGTCGGAAGATGATATAATAGTTAAGTTATTAAGAGAAGATGCTGAAAAGACTAATTATACTTTGATGCATTGGAGAGATTTTTTTCCAGTAAATGAAGATTATGATAAGAGAGCTTGTTGTTGGTGTTGTACAGCAACTCGATATATAGAAGGTTTATATAAGACGAAAGATGATAAGAAATATATTATACAAAGATTTGGTTTTCAAATATATGAAGATAATAGAGATCTAGAGGAAAGAGTATATTATTCGCATGATAAGTTTAAATTAGGACAACATCCTTATAATGAATATAAGCAGGTTATTAAAGGTAGTCGAAAGAATGAATATTATATATTTTTGAAAGATAATAAGTATTTATGATAATTATCTAATGTTTTAATTCTAGTCTATATTTATATCCGTTATGTCCTTTACCAGGTCCATAATTAATAGCTCTCATATATGGTCTAAGTTCAAATGATGTTTTGATATTATTGTTTAATAACTCGTTTGCATAAATTCGCCCAAAGTGGTCGAAGAATCTATCTTCAGGAGTACCAAATCGTCCATCACAAATAGAAGGTATTAATATATAATGATTGTTTATAAATTCTTTTAAATTTTCTTGAATTGACATTAATATGTAAATATTAGATGTTCTTTATATCATTTATTCTCAATATTTTAAATTTCTACAAGGACATGATATTAATTGTTTATATAAAAGAATTTTTCAATTTTTTTATATATTTTAAATATACTATTTTTAAAAAATTTTAATTAATTTAGAACCCACCAGTGATCGATGATCCAATTTGTAATCCAGTACCTAATCTTGCAGATGTACCTAAGCTAGGAGAATACAAATCAAGAATTGCGTAAACCGCAGCGGCCGTGATGGCAATCATTACAACGGATTCTAGTTTAGCTCCTTTAATTAAAAATGAGCTTGCAAGTCCTACTGCTAACCCTTCGAAAAGATATTTGAGTGCTCTTCTGAAAACTTCGGTCCAATCAATTCCCATGTCCATGTTTTTTATATTTTATACGTAGAAAATAAATTCACACAAAATATATATAATTTCCTAATATTTCTATAATTTTTCTAGATAAATGTTTATTTTTTTGCACATAACATAATATATTTTGTATTTGGCTGTTTCTCTATCACATGCATTTTATAATGCTGTAGACAAAAATTATCTTTTTTAGGTTTCCTTTTACAGTATATTGTCTCACATTTTGTACAATCATTTTTATCCCAAGACATCCCTAATCTAGCTTGACATGTCTCCATATTATTATATATAATATATTTTCTTCTAAGTTCAAATCTATTTAATATTTTATTCTACTATATTTATAATATGTCCAAAAATATCTTAGAAACTGAAGAAGAAGACTTTCTTGAAGTTGATCAACCTATCCCCGGACAAAACTATTCTTGCATTTCCTTCATATCTCCAGAAAAAGTTGTTAAACAAAAAGAAGTATTCTTTATGAAAAAATTCTTACTCGATCTCCTTACTAACGAAAAGAAAAGAGAATACCTATTAAACCTCGACCCTGCTAAGTTATCTTATGAAAAAGTTAATGATATGGTCGAAGATTTTCGTATTAATGGTGAGAAAAAAGTTAATGAAGAATTTGATGAAATTGTTGACTTTCGTACTAGCACTCGTGGTGTAAAAATTAGAGGAACATATGATACATTAAAAGAAGCCCGTGTTAGAGCTAAGATCTTACAAAGAAAAGATCCTAAATTTAATGTCTTTATTGGACAAGTCGGTTATTGGTTACCTTGGGATCCAGCTTCTACTGATGAAATTGAAGCAGAATATCAAGAGAAACAATTGAATGAATTGATGAAGAATTATAAAATTAATGCCGAAAGTCGTGATATGTTTTATCAAGAAGATAAACAACGTAAACTTGAAGAAGCTAGGAAAGAAAATGAAAAAAGAAAACAAGAAAATATTAAACAAGGTAATATTAAAGAAGAAAATATACCTAAAGATAATGTGGAAGAAAAATTATCAGAATTACGTGACGTTCTTGATGAAAAAGATAAAAAATTTAAAGATATTATTAAACAAAGTCACGTATCCGGTGGTGGTTCTCAACAAGCTGCTATTACTACTGATAGTGGGACAAATGATCCTTTAGGAAATTTATCAGGTCACTCGGATCCCTGGATGCAAAGGAAAGTAGAAGGAGATAAGTTGGATGTAACAGATGTGACACCTACAGGAGAAGTTATGACACATAATGCGGATAATATATTGGCGGAAGAGCAGGATAGTAATATAGATCAAGTTGTTAAAGGAATATTTTAAAAAATGTTAGGTATATAATATAGATGAAGTCTTTGATATTATTTTTCCTATTAGTCGGTGTTATATTTATTATTAAAGGTCAAAAAGAAAATGAAACTTGTATACCAAAAATTGAATACCGATATATCCCAAGGACTCTGGAACAAGAAGAGTACGATAGAACACCAATTTTAGCGACATATGGCCAACTTTTTACTCATGCCAGCCCCTTCGAATCTAGTATAGGCTATCCAGGTATATATATGGATAAAAAAGAGCGCTTCTAATAACAAGAAAAGCTTTTACACACTCTCTAATATTATTTTTCTTGATCGTAATATAATTTTATAACTTCTAACAAATCCTTATTTTCTTCATTTTCAATTCTTTCTATTTGTTTATCTATTTCTTTCTTAAGTTTAGCAAGTCGTGTAGAAATTTTAGGATTCTTTCTACTTCCATCTTTGCCCATATATTTATCAGGATTAAACCTAATAAATATCATTTTACCACTTAATGCCATGTAACAATCGTGATATCTATTAATTTCATCTTCTTTACTGTAAGACATATGTTGATGTTCATCAGTTTCTACACATAATAAAGTATTTCCAATTAGTTTACGATGATCTATTCGTCTTTTATGTGTACAATCACAACCTTGTACCCACAAAGGTTTATCGTGAACAAAACCTTCATAATTCAAATTAACGAAATCACGTACAGCTATTTCTTTAGTCTTACATCTTATTTGGAAAGTTAATGGATCATTTGGAAATAAATGTGAAAAACAATTGGTACAATATCCTTTATATTTTATATTACCTCCTGAAGGACAATTTGGACCTTTACATATATACCATTTAGATTTAATATTGATCATGCCTGGTTCACGACAGGAGGCACAACAAATAGCATTTTTTTGACCTTCATAATTAAAAGTAGGTTCACATCTTTTACATCTACATAGATCTATTTTAATATTAATCATTCCATTTTGTTTACACTTACTACAACAAATAGCGTTAGTTTCTCCTTCATAATTAAAATTAGGTATAGCGGTGTCACATAAACAAATTTTATGTTTAATGTCTATCATACCACTTTCTTTACATGAGTTACAACAAATAGCTTCCGTTTCTCCTTCAAAATTATAGCTAGCTCGTGCTTTACTACACTTACATTTAATATGTCTAACATCTACCATTCCATCTTTTTTGCAAGATTTACAACAAAGCCCTACTGTTTTTCCTTCATAATTATAAACTGGAACAGCTTTCTTTTTACATTTGCATTTTTTACTTTTAATGTTAACCATTCCGTCAAGCTTACATTTAGCACAAGAGATAGGTTTCGTTTCACCTTCATAATTAAAACTTGCTTGTTGTAAACCACAATATTCACATATTTTATCTTTAACATTGACCATATTTGACTCTTTACAATCGTTACAACAAATAGGTTTGGTTTCTCCAATATGATTAAAGCATGGTCTCTTTTTTCCACATTTACACATTGGATGTTTGATATCTACCATGTCTATCAGTTTACATTTATTACAATACATAGCTTTCGTTTCTCCTTCAAAATTAAAATGTGGTTGTGTTGTACCACACACACAGATATTAGACTGTAGTTTATAGTCTTCTTTATGTTCTTTACATCTAAGAGGTCTACTATAATACAAACCATAGTACGCATGATTTTTACAATTCTCAAATTCACATATTTTTTTCATTCTTGGTATATTATCTATATATCTTATTTTTAAATACTTTTTATATACTGATTGTGATCTATGTCCTATAATTTTATATATTGGACATAAATTAATGTAGTTTTATTAACAAAAATAGTTTTAATGTTTTATACCTAAAAAAATACATCTTGGACAATCATAAGTATGTCCTTGAAACCACTTGACATCATCATATTTACACCATTCGCATGCAACAGGATATGAGTAAATATTATTTTTAGATTTACACTCATGACATATCCATTTCATATCAGGAGCATGAAAAATCCAGTAACCATCTCTACCAACAACTGATTGTTTCTTATGACAATAATGACAACAACCAATAGATAAATTTTCAAATGATATTTTTGTTTCCATTATATTATTATATATTACCTTCTTTATATATATTTTTACAAATAATATAATAAAAATATACTCATAACTTATAGATGACATCATGGTTTGATACATATAAGGAAATATTAAATACTGCATATTCTTCTTTTTCAGATTATCATAATGATACACGTAAACTAGAAAAAAATTATGTCCACATTTTAGCCGACATTATAGGAATATTTGGTATACTTTTATGTCCCATATTTTTATATATTGGACATAAATGAAGAATTATTTATAGAAACTATTTATCCATTTTTTGGCATCGATAACAGGAATATTTGTGATAATATTTGGTTTTAAATATTCTTTCTTATGAAATTTCAAATCTGTTGTATTAATCACTGTTCCTGTTAAATTTATTAAAATGTCTCTATTTATTTGATAAGGATAATTCACAGATAACATTCCATACGTTCTTTTTCCAAAAAATTTAACATTATCTTTTCCATAAAAAGAAGCAGCAGCAATTTCGCCAGATGATGTTGTATCTGGTCCTATGATTACTGCAATGGGTATATTAATATTTAATTTATCATTTAAAAATTTTTGATCATATAATAT
>SDBT01005368.1_pt1 | contig 21530 bp, 24 predicted proteins | sample 2277101 | NCBI WGS metagenome assembly SDBT01 (sample SAMN10404973, study PRJNA504765) | marine sediment metagenome | isolation source: marine sediment core GS10_PC15, 103 cmbsf | place: Arctic Ocean: Southern Knipovich Ridge | collected 2010
AGTGCGCTAAAGTGCCTAAAGTTAATGTGAACGCCTTCGGCGTTGTTAATCTGAATTTGCCGCCTGCGCCTCCACCCTCAAGCGAAGCGCTCCTCAAACCTCTAACGGGCTCTCTTGGGCCCCGGCTCATTCCTCAGAACTTGCGCGCCTTGAACTTGGAGCTTTTTACGAAGCCGCCAAAGTTGAATGAAAATCATCTCGATTGGGCCGGGGCTACAGCATGGTTTCATCACCTCCATTAATGCCTTCTATATAAGGTGTTGCAGCCTCGGCAAGGCCCACGCCCCTTGATATAAGATGATGAAGACTGGAACGTCTGTAATCCGCTACAAGTGTCTCCAATCGCCCTATGTCTCGCTCCTTCATCTGCTATCTATTTTCAAGATATTCTGGCCAATATTAACATCTGGTATCCCCAGTGACGTAAGACAGTTATCAGGTCATTTCTCTTGTCGTGCAAGAACTTTTCCAGTTCTCGAAAGTCAATCTTTCGATACTTTGGTAGCCGAAATCAATTCTTTTCCATAACAGATTCAAATCTGACCCTGAGTGCATAGGGGCCGGATGTTGATGTATGATATTTTTTGAAATATTTCCGTCATCAGCATCTGCAATATCCGTTGTCATGTCTATGCCGGCGGGGCGAAAACTCGCCACAAATTTTCCCCAATCATCGAGTGTCACAAGGTGCCTGTCGCCATCCCTGTCCGGATAGGTCCACGGGAAACCCTCTGTACCAAACGCCCACTCGTAGATGTACGCTTCGTATCTCTCCCCCCCTGCCCTGCTGACGGATCCCAGTGGCCTGGGGATGTGAGAGAACACGTAATCTCCTCTCCGGTGAAAGTAATCCTCGAGTTTCTTGATGATTGTGTGCCTCAGAAACATTTTGTGTCCAGATTTCATGCCCGGATTATTTTCCGATCTCATGGCACACGCTACCCCCTCTTGCGTGATCACGGTGCCACCAATGCCCTCAAATTTCGTTCTCAGTTCCAGACAGACGGTCGCCTCACCGCCCACTCCACCATGACATACGAATTCTATTACACCATTATTTTTTGTCATTCGCGTGACCCCTTTTTGAAACAGGCGGTTGTCAGATTCCTCCACTCCTTGTATCTGAAAGTGGCCCTGTGTCTCAATACGCCGCGTATTTTATGCCACATCAATGATGTAGCGCAAGCTTTTTCAAAATATGATTATTGCCTTAACTCCGAATATATACCTCTCGGGGGATGGAGTGTTTCTTGGAACGACTTGGCGGAAACCTTTAATTTTTCCGTGACTTAGCACCGGGGGAAACCGCAGCTCCGCCTCTGGCGGAGAATGCGGAGGGGGCAAGGGATCCCTCGATGCTAAGTCCCTGGAAAACAACGGTTGGAGACATCGGAGTGAAAAAAAATGGTCCATCCCCGGAGAGTAACCACCTTTTTTCGGAGTAAAGGCAATAAGCAGTTTCAGAATATGTACAAATATTCGGCGATCCAGCCTGTCACCCGGGCCGGCATAGCAAAATACAGTCATCCTGCGTAACAAATACGGTGTTCACAGCATTTACTTTTCCTGCCATTTGGATAATTTCAGATTAGACGTGGCGCTGTGGTGATCAGCGAATGCAGCGCAACACAGAAGTTGGACTTTTTGCGAAGCCGTCAAGAGATGGAAGAAGCGATCAAGCAACCTGTGGGAAACAGAAAAACGGCTGTCGTCAAGGTCTTTATCCTCGTGGCCTTTGTTATCGGGGCAATAGCCTTGGTGCGATTCACGCCGATAAAAGACTCTCTCACGCCTGAAGCATTGGGCCGTTTTCTTGAGGTCGCCGGTTTCTGGGCACCCTTCGTATTCATGATCCTTTACGCTGTGGGGGTATGTTTGTTCTTGCCCGGAACGTTGTTGACAGGCCTGGGAGCCGCCATTTTTGGGGCCTATTGGGGATTTGTATATGTTTGGTTTCGTGCCATGATGGGTGCCAGTGGGGCCTTTTGGATAGGGCGCACGCTCGGCAGAGACTTTGCCGCTTCTCTGATCGAGGATAGACTGAAAAAATACGATGATGCCATAGGCCGTAACGGGTTTGCTACAGTTCTTTACTTGCGGCTTGTCTATTTTCCTTTTACCCCCATGAACTTTGGCATGGGATTGACCAAGGTCTCCTTTCGGGATTACTTCTTCGGCACAGCCTTGGGCATTATCGTTGGTACCTTTATCTTCACATTCTTTATCGGAACAGTGAAAGAAGTCTGGGCGACTGGCAACTGGGGAGAACTGGTTTCCTTCAGAGTCTTCTTTTCCGTTGGGTTGTTCGTGTTCTCGTTTTTCATTCCCAAAATCATAAAAAACATCAAAGGAGAGGTACAGGGGCTACGTCTTTGAGAAAGGTCATTTCGCTCACTCCTGTGAGCAAGACAATGCTCTTTCAGGCAGCTAGCATGGTACGGGATTTCAATAAAGGAAGTTGAAAAAAGAGCGATGAACAATCTGGATGAGCTGTGTATCAACACGATTCGAATGCTATCGGCAGATGGCGTAGAAAAGGCCAAATCCGGGCACCCCGGTATGCCCATGGGAGCGGCTGCCATGGCATATGTTTTGTGGGCCCGGTTTTTGAAGCATAACCCAGCCGACCCTAAGTGGCCTGACAGGGATCGCTTTGTCCTGTCTGCAGGGCACGGGTCCATGCTGCTGTATTCTCTCCTTCACCTTACGGGCTATGATTTGTCGCTCGAGGAGCTAAAGAATTTTCGCCAATGGGGAAGCCGTACGCCAGGTCAACCCGAATTTTCTCACACACCGGGTGTTGAAACTACCACAGGCCCCCTCGGTCAAGGCTTTGGAAATGGCGTGGGTCTGGCCATTGCAGAGAGATTTCTCGGGGCCCATTTCAACCGTCCAGGCCATGAGATCGTAAACCACTACACATACGCCATCGTCAGCGACGGCGACCTCATGGAGGGCATCTCACACGAGGCCGCATCTCTTGCAGCCCACTTGGGGCTTGGCAAGCTCATTTGCCTCTATGATGATAACCATATCAGCATCGAAGGAAGTACTGACCTTGCGTTTACTGAAGATCGAGCAGCCCGCTTTGAGACCTACGGCTGGCATGTGCAAAGGCTGGAGGATGGAAACGATATTGGGGCCATAGAGAAGATGATCCGTGAAGCCCAAAAAGAGGAACTGCGGCCCTCATTGATCGCCGTTCGTACGCACATCGGCTATGGCAGTCCCAAAAAACAGGATTCGGCTGCGGCCCACGGAGAACCCTTGGGTCCAGAAGAGATACGGCGAACCAAGAAAAATCTCGGTTGGCCTCTTGAGCCTCAATTTCATATCCCGGATGAGGCGCTAAACCGCTTCCGCGAGGCCCTGGAGACAGGCAAGCAACGGCACGGAGAATGGCGTAACCGGTTTGAGGCCTATGAAAAAGCCTATCCTGAACTGGCCAAGGAGTGGAATCAATGGCTGAGCACTGAACTTCCCCAGGCATGGGACAAGGATCTACGCGACTTTCCCGCTGACCAGAAAGGCATGGCTTCGCGAGTGGCCTCCGGCAAAGTGCTCAATGCCATTGCCCCGAATCTCCCTAACCTGATCGGCGGTTCGGCTGATCTGGCCCCGTCTAACAAAACAGTTATAAACGACGAAGATTTCTTCCAGAAAGGCAGCCACCAGGGACGTAACTTCCATTTTGGCGTGCGGGAACACGCCATGGGGGCTATCTTAAGCGGCATAGCCTTGCACGGCGGACTGATTCCCTATGGGGGAACCTTTCTTATTTTCTCCGATTACATGCGTCCGGCCATACGTCTGGCATCCATGATGCGACTGAAGGTCATCTATATCTTTACCCACGACAGCATCGGTCTGGGTGAAGATGGTCCCACGCACCAGCCAGTGGAGCAATTGGCAGCTCTGAGGGCTATTCCCAATCTAACGGTGATCCGGCCATGCGACGCCAACGAAACGACAGAGGCCTGGCGCGTGGCACTCAGCAGCAGCCAGGGCCCCTTTGCCCTTGTCTTGACACGACAGAATGTCTCCACCTTGGATCGCGAGCAGTTTGCCTCCGCCCTCGGCCTCCGCCGCGGGGCATACGTCATCAAAGATGCGCCTCATGAAAGGCCGGATCTGATCCTGATGGCCAGCGGTTCGGAAGTGGGTGTTGTCATTGAAGCTGCTAAGAGGCTTGAGGACAGGGACAAGGCAGTTCGGGTGGTGAGCGTTCCTTCGTGGGAATTGTTTGAGGCACAGTCTCAAGAGTACCGGAATGAAGTGTTGCCCCCTGAAATAAAGGCCAGGGTGGCCATTGAGGCCGGTGTCACACAGGGATGGCATCGTTATGTGGGTGATGGGGGCCGGGTGTTAGGGATCGGCCGGTTTGGCGCCTCTGCGCCCTATCAAACCCTGTTCGAAAAATTTGAGTTGACACCCGAAAAGGTGGTAGCGGCTGCTCTGGCATGCGTGTAGGGTTGCGAATTCCCCGCAAGGAAAAGAAGACAAAAGAAAGGATTGGTCATGCCGAGAGATATTCCCGTAGGCAATGGAAGACTTTTAGTGTGTTTTGACGAAAACTATTGCATTCGTGACGTATACTACCCACACGTGGGCCAGGAAAATCATGTTTCAGGCGCCTCTCTGTGTTTTGGCATATGGACGGATCATCAGTTCTCGTGGGTCGGAGAGGAGTGGGAACGAGAGTTGAAATATATAGAGGACACCCTGGTTACCGAGGTATCTCTCTACCATCAAGGGTTGGGTCTTCTTCTGATATGCAAGGATGCGGTGGATTTTCACGAAAATGTTTATCTCAGAGAGATATCCGTGCAAAACATGAACCCAGGTGAAAGGGAAATCCGGCTTTTTTTCCACCACGACTTTCAGATCTCCGGTAATAATGTTGGCGACACAGCGATTTTTGATCCGGAAACAGGCGGTGTGATCCATTACAAGGGAGCCCGGTATTTTCTTGCCAATGGATCGACAATGGACACTGCGGGCCTTGCCCAATTTGCGGTAGGGCAAAAAGGCGTTGGCGGCAAAGAAGGGACCTTCAAGGATGCCCAAGATGGAGTGCTCTCGGGCAACACTGTTGCCCAGGGTTCGGTGGATTCCGTGTTTGGTCTGACCCTTACTTTGGGAAGTCAAGCCAAAGGTTTGGCATATTACTGGATCGCGGCAGGGCAAACCTGGAATGATGTGCGAGCCCTTGATACTCTCGTCAAGGACAAGCAGCCAAAGACGTTGTTGGACAGAACCGCAAGCTATTGGCTTCTTTGGGCACGCAAAGAAACTCCCATGCTGGAAAAGTTGCCAAAAGAGGTGAGTGAATTATACAGGCGCAGCCTTCTCATTTTGAGGACCCAGATCGACTGGGAGGGAGGAATCATCGCAGCCAATGACTCAGACGTGATTCAATTCAACCGGGACACCTATTCCTATATCTGGCCAAGAGACGGTGCTCTGGTAGCAAACGCCCTGGATTTGGCTGGCTATAGTGTATTAGCCCAAAATTTCTATAAATTCATGTCAGACAAACTTGAACGGGATGGGTACTTTCTTCATAAATACAATCCTGACGGTACTGTGGCGTCGTCCTGGCACCCATGGTACAGTGAGGGCAAGCGCCAGTTGCCCATTCAGGAAGACGAGACAGCCCTGGTTCTCTGGGCTCTCTGGAACCACTTTGTAATCTATCGTGACATAGAGTTCATTAAGCCCCTTTACCGACCTCTTATCAAAAACGCAGCAGACTTTATGTCCGAATATCGTGATGCCAAGACCGGCCTTCCCGATGCCTCCTACGACCTCTGGGAGGAACGACGTGGCATTTCGAGCTTTACCGTGGGAGCGGTCTTTGGCGGCCTTACGGCGGCGTCCTTGTTTTGTACCGTATTCGGCGAGGAAGAAAAGGCCAATCATTATCGACAGGTTGCTGTCGAGATCCGAGACGCCGCGTCGGTCTACCTTTGGAGGAAGGAACAGAACCGTTTCTGCCGTATGGTCTATTGGAACGACAGCGGCGAGCTTGAGGTTGATGAGAGCTGTGATGCCAGCCTCTGGGGGCTGTTTGCCTTCGGCATGTATTCGGCACATGACCCCCGAATCAAGGCCACGTTCGCTACGCTCAGAGAGAGGTTGTGGGTTAAGAGTGATGTCGGGGGCATGGCTCGCTACGAAGGTGACACGTACTACCGGGTCAGTGAAGAAGTACCAGGAAATCCTTGGTTCATCTGTACGCTGTGGCTAGCAGATTACCTGAACGAAAATGCGCGCGATGAAGAGGGCCTTGCAGAAGCAAAGGAACTGATGAAATGGGTATCCGACCATGCGCTGCCGTCCGGCGTATTAGCCGAACAGGTCCACCCATTCACCGGCAGACCTATATCGGTGTCTCCTCTCACGTGGAGTCACGCCACCTTTGTGACCATGACTCAACACATGCTGCGCCGCTTGGCGGAACTGGAGATTTGTCCCGAATGCGGTTCATCCTTGATGGTTGGTGAAACAGGTGGCGATTGGATCGAACGATTGTATGGTCAGACGTGTGATTCCATACATGGGATGTGCGAAGTACAGTAGAAAATTGAGGAGGTGAAAATAGTGAAAGAACAAAAGCATGAAGAAAAAGAAGAGAAGGTGAAGAAGAAGAAGAAGGTTGAGGATCCCCTGCAGCCTTGTACCACCGCGCCAAGCGCCGAGCATGCAAGAGCACCCAATGAAGACGAACCGTGTGACGATTCCAGCGGCGAAGAATAAGCTTGAGGGTTTTCTGGTTCTCAGCCGTGCCTCCCCAAGACTATCCGGCGCACCAACGTTAGGGTATGTGTGACATGTTAGGTGCTAGGGTTACCCCTTTTCACACCGGCGCGGTCGCATGAAGACTCATGTGTGGATTGACATGACCTAGAACGTCCATAAGAAGGAAGCCGGTTGAATGGGTTTTGTGTTTCGGTTAGAAAACTACTCTCGCTACTTAGAACGGGTAGGGGCAGCCACCTATCTGGATGTGACCCGGCGCACTGACCCTGCCCGTATTGAGCGCGTGTGGGACAACCTAAAGGCAATTATTGAGACCTTTGGCACACCATGGATCGTCCAACTCTGGACCAAGGATGCCTCGGGTACCCTGGCGCGGGGGTCCCGCTTGCTGAAGCGAATGCTAAAAGGTGGCGCAACCCTGGCAGCCCACGTAACAGTGACTGGATTAGGTGGTACCCGTTGGGAGCCGTTTGCGCCGCCACAACCCTTTGTGGGCGTGGCTGAATTGGTCTCCTTAGCAGGCGGTCCTGACCACCTCAAATGGCGATATGACCCGATTATCCCCACCCTGCATCGGCCAGACACGTTTCGACGCCTCGCCGAACAGGCATTGGGTTTGGGTATCACTCGTTGCGTCTTGAACTTTATTGTTCCGCCGGGCCGCTATAAACGGCCGGACGCACGCCTGGGCGACGTATTGCCTGGTTGGGCAGAAGGTATGCCCAGCTATGATGACGCCTGGCGCTCAGAACATGCTGCCCAGATCGTTGAAGTGGCCCGGGAGCTCGGTCTGACCGTGGCTGCCTGCGCTGAGTCGGCGGGGTTGGTCGGCAAAGTGCCTGGCCTGCATCCGGCCGTTTGTGGAGATCATAACTGGTTCGTGGCCCTCTCAGGTCGGAACCCTGGGCGCGCACCAACCACTGGCAGCCGCGCAGAGTGTGGCTGCGCCTCATACTTCGACGTGGGCCTTTACGGCCAGTGGCGGCGTTGCCACCAATGTGTCTACTGCTATGCCGGATAAACTGGTCACCTTGGGTTTTGTGTTCAGGTAGCCACTCGGGAAAACAGGAGATGAGGTGGGTGGTTTCATCCTCTATTGTAATATAGGTGCAACGAAACCGTGCGAACCATCAGCCTCAGATCTCTGTCGGTTTTAAGCAATGGCGGAATGTCTGGCATATGGGTGAGTCAGGAATTTCTCGTGTATCAGTCTCTTTTCCTTTACGTGGACACTTGGAACAGGTCCAGAACTGCCAATGGAACATGAAGGCGTCAGAAACGCAATCTTCGTAATCGGCACAATGATAATTCCTCGTACCCCATTGGTAGATCGGCCTTGGTCTTGGCTCCATGACGATTTATCCAATTGCCGGTTGATTGCAGCTAGAGCAGCCTCACTCAAAATCCCTCCCACCGCTTGAACATACCGTGGAGCGAGACGCCTTCAACGTTGATGCTCATGATACATGAACCAAAGAGGATGGTGCAATGGGGTCAAGTGAGTATTCTGATAGGAGGAATGGGTGTATTTTTGACGTGAAGTACGAAGCCCTTGTAGGTCGAACAATCGCAACACAGTCATGACGCGCAGTGCCAACCCACCAAAAAGCAAGGGTGATCAAAAGAAACCCTCATCATCCTGGAGTGTTAGTCAATCACGACAAACGCGCAGTAACACATAGCCCTGGCCTTGAGATTTCTGTGACACTGAGACGGCTACGTCTCGAGCATCTGCCTCAGTACACAGATACATTGTTGTGTGGTGCAAAATACCGTCTTGACCCCATTGCGCTCTTCGTCAGACGTGGTTACACAGTGGCCATGACGGAACGAATAAAGGAGGAGATACTATGGAAGGTACACACCAACACGGCCACTGCCATTCTCACGAGCACAGACACGGTGATGTAGTTCACGCCCACGAACACGTTCACAAACATACTCACGAGCATGGGCATAAGAAGAATCCGCGTATTCATCACCATGATCATGTGAAACACGAAGCAGAATCGCACGATCATAAACACAAAGATTGAAAAGGTGCACTGCACGATCATCGCCGCTGTGGTGCCCTTAAGAACGACCTGAACGACGGGGAAGGTTGTGCTGTGGCCTATACCTAGCCTTCAACACAGTTGACAGCATGGGAAGGAGATCGGAGTATGGGAGAGACAACAGAATTTCACTGTGTGAAGTGCGGCACAATCATGGATGTCGAACTTGAACCAACCGCTCTGAGAGGGGAATTTGTTGCTACGTGGATTTCACCTGAATTCGAGGACCAGGACGACTTGGAAGACGTTCAAGACATGGACGGAATCCAGTGTCCTGACTGTAAGGCCATAACCTTTGCCTTACGTCCATAGTCAGGTTTTTTCCGACGCGTCTCTTCTTCTCCTCATTTAACGCGGCTTCGGCCAAACGCTGCATCAGATTTGAACATGCTCATCAGTATTGTTTTGAGGAGAGCTCCAGGTCACCTGTTCCGACAACCCTCTCCACGCTTGAAATGCAGATGGCTTGCTGTCCGATGCTAATACCCTGACTCATCCATCTGCCCAAGATTGGAAATGCTCAGGTTCGATCTTTGGATCACTATACCCTTTTTCAGGATTCCCTCTGGCCGAGATTCAATCTGGATGGCCTATTCGTGACCGCCGGGTAGGTGGCGGGCCATGTCCTTAAACTTGCGCCAATCGATCCCAGTCCACACCTCTGTTTGAGCGTGCCCAAAAGTCCGCACAAGGGTAGCCACTTTGAAGGCCGTCTCTGTGTCGGGAGCCTCGAACACGTCCAAATAATCACAAGGGCCCAAGATCGCAAAGTTGTGCATCCACTCTACCTGAGGGCACTCTGAACGGATGCGGTCCATGGCCTGACGCGCGCGATCCTCCAAGGATTTCATGGTACTGGATCAGCCCAAAGAATGTTCAATTTTTCACAGCTTGTGCACTTGTCCAGGGGCCAGCGAAAAAGTTTTTGCCACATCTGATGGTCTTCTTCACGGGCCTTGTCACCTACTGTGATGGCCATAGACTAAGCCAAACCGGGATGGGAATGGCAGGTTGAGGGGCCTCATTAAGAATGCTATGTCCTCGACTTGATACTGCCATTTTGAACGAGACCCCTACAACCTTGACATGTTTATACATGAACGAAGTAGGCAATTGCAATAGGGTGAACACCTGATTTTTGGACCTTTGAGACTGCATTTTTTGGCAGGGGTATCTGGACCCCTGTTGCGATCCCGTGGGATAGAGACATGGATGCTTCTTTATGGCTTCTCGCCGTATGCCAAAAGAGGGACACATCTTAACAGGCTGATGCCATTTGGGCAACAGCCCGTTAAGATGTGATCCCGATTCCCTTAGTATTGGAGGACAGGGAGGCTTACGCAGAACTCCTGAGGCCTGCATTTGAGTCCCTTGCCTCTCGGGAAATTCGTGCTTAGTATTTGCTAACACGAGAGTCCTGTTAAAGATTTCCACAAGGCCGAGCGCGTGGCTCACTGATTCATTCGTGACCTAGCGGGATTGCTGTAAAGGGAGGCACAAGTGACTATGACCAGTCCGAAGAACATAGAATGGAAAACCGAGGATACATTTTTGCCGAGCTTTGACTTACCCTCAACGCAAGGTATTCGTCTGGGACCAAGGGCTTTTTGGCAGCGCCGGAACCTGATCTTGGTGTTTCTCCACGACTCCCAATGCCGGGCGTGTGGAAAAGTACTGGATGTTTTGGCCGATATTTATCAGAGTGTAGGTCGGCTGAATGCCGAAATCCTGGTAGTCATTGGAGGCCCGGAACAAGCTGCTCATGATCTTCATACCCGAATACAGGCGCCTTTTCCATTTCTCTTTGATATTGATGGCCGTGTTTCTGCACTCTACCTTGGGGATAGTGGCTTTTATAGGCCCGCTATGCTGGTTGCCGATCGATACGGAGCTATATGGAATCGTCTTTCCCCAGACAAGGAGGACGGGCCAATCGAAGTCCAAAAGACGATGAAGTGGTTAGAATTTGTAGAGATCCAATGTCCAGAGTGCGATGTGCCTGATAGCCCTTCTGCATGGCAAATGATGTGACATCTCTCGGACATCATTCGTTTTGCGTACGTAAAGCATGAGGTGCGTAGGTCTGCGCCCCGTTCAACATTCATGTGTCTCTACTAACAGTGACGTCGCGACTCCTTGCCGTCAGACCACATGAGGCAGGCTGCTGAGACAGCCTGGGGAAGAAAGACCTGACTGGAGACGTTCGCATGAAGAAGATTCTTTTCGTCCTCGCCAGCATAGCACTACTTGGACTCTTCTTGTATTTGATTGCCAAAGACCAGCGCCCTGATACCCCCGTAGATGTTGATGAGCAGAAGATTCTGCGCCTTCCTGACCGCACTGTTGTTCAGTTTCAAGAGGTTCTAGAGGATATTAAGGCTGTTCCACTCGTATTCGTAGGGGAACTCCACGATCAGAAGCGGCACCACTGGGCACAACTGGAGGTGATCCGCTCTCTTCACAATGCCGGTTTAAAGGTCGCCGTAGGGCTGGAAATGTTCCGTGCTCAGGAGCAAGATCTTCTGGACAGGTGGGTCAGCGGAGAGATACCAGAAGAAAGATTCATCCCTATCTACCTTCGCAACTGGGGTAGTCCGTGGACTCTCTATGCCAACATCTTTTTCTATGCCAGGGAAAACAGGATCCCCATGGTCGGGCTCAACGTTCCGAGGCAAGTCACCCGCAAGGTAGCTCGCCGGGGGTTCTCTTCCCTTGAGAATGACCAGTTGCAAAATCTTCCGCCTGTGGTGTGCGATGTGGACCCAGTTTACCAGGAGTTCATCCGGCGGGCCTTGGGGGTTCCCGGAAAAGAGGGTCTTGCCTTCCAGTACTTCTGCGAGGCGCAGCTTGTCTGGGACAGCGCCATGGCCTGGTACGCTCTTCACTTCCTTAAGGAGAATCCCAACTACACAATTGTCATCCTGGCCGGAAGCGGACACGCGTGGAAACGAGGCATCCCCGAGCAGATCCGGCGCCGGTCTGATCTCCCGTTCATGGTGATTCTTCCCGAAGTGTCGCGACTTGATCGCGCCAACGTGACGCCGGAAGACACTGACTATCTATGGCTCAACCTTCCGATGGAGCCCTGAACATAAGTGAGACCCCCCGCCTTGGAACTACAGTCATCTCAGCTGTATAACTACTGTCTTCTTTCATGTGAAATACAGTGTTAACCCCATTGACCATACAGACCCACAACGAATATGTGTGAAAAGATACTGTTGGCGATGTGAATCCAAACCAGCCCTCACACAAACCCATAGCATCGGCTAAACGCCCAGGCTGGGGGGGGGCTAAGAGGCTGTTATCGGCGTAACGGCCATGTGTGAAAGGGGGGATCAGAACAAGAGACGTGTAACAGATGAGCGGTTGACAGATATGATAACCCTAACCTAACCGCATACCACAAGGATGAAGCCTCTCCGCCCTGCCGGGCGGGGCTTTCCGGTAAGGAGGTTCGACATGGCAAAAGTAACACGTGAGATGGTAGAGAAAACAGGCATGAATGTAGACGAGTTAGTGGAATTGTTGGTGAAGAATGCGGCAGCTGAACTCACGACCTTTTATTACTACACCATCCTGCGGGTGAATCTGATCGGCTTGGAAGGAGAAGGAATCAAGGAGATCGCCGAAGCTGCACGGATTGAAGACAGAAATCATTTCGAGGCGCTTGTGCCCCGCATCTACGAACTAGGTGGCAGACTGCCGCAGGACATGAAGGAATTTCATGATATTTCGGCTTGACCTCCGGCAAAACTGCCGGAGGATCCGACAGACACGAAGGCCATGCTGAGCGTGTTGGTTGAAGCAGAAAGATGTGCAGTGCGAGGCTATACTTACATCTGCAACCTGACGGCTGGCAAGGACCACCGGACCTATGACTTGTCCTTAGCTATTCTAAACGAGGAAATTCAGCACGAATCCTGGTTCTCTGAGTTCCTGGGAGAGGGACCATCGGGACACTTCATGCGCCGGGGGGAGACGTCTCCTTTCGTTTCAAAATTCATGCAGTAGAAAATGTGAAGCTTTGGGGAGGCTGGACCGTGGAAAAGGGCCAGCGGATTGAAGTCAGTGCAGGAAAAGAATTTGTCGCCCGAGGACCGTGTGGGGTATGCGAACTATCACCAAAGCTGAGCTTCAAAGAGCCAACGGAAAGGAAGGCGCTCCGACACTTGTGGCCTGCAACGGAAAGGTCTATGATGTTTCCAGGAGTTTTCTGTGGCAGCGTGGCGAGCACCAGGTGATACACCGTGCCGGAGGCGACCTCACGGACGCCTTGAGTCAGGCACCCCATGGGGCTGAATTTCTGGAGCGGTTTCCACTGGTCGCTGTGCTGGCGGAGGATTAGTCTTTCTGGTTCTCAGCCGTTCCTCCTCGCAACTATCTGACCGGAGTAGGTGTGACATGTTAGAGACCCTTCAACAGTTTCATCCTGTGGTCCAGGCCCTGATGGCTACAGGGTTTACCTGGTTGATGACTGCTCTTGGTGCCGCGGGTGTGTTTCTGGCCAAGGACATTAGCCGAAAGGCCTTGGACAGTATGCTAGGCTTTGCAGCCGGGGTCATGATCGCGGCCAGTTTCTGGTCTCTGTTGGCTCCGGCCATTGAAATGGCCCAAGGCCAGGCCATACCCGCGTGGATCCCTGCAGCGGCTGGATTTCTTTTGGGTGGGCTCTTCTTGCGAGGGATCGACCAGATTCTGCCCCACCTGCATCTTGGTTTGCCTGTGGAAAACGCTGAAGGCATCAAGACGGCATGGCGGCGGAGCACACTTCTGATTCTTGCCATCACCCTGCATAATATCCCGGAAGGGCTGGCCGTAGGGGTCGCCTTTGGAGCGGTTGCTGCGGGGGTTCCTTCAGCCACCCTGATGGGTGCGGTGGTGTTGGCATTGGGTATTGGCATTCAGAACCTTCCTGAGGGCCTGGCGGTCTCAGTCCCCCTTCGGCGGGAGGGAATGTCACGATACAAGAGTTTCTGGTATGGACAACTTTCCGGAGTGGTAGAACCCATGGCCGGGGTCCTGGGTGCTGCAGTCGTATTCTGGGCCCGACCTGTGCTGCCCTATGCCTTGGCGTTCGCCGCAGGGGCCATGATGTTTGTCGTGGTAGAGGAATTGATTCCTGAGTCTCAGGGGGGAGGCCATACGGATTTTGCCACAATGGGCGCCCTGATCGGTTTCACGGTCATGATGATCCTCGATGTTTCTTTGGGCTAAGGAAGACCATGGCCCGTCAAGGGTATGGATGATCCATCAACTATGTCAGCAAGCAAACGAAGGCGGAAGGAGGAAGACCATGCAGAGGAGATACGTGCCTATAGTAGTAGCTATTCTGTTGGTGCCATGTGCTGTGGTCAAGGTGGCTGCACACTGTGAGATTCCGTGTGGAATCTATGATGATGAGATGAGAGTTACCATGATCGCAGAGCACATCACCACCATTGAAAAGGCCATGACGCAGATCATTGAACTGGAGGGCCAGAAACGCACGAATTACAATCAGCTCACCCGATGGATTATGAATAAGGAGCACCATGCCGACGAGCTTCAACACATCGTCACCCAGTATTTTATGACACAGAGAATAAAGCTTGACTCTAAGAAATACGCCGAGAAGTTGGCAGTACTCCACAAGATGCTTGTATATGCCATGAAGTGCAAGCAGACGACTGATTTTGCCCAAATTGCGACGCTGCGGTCGCTTTTGAAAGAATTCTCCGACCTTTATTTCGGCCGTAGTCGCAAATAATCTACGGGGGGCGGGATAAAAGGGAAATTCAACTGACACTATCGCCCTGTCTCGGCCATACCCTATCAGTGTGGGTTTCAATGTGCGCTGTTCACGATAGAGGTCCCACCTATGAAACACAAAGACAAAATGTAAAGGATGTGGAAGAAGGCTATGAGTGAGCGCAAGAGAATCTTATGGTTACTGTTCATCATGTCTACTCCCGTTAGGTTCTGTCCGGAAAGCACAGGTTGATGCCATTATTTGGGGCGCATATGTCGATTGCCGGTGGTTTACACCTGGCTTTTGAACGCATTGCTCATATCCGTGGTCGAGCCCTGCAAATATTTACGCGCAACCAACGGCAGTGGCGCGCTCCGGGACTCACTGGTGATGCGGTAAGGCTGTTCCGGGAACACTGGGAAAAGACTGGCCGTATCCCGGTAGCTTCCCACGCCTCGTATCTGGTAAACCTGGCCACGGCAGATCAGGGACTCGCGGCAAAATCCGTGGCCGCAGTGGTAGATGAACTTGAGCGCGCCGAAGCGCTTGGCATTGCTTATCTTATACTCCACCCCGGTGCCCGCGGAGAACAGAGTGTAGACGCAGGTCTGGAACGATTTACCCACAACATGGACAGAGCCGTTTCAGATTCAAAAACGGACCAGGTCATGCTGCTCATTGAAAACACCGCCGGTCAGGGCACGGGGCTGGGATCTAGGTTCGAAGAGCTCGCCTATATCCTTACTGGTTCACGTTTTGGCCCGCGGCTCGGCGTTTGCTTTGACACCAGCCACGCCTTTGGTGCAGGCTACGACATTGGATCCTCCGACGGCTACCGCAAAACCTTTGCTCTCTTTGACCGGCTCATCGGTATTGAGCGGCTCCGGTTCTTCCACATCAACGATTGTAAAAAGGGACTGGGTTCCCGTGTTGACCGCCACTGGCACATCGGAAAGGGCACAATCGGCCTTGAGGGGTTTCGGACCTTGGTGAACGACCCTCGATTTCAACACCACCCCATGGTGCTCGAGACTCCAAAGGGAAAAGATCTAACTGAAGATAAAGAAAACCTCTCGGTGCTGCGTTCTCTTGTCTCCTCATCAAAGACCTCCCGCCGGAAGGCATGACGCTGCAGAGCAAATGAAGGCCTAAACACACCTCTCACGCCCATGAAATAGGGTCACCCCATTTACTTATTAAGCCGTTATAGGATGTTTAGGATACGTTCTAATCCGAATATGGGTAATCATTCGAACATCCAAACAAATGAACTAGGGCAAGCGAACCTGCCCTCCCTACTACAGCCTCAGCAAGAAAATACGGTGTCACCAGCCAGTATATACATTGTTGACCCCATTTACTGTCCTATTGCAAGCTCATAAATTCCGATATGCTAGTGGAAGCCGTCTGAACCACTTGACGTAAGACAAGTCAGGCGAGGATTTTTTCAGCAGTGTGCCCGCGGATGTGTGAAATCCAAGGAGACCGGCAAAACCAGCACGAGAGGAGGTGATGGGGTATTATTGGAAATATGTGTGAATGGTCAGAAGGTGGGGTTAAAAGGGACCCTGTTCATGTTGTTCTTCTAACAATCGTATTATCAGTCAAGAAACAAGGGGGTAGTCATGGAACTACAAGATTACTGTCAGAATGTGGAGATAGAACTTATGGGATGGAAGGCCAAACTCTATGATGTGGTTCGCAAGATAGACAAGTTGGGAACCGCTGAAAGAGGGAAAATGTTGCCCCACGTCGAGGATCTGCATATCCTCCTGGAGGACATTGGAAGTAGAATCCAGCAACTTGAGACAGAGTGCCCCACTGAGTGGAGTCCGGTAAAAAAAGAGCTGGACGACGCGCATTTTGATATGCGGGCTAAATATGAGGAGACGCTGGAGGCTATTGGCAAGGCAGCGCCTGTTTCCGTGCCCGGATAGAAATGACCCGTGGGGGAATTTCGAGGGACACATGGTTGATGGTCTCGTAAAAAGTCCGAATTAGACGGCAAAACAAAAAGCTCCAAGTTCAAGGCGCGCAAATCCTGAGGAATGAGGCGTAGTTGTTGTACTCCGCAGTGACGAAGGATGCGGCGCAACACAGAAATTGGACTTTTTGCGAAGCCGTCATGGTTGATTGAGTCTCATCTGAGTAAAACAGGTTATGTTTCTCAGGAAAAGACTCGCACCCCCGATTGAGGGGCGCTTTATCGTCTGGCAAAAAGAGCATAGCTGCAATGAAGGGAGGTGAATGAAGATGGCAATGCCCAAAAACGAAATGCAAACGGAGTTCGTTGAAGCGTGGAGAACGTTTGTCACTTCCATGGAAAGAGGCTTAGAGATGCTGGAGAAGGACCTTGATGAGGCCGCTGAAATGGCCAGCATTTGCACCAACGAATGGTGCGAGGCCACTGAGCACGTCATCGATGAAATCGGCAATGCGCTGTTTTCCATCAGCGAACCCAGGTGGTCAACACCCGAAGATTCCGAAAAGATTAAGGCGCTGAAAAGAAGACTGCATGATCTTTACGCAAATTACAGAGAGATTTACAAGAAGCTCGGGAAGTGACTGGCACTAGTTGGGTTAGGGTGTGTTCTGGCAGCTTTCATCTAAATCGCCAGAACACACCAGCCTTGTTCCCCAGATGACGAGTCATACAACAATACTGAAGAACGTGCGCCAGACCTTTGCCCGGCACACGTTCTGGGTTGGGTAGAGAAAGATTAGCCTTTGATTTCTATGTGTTTGGCCTTAGCAGCCTCAGATCTCGGCAGCGTGATCTTCAGCACTCCATTCTTGAAGGTCGCATCCACCTTGTCAGTTTCCACGTCAAAGGGAAGACATATACTCCTGGAAAAACTTCCGTAACATCTTTCCGTGCAACGATATGTCTCATCGTCTGTTTTTTCGCGCTTTCTCTCTCCTGTCACTGTCATCAGACCCTCTGACAGGTTGATGTTAATATCCTTCCTGTCCATGCCGGGAACTTCAAGGGTGATTATCAGCTCATCCTCGGTCTCAGACGTGTCAATAGGCGGCGTCCACTCTGTTCTTTCGACGAACTCGCCGGGCACCCTGAAATCCTCAAAGAACCGATCGAAAAGACCCAAGGCAGGACGACCAAGAGATTCTCTTCTTCTTAATGTTGGCAAATAAACGGTCATATCTGACACCTCCTTTTTGTGCAATTACAAGCAGTTAGCTCTCTGCTTGCACCTATAATATAAGATCTTTATATGGACCGTCAAGGGGGCGTGATTATTTTTGTCCCAGACGTTCTGGGAGGATTTGAGGTTACTGCCACCTGCCTCAACAACAACGGGGGTGCGGCTATTCTGTACCCTCCCCTTGCCGTACGTACCATACACCCCAGAGGGAAATTTTTGTCATAGTGGCATTTATTTTCCGAGTGTTTCTCACCTTGAGCACCACACGTCTGGGGCCAAAACTCGTGCGTGATGGGCTAACCACAGGAAAAATCTTAACGTAGCGCATCCAGATCAACTTGGCACGGTTCTTGAATGTTAAGACACACCAGACTCAATGTGCATGCTGGACGCTGAGCCACAAGGCTGCTATCGACACATACCCAATATCATGGAGCAACCCCGGGATGGTCTGGCATGCCACGCAAGTTTGGGAATGCTTAATGGTCGACTGGCAGCCAGTGTTCAAGGAAGAACCACAGGGAAGTATTTGTTGAGGTGACACAGTTGAAACTCGTAAAGATCGAAAGTGCCCTGCTCAAAAGACTCTATAACGAGCCAGATATTGAAAAAAAGGTCCTCATTTGCAGGGAGATTGGAAACTGGGCGAAGCGAGACACAAGAGCCGTGCGGGATATTCCCCGTTCACCTGATACCAACGAATAGCGCTTTCCAAAATAATCTCGAACACCGCCTTAGACCCAATGGCACTTGCTATGGGTGAAGACCTGACTAAGGTGTTGGTTACGGAAAGGTAAAATAATTCATGGAAACACTTCTTTTGGCCCTGGGGCAGTTGGCTTTCGTTACAGTTGTCTACCTCGTTGCCTACAAGAGTGGCTATAAGACTGCTCAAGACAAGGCAGCGTCTGCAGTGAAAGAATTCGCGGACCCGGTGAACGACTTACTTGACAGGCTAGATCAAAGAGTGGATCAGTCAATTGTGGCTGAAAATGAGAATCGAAACATATAGGCACCAAGGGTTTGCGACCCATAAACACCGGTTCAATTTTTTTGTCTCCAGATCCTGCCTATAATCCTCCCCGGCCTACCCCCCTGTTGCACCCAGTGCTAGCTTCTGTGAGCAAGACTCAGCGAAACATCATTCTGTGTGGGAACGGACTCCTGAAACACGCGCGGGTGAATACCCTGTTTCTGCCCATCAATTGTCGAATAATCCCTCATGTTGGTCTATGATTTGAGCTGTCCCTTTGGACCTACATACCAGGCAGACCCAAAAATACAGTCTTTCTTCTCCTAAGATACATTGATCACCCTATTTACTCCTTAAATTTACCTGCCTATTTTCAGAGAGAAAACCTTGGGCTCTGGGCACATCCAAAGGCCATATCGCACTTGCATGGTGTTATCATGGATTGGCTCCTGGTGAGTCTTCTCCGTGTAACCAGAAATCAGGACGTGACAGAAAGGAAAGGGACTGAACGTGTGGGACCTGAACGGTCAGATAGAACATAGACAGAGACTCAAGAAACCATGAGAAAGGAGGTCACAAAATGGAAATCAAGAAGATTCTTTGGCCAACCGACTTTTCAAAGAACTCAAATGCGGCTCTGGCCTACGTCTTGTCCCTGACAAAGAAATACGGGGCTGAGATATATTTGCTGTACGTCGCTGAAGACTTGACCGACCACGCTCCATGGTATGGGGAACTTACGCCCGGGCACGCAGAGAAACTGCGCGAGTGGGAAATTCCTCACGCCGAAAAAAAGATGGAGGAAATTTGCCAAAAAGACCTGGCCGGTTGCCCCATGTTCCACAAACACATATCTTTGGGAGACCCAGCCGACGAAATCCTGAAAGTTATCGAAAAGGAAGGTCCAGATGTGGTGATCATGGCAACACGCGGCAGAAGGGACCGCTTCCAGTTTGGGAGCGTTACCGAAAGAGTCGTCAAGAATTCACCAGTTCCGGTGTGGACTGTTCGTCCTTTTACACGTAAGAAAAAGTGAGGCAAGTCGAGTGCGTAGGCAGCAGAGCACAGGTGCGTGGCGGTGCCCCAGCTTCGGCTGCCAGCATGAAGAAGGGCCTGGCCAGAGACCTGTCGTCCCTATGCGGCCCTCAGGCACACCTCGAATACTGGGGGAGGATCGTAACTTCAAATAAACAGAAGTGGCCGGCCTGTACGCCACTGACAAAGAAAGGGAGGTACAACAATGAGCGAGAGATTGCAAGTGTACAAATGCGACGTATGCGGAAGCATTGTAGAGGTCCTTCACGAGGGTGAGGGTGAGCTGGTGTGCTGCGATAAGCCCATGAGGCTTTTTGTTGAGAACACCGTGGATGCTGCCAAAGAAAAACATGTGCCAGTCGTAGAAAGAACTGCGGACGGCATCAAGGTAAAGGTCGGAAGTATTGCCCACCCCATGGAGGAGAAACACTACATAGAGTGGATTGAAATCGTCGCTGACGGCAAGGCTTACCGCCAGTTCTTAAAGCCTGGGGATGTCCCTGAAGCACTGTTCAATACTGCAGCAGAGCAACTAACAGCTCGTGAGTACTGTAACCTGCACGGGTTGTGGAAGGGGTAATGCCCATTCTAAACAAACGAGGATAAGAAGATGTATGATAAGAACGATTTGTGTGACAAGATCAAGGGGATCTATCCTGACATCGGAGAATGCGGCATTGATGTGGACGTTGAATTTGATGAGGCAAAAAAGGCATGGATTGTGGGCTTGAAGCGGCACAACCGCGAACTCAAGACACATCTGGAACCAGAAGAAGCAAATCAATGCATGGAAGGGAAACAATGTGTTTCCCTTGGGCTGCAGGTCGCCCAACTGAAGGCGAACATAGAGAGGATGTCAGAGTAGGTTTGTTCCCCGACTCTGGTCTTCAAGCCATTTGCTACCCGACAGGTTCGCTTTTGTCCAAATCCGCGACCGCCACGCATGATTTGCATGTGGAGATGCCAAAATGTTAAGTTGTTTATGCAACTATAGGGCTTACTTTACGCTGCAGTGACGAAGGATGCAGCGCAACGCAGAAGTTGGACTTTTTGCGAAGCCGTCAAGCTTGTTTGTGGATCTCTTGATGCTTATCCTGATATGATATGAAGAGCGGTTGAAAACTGTGAAATGCGTACATGTCCTTCCCTGAGAAGACACAAGCCTCACTAACATTCCTTGATTTTCCACGAAGCATGCTTATTTTGACATAGGCAAACGCCATACTCAGATTTGCTGAACTACATTCAGCCCCATGAATGGCGGCCAAAGGACGGCTATGGTGATGAGTATGAATACATTGCGTGTTCAGTGCATCAGATGCGACAAGCAGTGGGAAAAAGCTTGCCAAAGGTATTGGGGAGCTGACGACCTGACTTCGTCTCTTTGCGATGCCTGCTTCAGGAAGGTTATCTCTCCAATAATTCGTAAGAAACAGTTGAAACAAGGCAGCTTCGACTGCTTCGGCAAAGCTGCCCTCGATTGCGATCAATCTGGATGCAAGTATAGACGCTGGTGTCTCCAAGTGGATGAGGCTGCATAAAAGGATCATATGATGGAACCAATCAAAACGCTTGACGTTGCAATTGTGGGCGGTGGTGCTGGGTGCAGGTCCATCATGGATATGATATTGCCCGAGAAACTCAGCCAGCTTCGGATGAGGCTGATCGGAGTCGCTTGTACTAATCCCAGCGCTGTGGGGTACCGCCATGCTCAAAAAAAGGGCATCTATACGACAACAGACTACCGCGATCTGTACAAGCTTACGGATCTGGACATGATTATTGAGCTGACAGGTCGAGAAGAAGTAGCC
>SDBT01005369.1_pt1 | contig 21529 bp, 15 predicted proteins | sample 2277101 | NCBI WGS metagenome assembly SDBT01 (sample SAMN10404973, study PRJNA504765) | marine sediment metagenome | isolation source: marine sediment core GS10_PC15, 103 cmbsf | place: Arctic Ocean: Southern Knipovich Ridge | collected 2010
TTTTGGAAAGGCAATTACTTCACGAATTGATGGTGATCGAGTCATTAGCATGATGAGACGATCAAGCCCCAATGCAATTCCTCCATGCGGTGGAAAACCAAGATCTTGTGCCTCAAGCAAAAAGCCAAACTTTTCTTGCATTTTATCCGCATCGAGCCCCAAAATTTCAAACACTTTTCGCTGTACTTCAGATTGATGAATACGAATAGAGCCACCCCCCAGCTCAACGCCATTGAGCACAATGTCATACGCCCGCGCTTTTATTTCACCACGCTCCAGTTTTTCCCATCCCTCTTGCGGGCTAGTAAACGGATGATGCACCGCATTCCATTGCTTCGTCTGTGCATCATACTCAAAAAGAGGAAAGTCTGTAATCCAAACAAATGCATCTTTATCCTGCGGCATCATCTTGAGTATATTACCGATCTCAATTCGTAACCGGCCAAGTACTTCCCACGCATCTTTATATTGACCAGCAACTAAAAAGACGACACTCCCCCGTACGATCGTTGGAAAAATTTCTTGTATTTGTTTGAAAAAATCTTTCGGTAAAAACTTTGCAATAGGAGAATCAAATTTATCAGGTCCTTTGATATCAATGTATACTAAGCCTTTTGCGCCCAGATCTTGGGCTCGTGTTACCCACTTATCAAGATCGCTTCGAGAAAATTGATGCCCCTCAATATGCAATGCGCCAATTTTTCCTCCTTTATCCAAAACAGCACGCATAAACTTAAGCTCTGTTTGCTCAAAGAGGCTTGTGCAATCTTGTATCTTTACATTGAATCTTAAATCTGGCTTATCAGTGCCATACTGGGAGAAGGCCTCATTATAAGACATACGAGCAAAGGGAAGTGCAATATTCTTCCCTAAAGCTTTTTTATAGACATACGCCAACATTTTTTCGGTGATATCCTGCACCTGCTGCTCATCTACAAAAGACATTTCAACATCAAGCTGCGTAAACTCTGGCTGACGCTCAGCTCGTAAATCTTCATCACGAAAACAGCGGGCTATCTGATAATATTTTTCTATACCGCTGGCCATCAAAAGTTGTTTGTAAAGCTGCGGTGATTGAGGAAGTGCATAAAAACTACCTTCATGCATACGTGATGGAACTAAAAATTCTCGAGCCCCTTCTGGCGTATTTTTCGTTAATATTGGCGTTTCAATCTCATAAAATCCGTCATTATGATAAAATTCGCGCATGGCAAACATAACATTATTACGCAGTGCAAATTTTTTGCGCATTGCAGGGCGTCGCAAATCAAGATAGCGGTATTTCAAACGAAGTTCTTCATCCACATGCTCGGCTTCATCAAGTATAAATGGTAGTGCTTTTGCTTTATTTAAAACTTCAAGTTTATCAACTTGCAATTCAAATCGACCGGTAGGAAGATCTTCATTTCTTGTTTCAGGAGTCCGTTCCACAACAGTACCGCATACAGCAATAACATATTCAGAACGGAGTTGGTGCGCAAGAGCATGCGCTTCTTTTGAAAAATCCGGATTAAATACGAGTTGCATAAAGCCTGAACGATCACGAAGATCGATAAAAATAAGACCACCATGATCACGACGACGGTGAACCCAACCAACAAGACAAACAGGTTTTGAAAGAAAATCAGAAGTAACAAGACCGCAGCCAATGGTGCGTTGAGTTGATTGCATAGGTACCCTTTAAAAAACATTTGTTTCAAGCAGTGTACCATAAAATGGGCCGGTTGATAATTCCGGCCTATACGCTAAAACTTATATTCTATGCCCAAATTAAATGTGTAGGCAGTATCTGCACCCATATTTGGTATCCGGTCATCGGTAAACCCAGTGCGATCTAGACGATCAAGCTGTTTTTGCTGTGCTGCATCGAGCGGCTTACCTCGAATATTCCGAAAATGCGCTCCCGGGAAGAAAACTGATCCAACAAAGAAGAGTTTTAAGTCTCGCACAACCATCCAGTGAGCAAAAATATTTAACTCAACTCCCAGAAAAGTGCTCGCCAGTTTATCAAGCTCTTTTCCCGCCTTTGCATCAAATTTGTTTGTTGGATGCTCCTGCCAATAGGCAAGTGCATTTGGAAATATTTTGAATGGCCTTTTTGCTTCTTGTGGTTCGTATTTCAAACTAAAGCCACAACTCACTAAGTTGGTAAATCCATTTACTACTTGTGCAAATCTATTTGGAGCTTGATTAGTAGTTGGTTGAGATAGCGGTCGATTAAAATTACCAAAAAAAGCAGTTTCCACTCGCGTCCCGGAATAAATTTCCTGCAATGGAATAAATCCACTATACTGACGATCTTTGGACTCATCATTTGGATTTTGATCACCGGAAGCTATCCAGGCAGAAGCAGCCAAAAAAAGATCTTTTTTGTAAGCCCACACACCACCATCCACTACAAACATCCAGCCTTCATATTTGTTGGTATAGGGATTGCGAAATCGATTATCAGCATTAGTCAGTGTTACCGGACCTGTTACAAATCCAACACCTCCATCAACTGTCCCAATCGATCGACCATTCTCTGATTCATCTTGTGGAGAACAATCAATAAGCGTTTGAGCTTCATTGCCTCTTACAAAAGGTATCTTATCACCATTCTGATCAACTACATGGCTATTTACAAAAACGGCTCGACCATCTCTATTTTCTTTAGTAACAGTATTACGATCCCATCCCTTTACTCGCTGCTGTCCAAGATTTAAGGCATAATCAAACCCAAGCTCAAATCGATCTTGTGTATAATCCATAGCCAAACCAATCGAACCAAGCTGACTTGATGCATCTCCTCTAAACTCCACCTTTTGCTCAGAGTCTTTATTGTAAAGAGCATACGGCTCTACCTGTAATATGCCATATTTTTCACTCTTAAACACATCCCAATTTAATCGTGATGCGATAAGAAAATTTATTTTACCGGATCCCCGCTGAGGCGTTTCTCGTCTATCAAACTCTTGTCCCAAAATAGCTGCACCCGTTTCTGCAAGACTCGTACTTCTATTTTGTAAAATAGCTGCATACAAATCATATGAAAGACGATCTGCCAAAATTTCTCCATGAAGCAAACCGCCCGGAGCAAACTGATCCACTGCACTATCAGTGTAAAAACCCAAAAGCTCTGGTCCAACAGCGTAGGCATTACCAAGCGCAATACCACGGCCAAGTTGAAATGGAAATAAACCAAGTTTAAAATTATGTGCATTCATAAAAGATAAACCGAGAAAATGCGTCAGATCAAACTCAAGCCATCCCTCACTCATCCAGAATATATGGCGCGGAATGGCGTGCTTATGAGCCCCCTCAACAACATCAACATCCTTCACCGTAGCTTCTGTAGTTCTCGTAATGCTTTCAGGATTCCCCCACATCCCCTTATCGCGAACAATAAATTTGGCATCAATGATAGATTTGCCAAAGGTCTCTTGACCATATGAAAGCCCAAGTTTGAGATCTAACGTATGACGCATATACCAAATTTTGTTACCCAGATTATTTTTGTTCAAAAGCCTAGTATTAACAGCCGAAAACATCTCTGGCTTAAAGCTTCCATTAAAAGTAAAAATAACATCATTTTTTCTTGTTTCTAATCTGGCCCAAGCAAAAAAGGGAACAAAAAGTACAGCAATAACTAGAGACAGCGTTGTGGAAACTCGATGATTCATGTGCTTCCTTAAATGACTCGAATATAAACGTTACACTAAAGACAGCTGGTCACGTATACAGAAAATACCGTGATAATACGCCTAGAATATAGAAAAATTAGGGTAGCTGTTATTACAAATTTGTCAAACAAATTGCATAATTGAGTATACTAATAAAGTATGGAATCTAACTGTTTTTCATTATTAAGTTCCAAGGTTTTATATGAGCTTAAAAAAACGAACTCTATTACTGGGAGCCCATATTTCTGTAAGTGGCGGCCTTGAGCAAGCTTTTATTCGGGGCCAATCTATAGGGTGCACCGCCATTCAGATTTTCACTAAAAGTAACCGACAATGGTTTGCAAAAAATCTCACAAGCGAGGCAATAGATCTATTTAAAAAAACATGGGCAGCTTCTATCATTCAATCAGTTATCGTCCATGCAGCATATCTTATTAATATTGGCTCATCAAATCCTGAGATAGTTACCAAATCAACGCAAGCATTGAAAAAAGAACTTTCTCGATGCGAGCAGTTGGGGATTACCTACCTTGTATTGCATCCCGGATCAAGAGGAGTCAGTCCGGAAAAAATATCCCTCACCCAAATAGCCGAACAACTCGATCAAGTACTCGAAAGCACTCCTGGAAAAACCATGGTACTTTTAGAGACTATGGCCGGACAAGGAAGCAATGTGTGTTATCAGTTTGAGCAACTTGCTAGCATCTATCAAGCTTCTCGCAACAAATCTCGAATCGGTATCTGTTTTGATACCTGTCATGTTTTTGCAGGGGGATACGATATGCGAACAAAAGAGACGTATGAACGTACCTGGCAATTGTTTGATGCCATTTTGGGGCTCGATCTTCTTAAAGCAATACACATTAATGACTCTAAAAAATCGCTTGGCTCCCGCGTTGATAGGCATGAACACATCGGCAAAGGACAACTCGGATATGAACCATTCCGCCTTCTTTTTAACGATAAACGGTTTTTTGATATACCAAAAATATTGGAAACTCCCAAGGAGCAGCTTGTTGACGACTTGGTAAATATGAAAAAAATTGTGTCTCTTTTAAGTCCTAAAACACAACTTGCACTGGAATCGCGTGTAGTCGATGTGATATCTGAGGCAAAGAGCAAGCAATAGACAAGATCCTTAAAGAGCTAAGAAGGAATTGTAGCTATCTTTTTAATCCGGTTCTTATCTATTGCTCCCTCTGTAAGCAGTGCCTCTAACCATACTTCATTAGCAGTCCCTCTTTTTCAGAGGAGTAAACCTAATGTATGTCAATCAACACACACAGTTTTACTCATACTCAAAAAAAAGAAAAAGAAATTTGAACTCCCAAAAAAGCAACAACACAAAATATCGCTTCAATGGGCATTATCTCATAAATATTGATGCTGCCAATCAAAAAACAACATAAAAGCAACACAGATTTTCTATAGGAAAATATCAAATTTTATAGTGTAATCCCGCAATCCATACAATGAGAAATAGAAGCCCCACACTCATCGTATACGCAATACTGACAATTCCAAAGACAAAAAGAAGAGAAACACTCCCTAGGATAGTAGATAACAAAAAAACATACCAAAGAATTGAAGTTTTATACCATCCATTATCAAGAAGATAGCAAGAAAAATGATCTGGACTTCCCTGATAAAAAGGAATGCCCTTGTAGGCCCTAATCAGTATTAAAGAAACGCATTCCAACAGGGGAATGCCCAGAATAATTATAGGAGTTAAATAGCCATACCAATTATAGGTGCCCCAATCAAAAAAGAAAGGAATAGTTCCAAGAAACCCTCCAATAAATAATGACCCCGCATCTCCAAGATAAATACGTGCAGGCGGCCGATTATAGATAAAAAAAGCGCACAAGGGACCCAGAAAAGAGGCCAAAACAATCATCGCAATTGAGTGTTGCAAAAAGTAGGACACAGCCAAGAAGGTGAGTGTTGCATAAATAGCTAAAGATGTCGCAAGACCATCCATCACATCAACAAGATTAAACGCATTAATAACAGTTAGAATCCAAAGCAGAGAAAGGGGCATTTTCCATATATTATAAAAAACATGCGATTTAAGATAAAAACCTGCTTTTAAAAAACAAAGAGCGACAATTGTTTGTCCAAAAAATTTTTGATATGGCTTCATCTGAAAAAAATCGTCGATTAAACCAAGCAACAAAAGCAGGGTAGTACCAACAATAAGGAAAAATATCCTATTTTCAAACGGCATAGTAAATGCAAGCCCACATAAAAATCCAGCATAAATAGCTACTCCTCCCAAATAGGGGGTTGCATGAAGCTGTTTTTTTATTTTGCCGTCTGGTTCATCAAAAAAATGAAGTCGTCGAGCCAATGAACAAAAATATGGAACAAGATAAAGGGTGATAAGAAATGAAAAAATGAAAGCAAAAAAAATTTTTACGACAGTAATGTCCATCCAAGTACTCCATCACCACGTAATAATCTCTGCTCAATTAGCCTTTGGGGACATCAATAAAACATTCCACGCGATCGTCAACTTCCCAATTGGTAATTCCCTCAACAACAAAACCACACTCGTAGCCTACATGAGCCTCTTTAACTGTTTTTTTATCTCGCTGCAAACTGGTAATCTTTCCTTCTCCAATTTTTTCTTTACCGCGCCAAACAACCACATAACCATCTCGCGAAAATCTCCCATCCTGCACATAAGAGCCAGCCACAATTCCAACTCCCTTAATGTCAAATACAGCACGTACTATCGCTTCACCTATTTTGGTACGCACAGTCTTAACTTCCCGTGCTCCTTCCAAACGTTCCTTAAAATCCTCAAGAAATTTGTAAATAATATCATAACGTCGAATAGAAACAGCCCGACGTCTCGCTAAAGAAGAAGCTTTTGCTTCCGCTTTTACATGCAACCCAATAATTGATGCGCCAGTACTATAAGCAAGCTCAACGTCACTTTCATTAACGCCACCCACACCAGCATGAATAATATTAAATCCAACATCACTTTTCTTTGAAAGCTTGTATAAAGCATCCAATAACGCTTCTTTAGATGAATTCGTATCAACTTTAATCAATATGTTAATATTTCCTTCCCGTACTCCGCGAGACACATTGACTACCTGATGCTCTTGCTGTTGCAATACCTTACGAATATCAGATTTAGAAACAGCATTGAATAAATCTCCAACTTCAGCCAGCTCTTTGAATCCGGCAACTGACACCGGAATTGAAGGCCCCACCTCAGGAAGCATTTTTCCGTCAGAATTTTTAATTGAACTTACTCGTCCAGCTGTACCTCCGCACACAAAATAATCGCCAAGCTTCAACATGCCATGTTGACAAATAAGTGTAGCAACTAGACCACGTCCACGCTCTATCTTCGATTCAAGAACATAACAGTGAGCAAAACCTTGTTGAGATGCTTTTAATTCAAGGAGCTGTGTTTGCAAAGAAATCATTTCTAAAAGCTGATCAACGCCCTTCCCATAGAGCGCTGAGACAGGCATACATACTATTTGGCCTCCCCATTCCTCTGGAAGCAAATCATGTTCTGCAAGCTGACGCTTAACCACTTCTATACGAGAAGCATCAACTTTATCAATTTTATTAATAGCTACTACAATAGGAACATTCATAGCTTTCAAATGCTTAATAGCCTCCACAGATTGAGGCATAATGCCATCATCCGCAGCAATAACCAATACCCCAATATCAGCAACCTTAACCCCTCTTTGTCTCATTTTAGAAAAAGCTTCATGTCCAGGCGTGTCGAGAAAAACTAAATCTCCCTGTTTGGTTGATGCTCGATACGCACCCAAATGTTGAGTAATACCCCCTTTTTCTTTTGCAACAACTCTCGTTTTTCTAATAAAATCAAGAAGAGTGGTTTTGCCATGATCTACATGCCCTAACACTACCACAACAGGCAAGCGACTCTGCAGCTCTCCTTTACCTTCTTTTTCAAGTGGTTGTAATTCATCTTTAATAACCGCTTCTCTCTTTATCTCTTTAATTCCATAATGCTCTGCCAAACGAGCCACGATCTCTTGCGTAAGCTGTCTATTTTTAGGCGCAACAATTTTCCACTTTAACAACGTTAAAATAACATCATTGACACTCTTGCCCATTTTTTGTGCAACATCTGAAACCGTTAAAGGCTCAATTACTATTTCCTGAACGATTTCAGGAGCTATCTCCTCAGAAATCTTTTCTACAGGCTTATTCTTAACAATTGTTGGTGAAATTTTTGATTTTTTGGTGAAATATGACTTTGATTGTGAAGAACGACGCTTAACTGGTTCTTTTTGCATGGCATCTTTATTTAATTTTGTTGAATCTTTATCTTTTTGTTTTAGCTCAGCTTGTTTAGCAAATTTTTTACGTAATAACGCGACAGAATCCTCATCAATTACAGACATATGACTTTTAACGAAAATCTCTTCTTGCTTCAAAGTTTCAATCAATATTTTAGAAGAAACTTCTAACTCTTTGGAAAGCTCATATATTCGCATTATTATATCTTACGGTTACTACTAAACCACTTCTACCCAGCGCAAAATTTATTCTTCCACGTGTTCTTCCTGAGGAGTATCATCTTTTTCAACCATCTCCCCAATATCATTTTTTTCTTTTTGAACAAGTTGTATATCAACACCAGTTAAGCGAGAGGCTAAAGAAATATTTTGACCCATTCTTCCAATCGCAAGAGCACGCTGGTCTTCGTCTAGCCAAACCTTTGCTATTCTATCATTATCAACCAACTCAATACGATCAATTTGTGCAGGTTTTAATGATTGCTTAATAAGCATTTCCTGAGACTCTGTCCAAGGTATGACATCAATTTTTTCTGTCCCAAGTTCTTTCAAGATTGGCTTTATTCTACTTCCACCAACTCCTACGCACGTACCCACTGGGTCTATATTGGAATCATTTGAAAAAACAACCATTTTGGTTTTATATCCCGGAGAACGTACAATACGTTTAATCTCGACAAGTTTTTCAAAAATTTCTGGAATTTCCAATTCAAACAATTTTCGCAAAAAAGCATCAGAGGCTCTGTCCAAAATAAGTTGATAATCATTTTTAGGCTCAATCAACACCTCTTTTAAGAGAGCACGAATGGGATATCCTACCACACACTTATCAGAAGAAGACATAGCGTTTTTAGGTAAAAAAGCAATCTGATCATCTAGCTTAACAACTGCCCCGCCACGCTCACATTTATGGACAGTGCCATGGACAATCTCCCCTTGCTTGCCTTTATACTCTTCGAAAACAGCAGAAGCTTCTACTTGACGAATCTGGTTGGCAATAACCTGACGTGCTCGCAAAATCTCAATTCTGCCAATTGTTCCCTCAAAGGGAACCCAAATCATATCATCAGGCTTAGCCTTTTTATCAAACGTATGTGCTTTTTTAGTGCTGATTTCTGTTTCAGGATCTTTTACAGAAGGGACAACTTTTTTTTCGGCAAGAATTATCACGCTGCCGTCTTTCGGATTATATTCCGCTTTTAGAGAAAGCTCCGGATATTTTCGCTCAAAAGCTGCCAACATACCTTCGCAAATAATATCTGCAAGGGTTTCTCGCTCAAGGCCTCGTTCAGAAACAAGCTCTTCTATAACATCAAAGAGATTCACAGCATCCTTTATTGATCAGATAGTAATGTTCTAAAGAATAATCAAGAGCTGAGTCAGTTAAGCTCCTATTTAACTCTACAAGTGTAATATAAATTTTTACGTTTCGCAATACGGACCCACGGACCCAAGGTAATAACTATTACCCATGTCGGTTTTTCATTTCCATGCCCACTTATTATTATTAATTTATATATATAACTATTAAGAATAGTAGTAATAGATAAGCGCGATTGTGGTGGATAACTCGTAGTAAAAAGTCTTAATATAGCGTCTAGGTCGTCATTTTTAGCTTTGGAGGGGTGGTGGATAACTTGGTGGATAAGTGGTGGATAAGTGGTGGATAAGTTTTAAGGGGTCACTCAAAGAAGGCCCTGAAAGGGAGTTTTGAGAATAATTGATTTGAATTCGCCCTACAGAAGGAGCTTTAGAAAGTTATCCACCAAGTTATCCACCACTTATCCACCAAGTTATCCACCAAGTTATCCACCACCTGTTCATGTTTCTTTTGACAGGCGTACAGCTTGGTCTATATCGTGGATAAGTGTTTGAAGTTCTTGGGGGTTTCGGAGAATATAGGCTGGATGATAGGCGGGAACAATAGTAATATCGTTCCACGCGATAGGCTTTCCTCTTTTTTGTGTTATTTTTACTGATTTTCCAAGAAGACCTTCGAGAGCAGCTGATCCCAATGTGCAAATAACGAACGGCCGAATAATCTTTATCTGGCTATATAAGAGCGGTTTGCTTGCTTCAATTTCTTGTGATAATGGACGCCTATTGTTAGGAGGGCGGCATTTTACAATATTGGTGATAAAAACATCATTTCGGGTTATTCCGATGGCATCAAATATGCGATTGAGCAGTTTTCCTGATCTTCCCACAAATGGTTTTCCTTGAAGGTCTTCTTCTCTTCCTGGAGCTTCGCCAATAAAAAGTAATGAGCTATTTGGGTTACCTTCCCCCAAAACGATTTGTGTTGCTTTGGGCATATTGAAATGGCAGCCAGAGCAACCTTTAAATGGTGCATAGAGGGTATTAAGAAGTTGTTGCCTATACGAAGACGAGTTCATGTTGCTTTTTTTCGGTAACAGTTTCAAGACTTGTGCTTTCTTTCTTTAATATAACGTTATTGGCCATAATTGCTAATGTTGCAATAGTGTTATTATTTGCAAGCTTCAATGAGCTGGTACCAGATATTTGATTGGGCAAATGCTGTTTTAATATATGATGGGTGTATTCGTTGTTCTGGAAAATAAATCGAAATACCTTTTGCCTCTTTAAGATTTTGCCCGGCTATATTTGCAAAAACAATATCTGAAATAAGTTGTTTTCCTTGAGCGATTTGGTGGATAAGTTGTTGAAGGATGGTTTGGTGTCCTCTCTGGAGTATGCACCGACCTAGTTGGTTTTGAAGGTTGCAGTAAAAATGATGCAGATCAATGTAAGATGGTTCATCAAAGTGAGTGCAATTTTTTCTATTCCGACTGTTTTTTATTGTATCCTTTACAGAATTATTTTGTTGATAGTGTATCGCTTCTAATAATAGTCGGGCTACTGTATCAATATTTTTTTCTAGAGGTGCTGTTTTTTGTAGATCCAGGGCTGACTGGGTAAAGTCGTTGGTAATGGTACGATAGGAGCGTTTATAGGAGTCTACAACATGATTGGCAAAATTTTTCGCGTCAATAGGAGCATTTAGAAGTGGTTGCAGTACATATGCATAGTTCCAACCTGTGCCAAGCTCAACTTCCTGTGAACCAACCATGACATCTGCATACTTTTTCATTATATGAGCAATTTCAACCATGGACATGAGACATGCGTCAAATCCTATGAGGCTAAACTTCTTTTTGAGAATGCGCGTGCAAATTTCATTAAGTGCCCCATCAAGCTTTTCATTTGTAAGATAATTTCCTGTTGTATTATCCCAACAAATTCCTCGCTGATCTAAATCGGCAAAATAGAGAAAATCTAGAAATCCTGTTGAGCGATCAAGTTCTAATTTATTTGTTTTTGGGTTAAAACTGAAAAGTTCAGCAGGATTTATAATTTTGTAATGCCTGGGATCAATAACACCAGTACCATGATTCCAAAGTATCAGGGCATAATTTTGTGCGGGAAAGTTTTTTATAGCCCAATCACAGCAAGAGATTAAGGTTTTAGGATCGCCACTATCCATTCGCTGTGTTTCAGGTTCTTGATTCATATGAGTTAATTTATTTTTTTCAATAAAATAGCGGCGTGTAATTTTTTGATTCCCGTTCAGCCGTATATCAAGATGAACTACTATATTCACATTTTGATTTGATCCTAGAGAGGCCATCTGCCGGATATTGTTTGCTGCAAAGGCGCGCAGATCGTTATCTGATGCCATATACACAATAAATGTCCAATGTTTTTGAGGTGCTCTTGTTGTTGTGATATCTGTGTTGTTGTCATAACTTTGGGGGCTGCTATCTAGGTTTATAGTAAGATTGTCTTTTGTAATAAGCTGTTCAAATTTACGATATTCTCGCATTAAATCAGTGAAGCTGTGGAGTTTCGACGGTAAAGCAGCGAGTGTGACCAGTAAAACAAGACGTTTTAACGATTGGAATTCTTTCATTACTCCCCCCTCATGGTTATTTTTAATACCTACTCACCCTAAGTGAAATGTAACGTAGTATTCAAGGTTTTCGTTTAATTATCAGTTGGCAAGACTGTTCTGAAGAGATTTAGCCACGCCAAGGCAAAGGTGAGTCCGAAACTCAATTGAAAATCGAGAAATAGTATGTAGAGTGGATTTATTAAAAGAAGTATAAAACAACACAAAAGAAGTGCATGTAAAAAATGATTGGGAGTGCGAGAGAGAAGGCAATAAGTATACATAAAGAAAATGAGTAAAGCCCGTATGAAGGATATGCTAGGCCAGGTAAGAAAAAAATAAATCAATACAGCTAAAAGCAATATAATTTGTTTGAGCATGAAAGCAATTGGAATACATCTTAAAAGAAACTTACATAGAGATACGATGAGCACTAGGTGTAAGCCGGATCGTGCTAGATAATGAACGATTCCCCACTTTTTGAATGGTCCTTCGAGAGATTCTTTATTGCGTTTTATTAATTCTCTTTCTCCAAGAAAAATTGCAGCAAAAAGACTAAATGTCTGTCTATTAAGGCTTTGTTGAAATGCTTTCAGTATCGATTCTCTCGTGTGAAATAGGTAGCGAGAAAGTGAAAAGGAATCATGGGATAGTATGGTCATATTTACTCGATCTTTGAATGCAGTGGCGGCAACACCTTCTTTCATGAGGTAAGAGTAAAATGAATTATTGCTTGGCTTTTTTAGTGCAATATTTTGCATTTCAATCATATCTCCTATGTCCGCGTGGAACTTTTTTTTTGTATAAATTTGTATCCTATAAGATGTGAAAAATTCTCCTTCTTCACTAACTATTTTACTACATAAAATAGTATTGCAAAAGGGAAGACGGGAGATTGGGTGAAATGAGTAAGACTGCAATGTACCCTGAATAGAGACACCTTTTTCGGTCAGATGAAAAGGGAAGGCTTGATAATAAGAAATGGTTTGATGGCTTCTCAGTAGTCCCAAAACGGTTGCCCCTATAATAAAACTTAGAGTGGAAATACTTAGTTTTTTGTACATAATGGCAGTTGCGACTAGACAAGAGATGCCAGAAAAAAGAAGAGTACCACATGAAATAATTCCAGAATTAAAACACCAAAAGATGCTGCTACTTGCGATATAGGCAAGTAGAAAAGGTAAAATAGGGGGAATTAATTGGATGGACTTAATGATGTGGGATTTCATATATTTTGTGCGTATAACTTAGAATAAGTACCTATTTTATAGGTTTTTTCCCATTTTTACAAAGAATAGTTATTTATTAAATTTGATTTTTTAACTATTATGAGTAAATGACGTAAGGTGTTAAGGAGACATGAATGAAAAAAGTTTGGATATTACTTGCCTTTAGTTTTTTGGCTAATTTACAAGGTTTTATGCACATGAAAACTATTAATAATGAAAAAATAGACGATACTTCTCCTGTGAAAAAAAAGGTACTGAGTAATGGGTTAACCGTGCTTGTACGGCCAATTCATACAGTGCCTAAGGTATCTGTCCAGCTTTGGTACAATGTTGGATCAAAAGATGAAAAAGATAACGAGCGGGGTATTGCTCATCTTATTGAGCATATGATTTTTAAGGGGACGGATCGCCTTTCTGAATCTGATATTGATACGATTTCTCATAAACTTTCCGGCTCTTTAAATGCATTTACTTCTTATGATTACACTGGCTATCTTTTTAATTTTCCTTCTCAACATTGGCAGCAATCGTTTGATATAATGGCTGATTGTATGAGCAATGCGTCTTTCAAGGAGCATATGCTTAATTCAGAAATGAAGGCAGTTATTCAAGAGCTTAAGATGTATCGTGATCGATATGATCGAAGCTTGGTAGATGAAATGATTTCTTCTATTTTTCATGATCACCCATATCATCATCCTATTATTGGGTATAAGCAAGATTTGTGGAATGTTGGAAGTGATGATTTAAAAGCATTTTACAAAAAACATTATGTGCCGAATAACGCAACCTTGGTGGTAGTTGGCGATGTGGAACCTCAAGAGGTTTTTGAGCAAGCCGAGAAGTATTTTGGATCTATTCCATCGGATAAAACATATAAGAAAGAAAATTTTTATTTCAACAAAGATATTGTCTCGAAGACAATTAGTCTCTATAGAGATATCAAGCAACCACTGGCAGTATATTCGTTTGTGGTACCAGGCACACGCGCTCAAAAGGATACTGCCCTTGAGCTTCTTTCTCGCATTATTGGCAAAGGAAGAGGTTCGCGGTTGTACAAAAAACTTGTTAATGATGAGCAGCTTGCTGTTTCATTAAGTGCAAGTCATGAAGATCTATTTGATCATGGCCTTTTCTTTATTGTTGTTGAGCCTAAAAATATTGAGGATCTTCCAAGGATTGAAACAATTATTGTGCAAGAGATTGATAGGCTTAAAGCGGAAGGCTTTAATGACAAAGAGTTTACGCGAGCGCTCAAAAAAACAGAGATGAGTCTCCTTTCTTTGATGGAAAATTTTGAACACCAAGCTTATGAGATAGGTAAATATTTCCTGGTAACCGGCGATGAAAATTATCTCTTTAAATATTTGCATAAGCCAGAGAAAGAAATGAAAAAAGAGATGCAAGAGTTGCTTGTTTCTGATTTCAGGCCATCTGTTATGCACAAAGGATTTGTATTACCACTGCCAGAACAAGAAAAATCTTTCTGGGAGGAATTGCAAAAAATCTCAGATAAACAAGATACTGAGATTCTTTCAAATCGTATCCGAAATGAACCAATAGAATCTCCTCGCCATGCAAAAAAAGTGCAAGTAAAAGAGCCCGGTAGATTTGATTATCCCAAAGCTACGGTGCATACGCTTAAAAATGGGCTCAAAGTTCTTTCCTATCATAATGATAATACCCCTAAGATAGATCTTATTCTTGATCTTAAAGGAAAGTACTACAACGATCCTGAAGACAAACAAGGCCTTTCTCTTTTTATGAGCAAAATGCTTTTAGAGGGCACTAAAAACTACTCTGCTGACGAACTTATTGATGCAATTGAATCACGTGGCATGAGTATTGCAGCGTATCCTGGAGGGATTGCTTTAAGCGTGCTTCGTGATGATATTGATTTTGGACTTTCTATTCTTCAAGAGATTTTAACGAACGCTACTTTTGATAAAAAAGAGATAGAAAAAATTCGAGCCCAATTGCTCGCGAAATTGAAAAGCTTTTGGGATGAGCCACGATACTTTGCTGGCCAGCTTATCAAAGAAAAGATATATAAGAATCATCCCTATGCAAAAAATAGCTTGGGAACGATTGATGCAATTAAGGCTATTACGCCGGATGATTTAAAGAGCTATTATAAAAAATATATATCGCCTGATGGAGCACGGCTTGCTCTAGTTGGTGATCTTCATGGCTATGACGTTACTCAGCTTATTGAGAAAAACTTGGGATCTTGGCAAGGACAAAAAGTTGCGGATATACAATTTCCACCAGTTGAAGAAACGCAATCTGCAATCGTTGATTATCCTATCAATCGAGATCAGGTTGTCCTTCGTTTTGCGGGTTTAACGGTAGATAGATTACACCCTGATTTTGATAAATTATTATTATTTGATCAGATATTTGGTGGTGGTGCTTTGGGTGGAATGAGTTCACGTCTCTTTAAACTCCGAGAGCAGTCAGGGTTATTTTATACTATTGGTGGATCACTTATTGCAGGTGCCGATGAACAACCGGGAATGCTTTTGGTACAAACTATTGTTTCTCTGGATCGTTTAGATGAGGCGGAAAAAGCGATTCGTGCAACGATTGAAAAAGCGGCTGATTCTATTACCCAAGAGGAATTTGAAGAAGCAAAACGTGCGGTGATTAATGCGCAGGTGGATAATTTTGCATCAAACTATAATATTGCAAACGCATTATTATTTGTAGATAGATATAATTTCCCCGCCGATTTTTTTGATAGGCGATCAGAAAAATTTGCAAAAATTAGTGTAAAAGAAACGGCACAAGCTACTCAAAATCTCTTAAAAAAGAACGTGCTCACGTTGCGGGTAGGTCGCGTTGGTGATAAAACTGTTACCACTTAAGTTGCATAAGATTTTAAAGCCTTTATTGATCGGGCAAGTTGTTCTTCTTCTTTTGTGTTGAGTGGGACAGTAAGAATTTGTTCAATCCCTTTTGCTCCTAAAACAACCGGCATGCTCAAAGAAACATCAAATTCTTTTATGTAGCATGAAACGGGAGTGACTCGTTTTTGATCGAAAATAATTGTGCGACAAAGGGCAACAACGCATGTGGCTATTCCATAATAGGTAGCCCCTTTGCAGGAAATTATTTCGTATGCTTTATTCTTTGTTTCATGAGCTATATGATCAAGTTCTTTTTGCGTAACTCCAAAGTCAGAAAGAGGAATGCCTGCTACTCGAGCACAGCTCCAGGCAGGAAATTGAGTATCTCCATGTTCTCCAAGGATATAAGCGTGGATAGATTGTTCGGCTATATTGATTTTTTTTGAAAGGGCTCCCCGTAATCTTTGGGTATCGAGAAATGTGCCGGAACCAAATACTTGTGAAGTTGGAAGACTTGATAATTCTTGCGTATATCGTGTGATGAGATCCACCGGGTTGGTAACAACAATTATAATTGCATCTTTTCTGAGGGGTTGAATTGAATGGATAATAGATTCAATTACTTTTTTATTTTCTTTTAATAACGTTATTCTCTCTTGCCCTGGTTGTTGCCTTTTTCCAGCAGCAATAATTATTATTTCTGATGTTTGCACATCTTTAGTTGAACCGGAGTGAATAAATGACGGGCCACAAAAAGAAAGTGTATCTGAAAGATCAAGGACTTCACCCCGACATCGTATTTCGTCTATATCTACGAGTACTATCTCAGCAACAATATTTTTTAAAAGAAGAGCGTAGGCTATCGTGGATCCAACAGATCCTGCACCGATAATTGATATTTTATGTTTCATGTTAATTATTCCCATTTTTGCGAAAAGTAGTACACTATTTCGAGTATTTTTATCTATTAGAAGCTAAACATTATAGAATGACAACTACCATTATCTATGAAGAATCTCAAGAAGATTGATAGGACGACTTTCCAGCAAACCATTTGGAACTATTATCGCTCTTTTGGCAGGCAATTTGCATGGCGAAATATAGAGGATCCATACAAAGTTCTCATTTCAGAGGTAATGCTGCAGCAAACTCAAACGCGCAGAGTAATAGAAAAATATGAGCAGTTTATAATTGAGTTTCGGTCATTTGAGATGCTTGCACAGGCTTCATTGAGGGATGTCTTAAGTGCATGGCAGGGGCTTGGGTATAATCGGCGCGGTAAATTTTTACATCAGCTAGCGCAGATAGTTGTGAATGATTACAAGAGTAATTTGTCAGATGATCCAAATATTTTAGTACAATTACCTGGCATTGGGCTTGCAACGGCAGCCTCCATCGGTGCGTTTGCTTTTAATAAACCCACCGTTTTTATTGAAACAAATATTCGTGCTGTTTTTCTTCATTTTTTCTTTTCAGGTAAAGCTGAAGTTCATGATAAAGAACTTATGCCATTAGTTGCACAGACAGTAGATCCATTGAATCCGAGAGAATGGTATTATGCATTAATGGATTATGGGGTGATGTTGAAGCGAATGGTACCTAATCCAAGTAGAGCAAGCAGGCATCATTATAAACAAAGTAGCTTCGTTGGTTCCAACAGACAAATACGGGGAAAAATTATCAAAGCATTAACAGAAATTTTTGAGCTTTCAAGTGCTGATCTATTACATCAAATTGGGTGTGACAAAGAAAGGTTGCATGCGATAACTGACGGATTATTGAAGGAAGGGATTGTAAAGTGTAATCGAGGAAAAATTTCGATAATGTAGTAGTCTAAGTTGTTTTTTGATAGAAAAGGTATATATTTTACCGAAAGTAATTAAGTGTTAATGTAGCGCATTGAGTAGAAGTAACAACTTGTAACTAGGGAGACAGCGTGTGCATACATCTTATCGATCAGTAGATCTACCCAAAGAACATCTCGATCAGTTTTTCTCAATATAATTTTCTTGAAAGAAATTAGATTAGTGAATAGAAGTAAATCTATAAAAGTAAGGAGACAGATTATGCGTAAAAAATTGGCGTTATTGATCTGTGTGGGAGTAGCAGTAAGTGGTTCGCAAGTGCATGCAATTACTGGATGGAGACGATTAAGACACATGATTGGATGGAGCACTACAGTGGGGGCATTGACTTACGCCATTCAGGGATTGGAAGATTCAAACAATGGCGTTTGCGCATGGCCATTTGACTGGGATAAAACTAAAAAACGATTAAGTGTAAAACTTGAGCTAAGGCGAAGAGTAAAAATAGCATCAGTCCCTGCAGCTTTAACAGTTATTTCGGTTGGGTGGATGACTTCGTATTACACACCAGGGTATCGCTTTGATTGGGCTAGAAAAGAACGTGACGATCTCAAGAAATTTGTATTATTTAATTATTCTGTAAAAGCGAAAAATCTCAGAGATATTAGTGTTGCGGCGGGTGCAGAATCCTCAGGGCTTCCATTGGTTGCGGTATTTCTACAGCTAAAAAGCATGGATAAGAAGTTAACAGAGTTAATTTCAGAGCTTGAAATAGCACTTAAAGATACGGGAACTTCATCAACTTTCGGTATTCAAATAAGCAGTCTTCTTGATCAATTGCATGAAGATATAGTACGCATTCGCGAAAGCGAGTTTGTGGTAAAGAACGTTGATAAAGAAGCGTGGGGAAAGCAATGGGAAATTCATAACGCTAATCAGATAGAAGAAAAAAAGATTACTGCTATGAAGGAAATTGCAAGCAAACCGCAGTTGCATTTCCAGCACCATAGTACTGGTTTTGGTGGGTTAGCTGGGAGTATTATAGCTCATGGGCTAACGCGGTAATAGAATCATAAAAAGGGCACGCGTAAAAGCGTGCCCTTTTAGTTTTGGGCCACTCTAGATATTATTTATTTACACACCAGCTCTTTAAATGCTGTGACATATTTCTCCAAATCTTTCTCAAGATCTTTCAAAAGAGCGTGGCATACATCGTTGTCGGGGATTTCTTTATGAGCATGTTTTTGAATAAACCAAAGCAAGCAACTGAGCTCATGAAGAATTTTAACTTTATCGTACGTGCAATTATCCAACATTAACATCTCCTTTTAATGTTATTTCACCATCATTTATTTTTTTATATATTGCAAAAAAATTAGTGGGAATGAAATAAATTGAAAAAATATCCAATAAATTTAGTTTTTCTATTCTAATGAAAGGGCATTAAATGATAACTCTTCGTCTGGGGCACTTACTGTGAGACTATTCAGAAGATTACTCAATGCATTATCGACATTTTGAGATGCTGTAATAGAGTTTTCTATATCAGTAATTGCTTGCCCAATAAAGGGTTCTTTTACCTGATAGCGATATATAAAATTATCTACGTTAGTTCTATCGGGGTCATCAAGAAAAAACTGCTGATGTGTTTGAGCCTTGATTAGCCATTTATCTAGTAAATTTTCAACATGCTGTGATGGAATATTGCATGCCTTAATTTTTTGGAAGGTGACAGTGAGTTCTTCCAGGATGATTGTTAAGGTATTTTGGCGTTCTTCGTCGGTTGGTTCATCTACATTGGCCCACTCACCTGGCTGCCAACAAGATTCTGCATTTGTATCCATTGCAGAAACGATGGTTGGTATCATAAAAAATAATAAAAGTAATGATTTCATGAATTACCTTTGCTTTGGATTCGATCTAATATGATCGTGAAAATTTTGGGCTCTGTTTTTATACATCGTTGGTATTTTGCGATGCTGTATCAAAATTTTCTAAGCAGGTAAAGGATAGTCTGATGAAGTCTTCTTGCAACCAATAAGTACTTAAAAATATATCTATGTTAGTCCTATTGGCTTGAGTAGCAAGAGATTGCAGATGGAATTTAACGTCATTTAACCATTGATTTAGTACGTTTTCAACAGGCTGCTTTTGCTCATCTGGAATATTGTGAGCATTAAGTTTTTGTAAAGTAGTTGTGAGTTCTCTCTTGATATTTATTAAGGTGCATTGGCGTGTCTTATCTGTTTGTGTATCCACAATGTCCCACGGGCTCCAAAGGGGATTCAAGTTGGGAGCTTTTGCATCTCCCTCCATTGCAGAAACGATGCTTGGTATCATAAAAAATAGTAAAAAGAATGATTTCATGAGTTATCCTATTTTCTCTTAACTTAAATATTTTTTTAGGAGTTCTTGAATAATTTTAGGATTACCTTTGCCCTGTGTTTTTTTCATTGCTTGTCCAACAAAAAAACCACTCAATCGTTGTTTGCGATCTTCAGGAGCTTGACGATATTGTTCTACATTTTCAGGATTTTCATCGATAATTTGTTGTACAATTTTTTCAAGTTCTTCTATTGAACCAATTTGCTCAAGCCCTTTTTCTTTGACAATATCAGCTGGTTCTTTGCCTGTTTGCGCAACGGTTTCAAACACTTCTTTTGCAGCTCTATTATTTATTGTTCCTGATTCTACTAATTCTGCGATTGCAGCAAGTTTTTCCGGTGTTACTTTGCATTCTGAAAGGATGAGATTGTGCTCTTTGATGTATCCCAGAAGATCTCGAAGAATGAGATTAATAACTTGTTTGCTTGAACTGATTTTATGCGCAGCATCAAAATAGTTTGCGAGTTCAATGTTTTCTACCAAGATATCTGCTTCATAGCTAGATAATCCATTTTTTTTAATGAATCGTTCAAATTTTTCATGAGGAAGCTCGGGAAGTTTCTTTTTAATGCGTGCTATCCACGCATCATCAGTTATGATAGTAGGAAGATCTGGATCATTAAAGTAACGATAATCAGCTGCTTCTTCTTTTGATCGCATAACAATAGTTACTTGATTTTTGCTGTCCCAGAGGCGCGTCTCTTGTTGTATGGATCCACCCGCTTCAATTGTCTCAATTTGGCGCTCAAGCTCATATTCAATCGCGTCACCAATAAACTTGAACGAGTTGATATTTTTTAGTTCAATGCGTGTGCCCAGTTTTTCTGCACCTTTTTTGCGCACTGAAATATTAGTGTCTGCTCTAAAAGCGCCTTCTTCCATGTTGCCTGTGCAAATACCCAGATACTGTACAACTGAGCGTAACGTCTTTAAATATGTTTTTGCCTCTTGTGCGCTCGAGATATCAGGTTCGCTTACTATTTCTAAGAGGGGCGTACCTGCTCGATTCAAATCAACAAAGCTTTCATTGCTTGATCCGGCATGCAGATTTTTTCCCGCATCTTCTTCCATATGAATACGATTAAGACGAATTGTTTTTTTGCTTTCATCTTCAAGGCGAATAGTAATTAACCCATTCAAACAGATGGGTTTGAATTGCTGCGTTATTTGATAGCCTTTTGGAAGATCTGGGTAGAAGTAATGTTTACGATCAAACGCTGATTCTTTTGCAATTGTGCAGTTGGTTGCCAAGCCTGCAAGAATCGCATAGTCAACTGCTAGTTTATTTATAACCGGTAAACTTCCTGGTGCCCCTATGCAAATATTGCAAATATGCCTGTTGGGCATATTGCTTACTTGACGAGCTGAGGCGCAAAACATTTTACTTT
>SDBT01005370.1_pt1 | contig 21525 bp, 40 predicted proteins | sample 2277101 | NCBI WGS metagenome assembly SDBT01 (sample SAMN10404973, study PRJNA504765) | marine sediment metagenome | isolation source: marine sediment core GS10_PC15, 103 cmbsf | place: Arctic Ocean: Southern Knipovich Ridge | collected 2010
TATCCCATATCTCGAACAGTCTAGGTGTAATAACATCCTCTTCTGGATGAGCTACCAAGTACGGGATTTTCAAAAAGTCTGCCTCTAGCATTCCTTCATAGTCCTCAGTATGTGGATGCAATAGCACTGCAGGATGGTACGTAGGAAAGAACCTCATTGTCCACGGAGGTACTGGAATAGGAATACGATGAGAAGTCCCCCGAACCTCAGTTACTGTCTTACATTCGATAAACTGTTTAGTAGGAACATTGCCGAGGGTAACCACGAGCTTAGGCTGGATGATAGACAACTCCTCCCAGAGGTATGGCAAGCAGGCTTCCTTCTCGGCAGCGCTAGGGTCACGGTTGCCAGGTAGGCGGCATTTAGCAATATTGGTGATAAATATTTCATTCCTCTGGTAAAGTGCAAACTCTCTTAGGAGCCTCTTGAGTATCTGCCCAGCTGGTCCTACGAAGGGCTTATGCTGCTTCTCCTCCTTGGCGCCAGGAGCCTCCCCAATGAATACTACATCGGCATCATGCGGACCTTTCCCAGGACAGTATCCACCGAGGCCAGGACACTTGTCGCACTTCTTGATTGTGCGAGTTATTCGAGCCAGCACTGCCTTAGGGAAAACCATACGCTCTATCTCTTGTACCAGCTGTTTGGTTTCCTCGTCAGTAGCTCCTTCGGCTGATACCAGCTTCCGATACTCGATTAGTGCCTTCTTTTGAGCTACCGGAGTGGAAGCAGTTTGGAGCATCTTGTTGACCTTTTTGTATTGGAGATCGTGATTCATTTCCTATGCTGGTACCCGAGGGCAACCTCCGAGTGTAGGCTTGTTTGGAAGCTCGGTTACCCCCACCTGGCTTCGTGCAGGCCACTCCTTTTTCATACCTTCTATGCACTGATCCTCAGGTCGACCATCAGCGCGGCAACCGAAGCGGTCTTCAAGGCCGAATGCTCCATTGCGTGGACCTATCAGCTCATCGTAGATACTGTTATTAGGGTATTGCGGAAAGCTACGGTAGCGAGTTACAGTCATCATCACACCCCTCCCTGTCGCGTACTTAATGGCTTCATTATTGGCATGTATACGCAGCCGAAGTTAACGGGAAGATGAGTATGCGACATTGCCCTCCGCTTCATCACCGCTACAGTCTTGTACCGCTTCGCTCTCGGCAGTCTAGAACGCAGACAGTGGCTTACCTCGCTAGCGTCTATATCCAACTCAATCTGATCTGCGCTGCATCCCCAAGCATCTGCAGCTACCCGAGCAAGCGAATCGTAGGCTATCGCTGGGATTGATGGACCTTCGATTGTGAACTTGATCATATTGTTTGCCATCATACTTATGGGCTTGTCACCACACACAGAGCACTTCTTTGTATCCACCATTGTACTGCCCTCCTAGCAGTCTCCAAAGCTATCACGGTTTGTCAGAGTATGAGCGCATTATCTCGTCGTCCAACGCGGAGGTATTAGCCACACAGATAGTCGTGCCTCATCCGCACCATTCCTAATTTCTAAGTAACCATTACCGTCGCAGGTACAACAGGTCCTGGGCGATATATGAAAAGGTTCACTCCCGTCCATCTTTGGCAGCTTGCCTGTCCCCGCACACTTTGGACACTTCGCTATATAGCCCACTACCTTATCCACCTTTCGTAAGCCAGTCAAATGGAACATCCGGGTCAAACGGGTCAAGTCGCAACTCGTCTGGCTCATCGTAGTCGTAATGCCGCGTAGGAATATTGAGCATAAGTACGGGTTCGCTACCTACTGGAGTGAATCCGTGCCAGACTAGCGGCGGCACTCTCACGAGGACAGGATTGAGCACCCCTATAATGATAGACTGGAATTGCCCTCCGCTAGACAGCAAATTACCGTCCCATAGGCCCAGCTTTGCCATACCCTGTACGCAGCAGAGATGATCAGTCTGGTGTTCGTGAGCATGCCAAGCTTTGACTATGCCGGGGTAGCAGGCAGTGACATAAACTTGCCCGAATTGGTCGAATAACTCATCGTCATCGCGCAGGATTTCCATCAGCCAACCACGGTCGTCAGTGATAAGTTTGAGCCTTTTGATGACTACTCCATCAATCATTGCTCACTCCCCTTTGTTCGGATTGGCTCGAAGTGCTTGTCAGGGTATGGATGTATTATTTCCGCGTGATGCTGCGGCCTTCTGTGTCTGTGAAGTTCCAGTATTTACAGAACTGCTCCTTAATCTCGCGTCTACATTGAGCAATGCGACTTTCCGTCCGGTCGAAAAAGACTCCTATGTCGTGCACACTATATCCGCCCAATGATAGCAATGCTATTCTGCGTAGCATGTCAGGTAGGGAAGCTAAGAACTCCTGCAGTTGCAGGGCAAATAACGGGTCATTTGCAATAGCGGCCATAGTATCTTCTACAAATACAGCCCCGTCCATCTCCTTCCCGTCATCAAATTCTCCGTCCAACTCAGAGAATGCAAGGGCGTCTTTATACGTTCGGCATGTCAATACGGGCAGAGACCCTTTCTGGAGACCCCTCCAGCAGTCATTAATAGCGCCGGTAGCGACAACGCGCAGATACCGCAATCTAGCCTTACCATTGGCATCTGGCCGAAAGCGATCGGCCGCACGATGCAGCCTTAGCCACATCTCTTGGTGCATGTCACCGGCATTGTTCGGACCGAATCTGGCAATCCGGTGACGATATTCATAGAGTATCTGTTCTATTAACGTATTGTCGTCAACCATCGGCTGCGCTCTCATCGCTGCGGTCAGGGTATGGGCGCATTGACTTGGGCCTCTAGCTGCCTTGCGTCTGCAATAAGACTTCGCCATTTGTCTAATGAGTAGCCCTGATGTGGTTGGTTCTCTGGGTCTACAAGAAATGTCAAGACCTCTAATTTCTCCGACAACAGTTTGGCATTTTCTACGTGGGGCATTAGTCTCTCCTCCTTTCATTGCGCATCTCGCAATGCAATGACTGCCACGCAAAGCATGAGGGCGCTACCAATGAGCACGAAGAAACTTATCGGCAGCCCGTACTGGAGCTTATACGCGATAAGACCCGCGACAAAGAACACCCCAAAGACAATGATGCTTGCCCAAACACGACTCCTGATTGTGTGGTATCGTTTCTTCACTCAATCTCCTCTCCCATAGACTACCCGTTCATTTTTAATATACAGAACACCAAACCAGTCAGTGCTACAATGACTACAATAACGCGCACCCATAATGGCTGTCTCATCACTCAATCTCCTCTCCGGTGACACCTTCGGCTATCTGTCTGATGATAAGACCTGCACCTGCCTTGCTTACCTAACATCTACTATCAACACAGGAAGCGCACCAGCATCGCTCCGAGCCATACGAAACGCATCTTCGCTATGGCTACCTGGATTATCGGCTGCACCGTCATCAGCATTGCCCTCATGTACTATGAGTACCATATGGTTGCCCGGTACGTATCCAAGCCTGTTCACAAACGCTTGTACCAGCACTGTGATATCTACGAAGTACTCTTTACCGGCGCGCCAGCTAGAGGCAGGAAGTGACCATGTTATAGGAGCAGGATCGGTAGCCATGTCGATAAGGCTAAGCTCCTCTTCGAATTGCCAGTTCTCATGAAGCCATCCCTCGAACCAGAGATCATCCCTATTGCCACCATCATCATAGTTGCCGAGATAGATCTTCGCATCAAACCGTGCAGAGTCACCTGGCTGGTCTGACCAACTATCAACTAGACCAGTAAATACAAGACGTGCCTTCTTAACCTCAGCACCAGCAGGCAGATCGATAGCGTAGCGGAGGAACATTCGCCACTTGTCACGCCATTGATAGCTCTCCCAGCAGCCAAATGCCAAGCGCGGTTGGTCGTCTATCTTCCAAATACACCATTCGAGATTTGTTCGCCTTGATCGATTGTATCCGAAGCTATCGGTCTCAGGCTCAGCAATGGTGAATATGTGTGTCTTGGCTGCACCTGTAAGTGTAGGACCATTGCTCCCTCCGCAGCCAAGAAGTAGCATTACTCCAATTATTAGCCATATCCAGTTCCTGATCATTTGTCTTTGCCTCCTCTTGTATAGTATTCCTGTATCTATATTGTAACCTATTACACGAAGAAAGTCAAGTATTATCTTAATGATCTTCCTTCTTCATCACCTTATTGACTGCATCTACAATCAATCGTGCCCTCAATCGCTTATGGTGTTGCTCGAGCATGTCGCTCATTACTTCCCGTAGCATATACGGGCTATAGCATCTGCGAACGCTGACCACTTGTGTGTTTTTTGGTAGCTTCATACCATCTCGCTCTCTTCAGTATAGTGTCAAACTATAGACGGGGATCGCTCCCCGTTTCGAGCTAGTCTAGCGCTGAGTGGATGCTCTCCAAGCATTTCCCACACTCTATCAAGAGACCTTCGATAGCGCCAAGGTCATGATAGAGGTTTGGCAGCAGTCCACTAATGTCCAATTCTGGCTCGGTAGACATTGCAGTAGGAACTCCTACTCCAAGCACCTCCGCAGCATTGAAAATACCGTTGAGGTTACCTTGTGCTCTTTCTGTAATACGCACAACAACATCTCTTATCTGCATCGCCTGCGACACCTCTTTGACCTCACTTTGGTCTTCAGACTTAGGCATAGTTTTCCCTCCTTCCTTTCTTATATTGTATTCTTCATCATCTCTTTCCGATCCCACTTCGGTGTCATATACGGTACGTTTACACTCTCGCACCACATCGTCGGATGACCGTAGAGCTTAGGTCCTTCAATATAAGGCTGCTCAGTAGCTGCTCTGAAGTCGGACATACCTAGCCAGCTTGCCGGGAGGACGAGCGTCCATTCCTGGTCACCAACATTTGCGTGCTGAAGTGTAGCTAGAGCTCTCTGGATACATTCGAGCTGAGCCTTATTCGGGCGCCATATAACGCGCGTACGTATCGTATTCAGCTCGAGCTCGTCCAGCGACAATCCTCCTTCGCCGAAATAATCTGAGGGAATATCTGGAGGCTCTACGAACCAGCTGATATCAGGCCCAGTCATCTCAGGTGGCCAGCCCGGTGGAGGTCTATTCATTTCTATCCTTCCTTATGCTTCAGGCCGCAGTAGCCCCGCTCTTTACTATTCAGGTCTAGGTAAGTTGCCCACATTGCACACTTCTTGCGGTCGCACATGCCGAACAATCCCTGAGCATGCTCTTTCAACCTTGCTATCTCTGCTCGAGCAGCCTCCTCACTTGGAAAAGACTGGCTATGATAATCTGGGTGCATTATCCATGTCTGCACCGCTCCCGCCTTTAGCGGGCAGAGCTTTCCTTCAGCCATATTTACACCATTCGCTTTCATCTTCAGTGATATCCTCCTCATTAACCGGCCCCAGGAAGATATTACCTAGTCTACAATAATACGCTTGACGCGGTCCTTGACCTTCACCTGGCTTGTACGGACGAGTAGAATACTGTGTCTCCTCTGCACGAAAGAGACAATCCTCCTTGCAGAACTGATCGTAACCATCAGATAGCGCATTGATCATCTGTTGGAACGGACACACCTTTGCCTCAACCATTAGCCTCCTCCGTAATAGCCTGCTCCGCTACATTTTCTGCAATGCTCATTTTTATCGTAACGAAAACCACTACCATTACAGGCAGAACACTCTACATATCTAGGGGGACAGCTTCTAGTAAAATACAGAAGAATCATCCAGTCATACCAGTTCCTCAGTTTTTGCAATTGTCTCTTGGACCAATTCTTCTTTGCCTCAGTCATCGGTATCCTCCTCGTTCGCCCTAGGATCTACAATATGGTAATCATGCTCTTGACTCTCCTTTTGCGCCTCATTCTGCCATAACACCGCAAACAAAAGCATCTGCTCAGCGGTATGATGACCAGGCATCAGTCCAGTAGGAGAAAAGCTTTGCTTCTGATGCGCCATCTGCACATCGTATTTCCAGTCGCCCCAGTCTCCGATAACTACAATCACATCCTTCCTATGCTCCTCCCCGTATAGCTCCACAAGCGCATCGTAGAATTCTTCGACAATCTCCTCGGATTGTAGATCGGCAGCACGATCCTCAGCCTTGTGCAGCTCCTCATATAGTTCGCTATTCACATCAGATGCAGGAGCAGGTTGAACACGAGCAACGAGCGCCTTGAGTCTTTGCCACCAGTTAGCCATTACTCTTCCTCCTTCTCTGCCATTCTCTCTATTGTCTCCCAAATCTTCTTCGCCCTATTCGGCCCAATCCCTGGCACTTCCAATATCTCCTCATACGTACAATCCCACCGTAACGGGATACCATCGAAGTGCTCCACAAACGCCTTCGCCAGTCCATAGCCAATCATTGGAATGCTCTGCATCAGTGCGATCTGCTCATGCCTCTTAGTGGTAATACCCCAAGGTGTAGAGCCGGTTCTCTTCGGCATGGTAAGCAGGGATACATGTTTCTCCTTACGGAAATGCTCAGCCATCTCTACAATACGCTGAGCAGTCATCTCCTCGTCTTTTGTATGCTGGACACAAATCTCAGCTCTCCAGATAGAAATCTGCAGATTCAACAAACCCTTCCGACTCCAGCGCGAGTTAGCCAGGAGCCATCCATCGAATGTATAATCAGCTTCACCTTCAACTATAAGTATTGGTGTATCAGCACATAGCATAAGCGGGACCTCGCGCTGGAGTCGGCCGTCACCAATCGAGGCAGTAAAATCATCTGGAAATCTCTTACGCTGGATAGCTACCGTTATTCCTCCATAACCCTTGAAGTAGAAGTCAGCTCCGAACTTCTCTGGAGTAGAACTGGTTTTGACACGTTCGTCAGTACTCCCTTTGAGAAAAGTAAAGAGCCGCTTGGGTTCTGTCGGACTAATAAGAATCATAGTAACTCCAACTGCAATTCACTTTCAGGTAGAGAGAACTCTAGTATTTCTGCATCGTATTTTTTCAATCGCTTCAACTCATTGGATGCAACCTGCATTGCCGTAGTAAGCCATTGGGGATTCCTTCGCTTTTGTCCTTTACCTGAACTGCCTGTTGAGTGAGAATAATATAACATTGCCGCCTCGCGCCAGAGGTTGTATTCCCGAGCCTTTAAAACAAGGGGATACTCATCCAAATATCTTATCAACCCAAATATCTCTGCTCTAGCAGCTACAACCCATCGCATTTGAGGATATTCTGGCCCGCGAAGATTTTTACGCATAATCCATAAGACTCCCCCAAAGACTTGTTCTAATTGCTCCAGTACTATTCTGCGATCCAATCGCTGGGCAATTGACATTGTGAAAACAATGTTAGTCCTCGGCCCCCTTGGTTTTACATTTATTAAGAGACATCCTTCTCCATCCATGAATCCTGCCAAGTAGTGATTATGCTGGTAGTCCACTGTAACTCTCCTATCAAAAGGGAAAGCCAGCCCGAGGGTCGGTGAATGCTATGACTAGACATAGCGAGACCCACGAACTGGCTTTCTATTGTAATAAGCGAAGATCTAGTCATCTACATCCACCATACCTATCATACTACAGAAAGGCTACACTGTCAACTGTTTGACCTTGGTTCCTCAGCAATATCATTTACTACTCCTGTGCAGGCATTAAGCTCTCGGGTATTTCCATATCTCTCTCCTCTAAGGCGTCCACCGTCATAGCTCTAATACTTTCTGCAGTATAAGAGAATGCGATTGTCGGCCGCTCTATACCTTCCACGAATAGAACAGGCACTGTCCCGGGAAGGTCAGGAATACCACCAGAAACACTACTAAGTTCTTTTATGCCATCCAGTACACATGCTACTGGCCTCCATTTATCTGCAGCTGGCAATAGAAAGGCTCGTGGCACAATTTCATTATCCTCGCCCTCGCATGCAGACGACCATGCATCTTCCCATTGTTCCATAAGTTCAGGTACAGCTGCAATGACTTGCATGCCTAGTACTTGGACAGCTGAAGGTCCTTCAGCATCTTGGCTCACTATTCTTCACCTCCTCCTATTTGCGACTTAGGTTCTATAGAAGCCATCCTTCTTGCCAGCCAACTCTGATGCTCAGCATACCAGCGTACCGTCTCCCGCAAGCCTTCCTCCCAGTCAATCTCAGGCTCCCAGCCTAGAGATGCGATTCTGCAGCCAGTTATACCGTAGCGGATATCATGACCTGGGCGGTCAGCTACGTATTCGATAAGGCTCTCAGGCTTGCCTAGCTCGTCGAGGATGATGCGGACTACTTCGATATTCTCATGTTCGTTACCCCCGGGGATATTGTAGACCTTATACAATGGCCCCTTGCTTGTCACCAATGCCAGTATCGCTCGGCAGTGATCGTGAACATGCAACCAATCCCGCCGCTGCTTACCGTCCCCATAGACGGGTAGCGGTTCATTGCATAGAGCTCTATAGGTGAGCAGGGGAATAAGCTTGTCAGGATACTGATACGGACCGTAATTGTTAGCAGGACGAGTAATAATGACAGGCACGTATTGCATCGCAACCATATCGCCTAGCAGTTTACTGACTGCGTACGGGTTCCGCGGATTAGCATTGAGGAAATCTGTCTCATGAAAGTTTCTATCCTTAGTGGGCCCATAAACCTCATCTGTGGAAACGTGTATGAATCGTGGTGGGTCCGCATGACTACACCAAGCCGCTTCCAACACTGTGTGAGTCCCGAAGTAATTGGTTCGCCAAGTCTCTTCCACGTTCGTCAGGCTGCGATCAACGCTGGACTCTGCTGCTAGGTGGATTACGGTATCTACTCCTGCCACAGCTTGCTGGACAGCAGCCTTATCGCAGACATCACCTCGGACGAATTCGATCCTCCCTAAATTGTAGCCAGTAGCTCGATTCCAGCTGTACGCTAGATTCTCTACGCTACCAGCATAAGTCAACTTGTCGAATACTCGCACCTTCTCATTTGGCATATTCTCCAGCAGGAACCGTACAAGGTTACAGCCAATAAACCCAGCACCACCAGTGATTAGGATCATACTAGCTCCTCTCCGTATTCTTCCTCTTCGGAAACCCAGTGAGGGTAGTCTTTATCAGGTATTGCAGGTACAACCTCAGCATGCAACCCATCAAGCACTGTAAGCCATAGCTGTTCATTGTTGCGGTCAGCTGCTCTTTGCTGCTCTGCTACCTTTTGCCTATGCTCCCTCATCTCATTCACAGTCCAGATACCAAACGAGTGGCGCAGATTCACAATCTCCTTCTCGAGCTCCTCGGCTCTACGCCGGTAGCTATTCATTTTGTCACAAAGATAATCGTTCCGGTTATGCGCGTGCTTCAACCAAGTCTCAATCTCTCTCCCATGGCAGAATACTTTCCATAGTGCTATCAGCACCCACAGTGCCGACACGCACCATACTATAGCGGCTGCCCAAGGATATAATCCCAAGTGCCTATTTGCCACCAGTGGAAGCCATATAGCTACCTCAGCGTACAGGTGTAGGAGTAGTCCGGCTATCAGCCAGTTCATTCGGCTATTCATTGTTAAGTTTCGCCTCCTCTATTTCAACTTGCTGTTCTAGTAGCTGGCGGATTAAGCGTAGCTCGGCATGGATAGCTGTCTGTGGATTCGATGTTCGCATTCTAGGTCTCGCATAGCCATCGGCATATTCCTTGTCCTGTTCATAGGATGGTGGATGGTTTACAGGGTCAAACCCTTTAGGGATTTGAGCGTGCGGGGGTTGCATACAGCCAGCAAAAGCTAGCAATCCTACCATAATCCATACTATTACCATTCTTCGCAGCCAATTAGTCTGAGTGTTCATCTTCGCTCTCCTCCTTACTCACGGTCTCAATAACATCCAAGAGCTTTTCTCTTATACTATACTTCGCACTGGCTAGCCCCGTATTTAATCGAGCCACTCCGATCACAGCTATACGAGCTGCATTTTCAATCTTCTCGGCATTACTACTTACGTCTAGCCTCCAGACTAAGGACTGGTTCTCCTCTCCTTCTTTCGCGGCCCAAATATTTACATATGCATTACCGTGAGAGCCAGTAGGGTAAATATCACTTATCTCAATCTTCCACTTGGCGTCCTTCATCTTCATCCTCCTATTTCAGTAAACGCACGAGCGAATATATAAAGCCACCCAAGTTGCCCAATACTAGAATCCAAAGGACTACCAACCACTTTCCCCTCAATGCGTCAGGACCCATCTCGCGCCCAATTATAGCCAGCAGGACGATCGCAGCTATGCCATGCAGTACAACAAAAAGTAAATAGCTACTCATCTTCGCTACACTCCTCTGTTGACGGTGAAACAATATGGTCTCTCAGGAAGCTCTCAAACCCGGAGAAACCCCTGTCAAATACCACCATACAATACTCACCATCGGGAGAAGGTTGAAAGCCAGTGACGGTTGCAGGAAGAGTCCCTTCAGTATTGCGGGGCCGAGGCTGGTAAGTCTCACCAATCTTGAGATGATAAGCAATGCCCTCGTGTATATATCGTCCATCGCAGACCAATTGTTCTCTCTTACGCTTCATCTCTCGCAACTTCTCAATCAAGTTGAAGCATCTACCACACAACCACTTGTCAGTGGCGATCGACCGATAGCCGCTAGCATAACGTGTAGCTCCGCATACCAGGCACTCAGGCAAGCCGTAATCGTTGCCCCAGCTCTGCCAGTCGGTTATCTCCATGGCTTTCTTCTCAAGACCAGAAAGGTAGGTTACCATAGAGTGATGATTCTCATGGACTCGTTTCCTCTCTGCTTCCAAGATGGAGGATCGGTGTAGTCGGAAAGTCTCCAAAAGTTTACCTATCTCACTGTTACTCATCTTTGTCTCCTCGGTGCAAAGACTGTGCGAGATGCCGACGCCGCGCCTGCCTTGCCATGTGGGTATGTACCCACTCCCTTAGCTTAGCATCTGCATCAACACCCTCCTGCTTGGTGGTAACCAGTATTTCTTTTACTGTCGAGAATAAATACCACCCTTTCCCATTAGCCACAGCTTTCTGAAGTACTACCGTTACCCATTCTTCATCAGAGTCAAACCGAGGATACTCGGCAATTATCTGCCATCTATTGCCAAGGCCGCCCTCTTCCCAGCTCTCCTTCGGCCAAAGATCCCAACAATGCCAAAACCGCTCCAACATATTGACTATAGAACTCCACAGATTTCTAATCCATTCCTTTAGTCTTGCCCCCAGTCTCATTTGTTGCCCTCCTTACACATTTCCACATACCGATAAGCTATCTCCGGCTCAATGATCACGGGTGCAAAATAGACAGGTAGATCGCGATAGGTCTTGATACCTCTAACCCAAGCAAACTCAGACTTGTCAGGCATCAGAATAGCGACTGGTTCCTGCCCCGCCTCGTCTACTATATCAATCTTCTTATCTATGCCCAGCTCGCCCATAGCATCGCACAGAGCTAGAAGATGCCTATCCTCTACTTTCATCTCGCTACTCATTCTACTCGTTCCTCCTATCGTGCCTGCAGAAGCGTTGCCGAGATATCAGCTAGAGTCTTAACAGTATCATCGATGTTACCTTCTGCTGTTGCCATTGCATCGCTGAGGCTCGTTACTTCCTGCTGCGATCCCGTAAGCTGGTTTTGGAGCGCTTCATTCTCTCCCTCGAGCGCAGCTACATCATTTGTGAGAGTATCAATCTGCTCACTAAGCTCAACTATCTGCTGATCGGTATATTCACTCCTCCGAATCAGCTCGTCAACCCCATCGTCAGTTAGATTGTCTGCATGCTCACCCATTATAGCTCGTACCTCGTGCTTGCATGTGCCGTTCCTGCTATACCTTGAAGACATTCTGGAATTGCCCTAACTGCACAGAAACCTCCACCTTGGTCAACGTGGTACGGGCGATGGTCACGATGAATCCACCACTCACACTCTTCTTCGCTGCACTCACCAAACTGCTCCGGTTCCTTTGAGTATAGTTTCAACGGACACTCTTTACCCATCTTCACTACCACCATCCCACCCTATTGCTTTACTTGCTCTAGCATGCTCGCCGCCGCCTACCTCGCTACGCTTCTCTGCCATTACTTTCGTATAGTAGTCTCCTACCTCACCCTGGAACCAAGGACTACCAACCGGTGCATTTCTCCACAGAGATAGGAGTGCTTCATACGATGCGTTATCAATCCACTGCTTCTGTTCTTCAGTCATCGTCTTTCTCTTCCTCCCATGTCCCTACCGTCAGCTCTGTATCTGTAACCTCAGCAATAAACCACTGGAACCCATCCTTCAGCGCGATCTCTTTCAATGTCTCTTGCGCCTCGCTATCCAATTTCTCTAACCCGTCAACGAACAGTACCTTTAGATCACCAGTAGTCGCCTTAGCTACTTGAAGTGCTAGTTGAATCTGCTCCCCAGACGATAGCGACTTGATAGGTCGGCCATCTACTAGCACCTCTCCGTCATCGTCAACAGTCATTCCCTCTACTGGGAGATCAGCCTCAGCAATGAGTTCAAGCGGTTTAGCACGAATGGTCTTGATTAGTTCGGTCAACACAGCAGATGCTGTCTCAAGCTCTTCCACACTATTGGCAGCAGTAGTTGCATCGTCGAATTTCTGGAGTAGCTTCTGCTGCTCCTCGAAGGTGGCTACTTCCTCCTCGAGTGGCTCGAGATCGACAGGTTCACCGAACTCAGCCAGCTCTGCCTTGAACCCAAGCCTGGCTTGTATTCGATCCTTCAGCGTAGCCTTCAACTGGGTAATCTCCTCAGTTATACTCTCGATGTTATCCTCTCTTTCAGAGATTACTTCGTTCTTCTGACGAGCATCAGTAAGCCTGTCGTAAACTTCCCTCAGCTCTTTCCCGCGGATAGTCTCAGGCTCAAACTCCTCAGGAATACTCTCCATCAATTCCTCAGCATGAGCTTTCAATGACCTAGCTTCCGAATTGATCCCAGTCCGTCTCTCGTAATGGATACTCTCAATAGCTTTGAGGACCTGCAGGGGATGGAGGGTATAATCAACAGCCTCAGTTGGTAGCAAGCTACCGCCACTTAGTATCATCCACTCCTTATCACTCAACTCCATCGGCACCAACGAGAGTAGCCGATTGCCCTGCTCCTTAGTAGCTAACTGGATAAAGTCCACAGGATTGAATACGAAGTCACCTAACAGTCCACCGAGGATCGCTTGAGGCTTTGGCAGAGTTATACCATCCTGCCCAACAGTAACACTTCCACCATCCTCCTTCACCGTTCGCATTATCACCTTACCGTCATCCAACTCTACCAATAAGGTAGCCTCTTCCTCGCCTTCACGAACAAGCCTGCTCCGCCAGCCCTTATTGGTAAATGCGACCTTAAGACCTTCTATGATAGAAGTCTTCCCTGCCCCAGTCTTCCCCCGTATCAGTGTAACTTTGCCTGGTTCCTCCTCTATCGATTCGATACCGAGAAGATTCTTAATTGCATACTTCTTAATCTGTGTTGCTGTCATTTACTTCCTCCCTTTATTGTCCTGTCAGTGCTTCTCTGATAGCAGACTCTGTGTGCTTAACTCTGCTAGTCCGCGTCTGTTGTGTAGAGGTATCTTCTTCGTATCGTTGCTGCGCCTTGCCAGCCTCATCCCTGATAGCGGCCACCATTTCTTCGGAATCCATATCTGAGCGAATCTGCACTATTCCACTCTTGAGGCCGCCGCTCGGCTCGTTGAAGATACGCAGGAAGGAGGTTGGGTCTTCTTTGGCCGCAGGGTCTCCGTGAAACATCCCACCAGAATAATATATGCGGAGCTTTTCTGTTTTTGGGAGCACCTCAACAAACAGGCCATAAGAATCGGAGTCAATAACATCAACTCTTACCCCAGGATAAAGGCGCTTGAATCCCCTCAGCCCTTGTTTGAGTTGCGGCGCAGACAGCCCAAGCGTTCCCTCCGTTTCCAGCCCGTACTTCATACCAACGCCATTCGGTATTCGCTCCACCGTTGCATAACCATCTGCCTTATTTTTGTGCTCTATACGAAGTGAGTGCCGCAGAGCTAACCAGACACCGGTACCCACTAATGCCAACACCAGCAATACAGTCATCCGTCTCGCCTCCTCATTTTGAATTCCGTCAGGTCTTCGTAGTCTTCAAGCATCTTACTTCACCTTCGCAATCTTCCTGATATACTGTAGCCCGAAGTCCTTCAATTCCTCCCCGTCCAGCATCGGCCGCTCCCTATCCTTCACCGTAGTAAGATGCCACGAACCAGACACTTCATCCCCATTCTCCTTGTGTGACCCGTGCCGAGAATAGGTCATAATCAGTACAGTCTGGAACTCGTGAGCCATCTCTTTACGCCCACCTGGGCGAATACCGAAAGCGCTGAATAGCGCAGTCACCTCTTTGCTATCGTAACTAGAGATCGACTTCGGTGGTGTGGTAGCAAAGATATGAGCTGGCGAGGAGTAGTTGAGGGAGCGGAACCAGGTTCCAAAGAGCTTCCCCATTGTAACCCAATCGCCAACGCCAAACTCGCCGACGAGAGCAGGTCGATCCGCTGGTGTCTTCTTGTTGGCCAGCTCTCTACGCCGCTGCATGATATATGCACCAGGGTCTTTCCCATAGATCTCCTCGCCAAAGTACGATTGGACAAACTCCCAGGGCTTATCGAACCTATCTACTATTATCCAATCCCCGCGTTCAGCTGCTTCGATAGCTACCGCAGTTTGCTCGACAAGCTCTTTCCAGCTAGTCACTGGTAGACAATGAACATTCTCCAGTCCCCCGAACCGTTCCCCCGATAGCATCCTGGGCACAGAGTCGTCAGTGTCGATAGCGTAGAACTGTACCTTCGGATACCGCTTAGCAATACTCAGCCAAGCGTAGGTCTTGCCTGTGCCTGGTGCGCCCATTGTTAAGATCTTCTCTCTGAGCTTAAAGGTCTGTGTTGCCATACTGGTGCTTAGCCTCCAATTCTTTTACTCGGTTGGATAGATCGGTTAGGTCAGCATCGAGGTTATCGTGAGCTGTAGCATGAGCGGATGCATCCAAGAACTTATCTACTATCGAAGCGCTACCGCACCCGGTTTCAGACAGATGCCCCATCTTATGCTCCAGCGCATCCTGCCGAGCAAGCAAGTCCCTCATATCTCCGACTAGCATCTCTACCTTCAGCGCATAAGGTAACGGGACAGGTTCCTGTTCGGGGTTACCAGCTATCTCTTGAGCTATCTCCTCCAGTGTCTGAACAGACATTGCTCCTGCACTAACCTCATCCATTACCTGGTCAGGTGCTGCCTCTATCAATTCAGCAGGAGTCAGCTCTGGCCGGGGTCGCGACTCAACCCACTGCTTGAACTCCTCCTCGGTCATTGGCCCTGCTACTGTCCATCCATCAAGCAAATCCAGAGAGATGTGCCGATCGCGGGATACCAGTCTTGCAAGATATACATTTCTTAGACTCTGCACATCCTCCACGGACGCACATGCAATCAACTCCTGGCCTATCCGGCCCGTAGTTAGGCCGAGTTCGGCTCCATCCCTGCGTATCTCAGTCACAATCTGCGGCTCGTTCATCTTACCTTCCTCCCTTCAGAATAGTCGTCTCTTCTCTACTCTTCCTTCTGCAATGCAATCCTGAGGCTAGTTGATGGTATCTCCTCGTAACATTCAACCAACTGATCTGGAGGTATCAACTCACCTATCATCCCATAATTCCATTTCTTTCGTTTAGTAGTCACCCGCGAGACCGTACCTACCCCTTCCACAACTATCTTCTTCGGATGAGATTCGCTAAGCACACGCTTAAATTGCACCCTCGCCTCAGCCACCAGCTTCTTACCCTTAACCTCCAATTCCTTCCCCTTCTTATACTTCTCCAGAGCACCAATATCAGCAACATCGTCACTGACTATAAAGTCTTCGGCCATCGTCTTTTCCTCCTCTAACAACTTAGGATAACAGTGATACCTCGCACCACATTCCTTACAGTCCTTAGTAGGCAAGCCAGACTTAGCAACACTCTTCTGGAGACTATCGCATTCCTCAGCCCTCGCTTTGATACTCTCTACGAGTTGCGCTACTTGCTCTACGGTATTATCGATCTTCTGCTGCTGAGTATCGAGGAAGGAAGTGAACTCATCACCATCTATAATATAACTGTGATACTGGTCCTTCTCCCAGAGCTTGCCAAGAACATAGAAGCCCTCGATCTTGTCTCCCTCCTGCAGCAGAGCGAAGCAGTATGCAGCTACTTGCATAGCTATTGCTGGTTCCAGCTGACCACTCCAGAGTCTCGCAAACCTCTCCTGACTCATAGCTTTGATTTCGAGAAGTCCTCGGGAAAGCAGTCCTAACATCGGGCGCGAGGTAGTCTGAATGCCGTCGATATGGCCTGTAATTGTATGTTCCCCTACGTTGTACTTGACCTCGCGCTGGCGATCGATAACATCTATCCTCCCCTGAGGAGGATATTCCCCTTCTAGCCGCTCGATCGCCTCGCCCTCCTGCCGGTTACCCGCCTCAAATATTTTCAGCAAGTACCCTGGAGGTTGCTCTAATGGTAACCCCAGTGCTTTGATTGCGAGGTAGTGGTGACAACGGCCGATTTCAGATCCTCTCAGGTTCATTCTTGCTCCCTGGTACTATTGATACGCTCTGTTACGATGGTACTCTCATCGACCATGGCTCGCTCTACAATTATGGCTCTCTCGTATACCGTAGCTCGCTCTCATTATTTAGTACTCTCGTACAATGTGGCTCGCTCTGCGTTTTTGGTACTCTCTCGAATCTTGGCTCGCTCGGCGTTCATAGTACTCTCACCAGCACTGGCTCGCTCTTATTGGGTAGCTCTCTCATCTTGCATGGCTCGCTCCGAATTAATGGTACTCTCAGGTTTCTTGGCTCGCTCCACCCTATTAGTACTCTCCTAGGCTGTGGCTCGCTCTGGGCGTATAGTACTCTCGGCTGCGATGGCTTACTCCTACACAACAGTACCTTCACTCTCATTCTCCATCGGCCAGTTCGGAGGACTGATAATATCACCATGCCCCAGATGTTCGAATGGATACGGGTTCGGTGGTGGGCAACCGTAATGGATCTCATAAGCTACATGATGCCAATGCGACAGGAACAGTTTCATCAGCTTACGCCGCACCTGGTTCTCAATATGCCCATCTGGCAACCTGCCTTCCTTATAGATAGCTGCCTGCTTGTGCCCTGGCTTTGCCGCCAGTACCTTCGCAGCATACTCGGAATGCTGGCCGGACTCATTATGCATCTGCTCTTGCGCCTTGAACTCTTCGTACCGCTCCCGGTAGAAACACTTCTCTACTGGCTGCTTGATAAAGGAGGCAGCGGCATGATAAGCCACTTGCTTGAGCCCAGCGTTATGGGGTCGTCGCCTTAGCGCCTTCGTCAGAGCATCCTTAGTTTGTGCAAACTTTCCAGCCTTGTTGATCATGTACCTCTTGATCGTGCTTGGCTTGCGCCCAAACTTCTGGCACAGACTTGCTATTTCTGCATCAGTTGGCTTGGTGGCTTCTACCATCTCTTTAACGATAGCCATTGTCTCTGGTTCTTTAAGCCAGAGTACAGTTGGGTCAAGCCCAGCAAACCTCCAGATGCGACCTACTGTCGGCGCCTTCTCAATATCAATGTGTGCAGATAGACCAGCAGCGATACATGGGCCTACCCCGTACAAGGACAATGCCCACTCTGCTACAGGTTCATTCCTGCACCATCGAAGCATACACCACTGTAGTCTGCTCTCCAGACGCCGGTAAGTATCATGCATCATACTCAGTAGCTCTGGCAGTGTCTCTGTGTCAGCTTCTGCAAATGCTGATACCCGGTTTCCGACTGCTACTCTTAACTTCTGCACCTGGTAATATGAATCAACCAGGTCGCCAACCTCCCGCCTTCCCATGACATCTACAGCCTCTTTAAGAGCTTCGTTCAATGCCCACATCTCATCCAATTGTTCGTCTCGCAGATCATCCGGTATGTCTCTCGGTGTATCCGACATGGTAGTTCCTCCCTTGTGCGCTCGGTGGTATTAGGTACTCTCTCCTGGTATAGCTCGCTCGTCTGGTATGGTACTCTCGCTGCAAGTAGCTTGCTCAGATGCTTTAGTACTCTCAATCTCACCGGCTCGCTCTCGCATTATGGTGCTCTTTGCTGCCGTAGCTCGCTCAGTGTCTATGGTACTCTCAGATAACATAGCTCGCTTGTCCTCGATAGTTCCCTCTGCTTGCTTGGCTCGCTCCTCACTATTGGTACTTTCTGGCTCCTTAGCTCGCTCTATTGTCAAGGTACTCTCCCTACTTCTGGCTTACTCAATTCAACAATCTGCATTATACCATAGCACTTGAAAAAAGTCAAGCGTCCTTTCCTCTACTTAAAGAACACCGATTGTCTGACCAAGTTCCGCCACTACCACTTGAAGCGATCGAAAAGCTTTCACTTGTTCGCTATCACTCTTCCAGCCATCCTCAACATAGTCTACTAGCTCTGGCAGCAGACTTCTCCAGCGCTTGAACTGACGCCGTGCAGCATCTCGTCCCTTTTCCTTGTCGGTTTTCAGAACACTAACCGGCACGAGTTTCTCTGTCCTGCCCTGCATTTTCTTACGATCCTTAACAGGAATCATGACAAAAGCTCGTCGTGTATGCGTTTTGCCATCTCTGTACTGCACAATGACAATGTTGCGCTGCATTACTCCAATCTGATGGCGGCGATACAGCACGCCAGTATGCTCATCATCCCAGCATAGTCTCTGGGCCCAAGCACTTTTCATATGAGTGCTTGCCCATCGCTCCACAAACTCTGGCTCTCTACCCCCATGCTTTTTTTGTATCTGTTCAAGCTCTTTACCAAGAAGCTGGGCTGCATCATTTTCCAGTCCATTCTTCCCCTGATATTCAATTTTAGTCTTCGTAACAACCTTCTTAGTTTTCTTAGCCTTCTTGGTCTTCGTAGCAGTAGCCATTCTGTACGCCTCCTATTCTTAGTTCTGATTGTAGGTTGGGTCACATTGGTTAGCTCAGCTCCGCTTGGCACCGCTCCGCATCGCTCCGCACAGCAACGCATTGCAAGGTAATTCTCTGTGATATCTCAGTGCAGAGCATTATCAATTTCCTATAATACAAGGTACTCGATCTCATTGGTTAGCATTGCAAGGCAGCGCATTGCAAGGCAGCGCATTGCAAGGCACCGCAATGCAGCGCAAGGCGCCGGTAAACCATTACCTCATCAGCTAATTTCCTCTATCTCCACATCTGGCACTATCTCGAACCGTCCAAACGGGCCACCGAAGCCCTGCACCTTCTGTGGACGATAGCTACCTATACCGATCCACTGACCAGCAATCGCAACGAACTTCAGTATGTCCTCGGCAGAGAAAACATCTGCATCGTAGTCTATCTCCAGTACACAGCTCCACTCATCGTAGCGAGGTCGGTACCACATACATTGACCTTGCTTACCACCGACATTAACGAAGCGTTCATCTACCACAGGTTCAGAACAATCCAGCGCTACGCAGCCACCAGGGTCTTGCGGAACAATGCTGATAGCCTGTGCTGATTGCGTCATACTTTCGCCACCGATATTGCGGGCGGCCGCAATTATAGCCTGCCTGAAGCCTGCTGCTGGGTGACCGTACTTATAGCCATCTTGCGGGTCTTCAAGATACCACTTGCGCATCTCTGCCTGTTCTTCCCCGGGCGTATCTGGTGACATCTTTTCAGTTGGCTTGTTCTGCATTAATGGCGATAGACACCTGATCCTAACTCGCAGAGTTCTTGTATTCAATTCCGGCATACTAACGGGTCGTCGTATTTCCTCTTTTTCTACTTCTTGTCCAGTTGCCACTGACATTTTACTACCTCCCTTTGGTTTGCAAACACTAGCTTACAGTCTATCTACTATCTACTCCTCCAACAGCAGTACTTGGCTTGCTGCTTGGACCTTTATCTCCAGTACTGCTTCCACATGCTTCGGCTTCAGAATATCATCAGGAAACCCATGCCGTATTGCCTTCCCGATTGCTGCCTGCATAGATACAGCCTGTACCAAATAGCAACCGTGCTTTGTATCACCAGCGAGCTCTATTTGCCATATCATCATGTTTACCTCCTCAGGTAACCCTCGCTATCTTGGTTAGATTACTTGCCACAATACCCCACTCTGACCATTCTAGGCCACTGGGCGTGATTCCAGCCTATTTAGTAGGTTCTGCCCCATCCCTAAGCTCCACAGGTAACCCCTCGAACTCTACAGCTAGCTCTGTATCATGGAACTTCGGGTGCATTAGTTGTCGGTAAGGACATTCCTCACACTGTTCATTCGGAGCTGTTAGAACATCGTCCTCATCTGCTGGACAAGGTGCCTCTTTAATAAGTTGCCGCCGATAGATTATTAACATCCCAATATCCCCAGAACGAGGATAATTTAGACGCGTTTCGCAGAAATCTATTTCACCATTCTTACTAAGGTCATGCATTACAGTTAAGTGTTTTGCGACGATTTCTACACTAAACCGGAGCGCAAAACTTTCATCATTCTGCCAGCCAGTTGTAGATGTTCTATGGGTAACTAAGGTATGGTCAACCGTTTCGTCAGGGAATGTCACCTCTAGTCTAGAACGCCAAGGAGAAGTAGAGGGTACTTCGGCATCTTCTGGCAGCACACTAGGCACGCTAAGCAGTACACTAAGTGGCGCCCTGCTAGATAGGTCGACAAGAGCTGCAATAATCTCTTGTTCGTTAAACGTGACTGTACGATCCCGCCAGATATCTTGTCCCATCCTCATGCTGGTTTCTCCTCCAACGGCAACGCACCCTGTACCACTACACCCAGTGCCTGCAATTCCTCCCGGTACAATCCATGTCTCTGGATAACACCTAAGAAATCCTCAATATCATGAGGTACCGTAGCCAGCCTCAGTACATCCTCTACTAGTGTCTCCTTCACCTCGAAGTGGGATAGCTCATGGTCGAGGATGGCTTCCTGCAACTCCAAGCTCAATACTGGTGGATCAGCCTCCCAGATATCCTCAGCTATCTCAATCCAGCCATGGACCCCGAAGAGTACCCGCTCCCGAACCGATCCTGCTCTAGCTTGGGCAAGCACTACTCTCCCGCTACGCTTCCACGCTTTAGGCGCCATGATCAGTCTAATAGTGAAGTCCTGCAAATGGGGGTAGTGCTTGTCAATAAGTACACCTATCTGGTCTTCGAGCTTTTCCGCGGCGAACATAATCTCATAGACAGCCATAGTTAATTACAGAATATACGAGGGGCAGCACAGAGATAACCTCGGCTGAGGCTGGGAACTCTGTCTCTCATAGTACTGCCCCTCGTCACCCTGCTTCCTCCCTTCGTGCGGATAGTATGTACAGCTACTCGGTGAGCTCCTCATACAGAGCAGCACACTGGTCATCATCGAAGACCCGACTTGACAAGCTGTCCGGCAAGTCGAGATCGATAGCGGCCATCTGGAACTCATCGGAGTCGTCTGAGGCACTGGCCAGCTTCTTCAACTGCAGCTTGGCCTTCTTCTCAGCCTTGGCATCATCCGCGCTTGCTTCCTCTGTCTTTGCCTTAGCCTTACCCTTACCGACAACACC
>SDBT01005371.1_pt1 | contig 21522 bp, 21 predicted proteins | sample 2277101 | NCBI WGS metagenome assembly SDBT01 (sample SAMN10404973, study PRJNA504765) | marine sediment metagenome | isolation source: marine sediment core GS10_PC15, 103 cmbsf | place: Arctic Ocean: Southern Knipovich Ridge | collected 2010
ATGTTGGCGAAGTTCAAATCAGGGGAGCTTACTGGCTTCTCAATCGGTGGGTTACGGCTAGACGACGAGGAGGTCGATTAATATGCCAAATACTAAGAATGCTGGTTTGCAAGACAAGCCAACACGTCGCATTATGCGAGCATTGAAGATCAATGAAATCAGTGGCGTTGATGTGCCTGCCCAAGAGGGCGCCGTCGCAGTCATCCTAAAGCGGGGTGACAAGCCCAATTTCTTCGACCCCAAGAACCCCGGCAAAAAGAAACCTAAGCCGGGAGACAAAAATCCCAAAACAGAAGACGAAGACGAAGTGAAAGCCGCTGGAGCTACCAGCACAGCCGGAACCCAGGAGGATACTGTTATGCCGACCGAGAAGACTCAAGAACATACCGATGCAGATGCGGAGGTTGTGGACCTCAATAAGCAACTGGATCGCGCGAATACCATTGCCAAGTTGACCGACGCTGAAAAAGCTGTCTTTAATGCGACTGCTGACGTGACTGTTCAGGACGAGTTTCTAGCCAAGTCCGCCGACGAACGCAAAGCTGCTCTCGCCGAAGTCGCCAAGAAGGATGCTGACGCTGATCCCGTAGCGTACACCACTTCGGACGGCGTCGTCCTTCGCAAGTCTGCCGGTGCGCAGGTCATCTCCCTGGCCAAGTCGAATGATGACTTGCGCAAGCGTGTTGAGAAGGCTGAGGCTGTTGCTGAGACTGCTTCCTACGAGAAGCGGGTCGAAGCCGACTTTACACATCTCCCTGGCGATCTGGCTACTCGTGTGTCCCTGCTCAAAGCGGTCGACGGTATCGAGGATGACGAACAGCGTAAGGCTTCTCTCGCGGCTCTCAAAGCACAGAGCGACCTGCTCGCCAAGTCCTTCGACACTTTTGGTGTGTCGAATGCAGCGGTCCCTGGTTCTGCGCAAGACGAGCTGGACAAACTGGCCGCGACGCATCAAGCGTCAAATCCGGGTATGTCCATTGAGAAAGCCTATGATGTGGTTTCTCAGACGGAAGCTGGCGCCGAGTTGTACGCCAAAACGGTCAACTAAGGTAGACCACCAACCAATAGCCAACTCTTGAAGGAGAAATAAAATGGCTTCAGCACAAAGCACAGTGGCGGTCAACCTGATCGCTGGACAAGACCTGCGGGGAGATTTATACGAGCTCCTGCATATGGAAGATGACTCAGGTGTCGCCAAAGTCATTAAGACAACTGCGGTAACCAATTCACCGATAGGTGTCTTGGCTGAAGAGCCTCGTACCGATGCGACTACTGATGGTGAGACTGTCCCTGTTGCTCTACTTCAGGGTATTGTTAAAGTCAAGGCCGGAGCGGCAATTTCTGCTGGTGAACTTATTGTACCTGATACTACTGCTGGTCGTGTCGCAGGTGTTGCTAACCAAGCTGCTCTTGTAGCAGACTCTACCGCGATTGGTATTGCTCTGCAGGATGCCGCTGATGGTGATATCTTCGAGATGCTCGCACAGGTCATGACTTCTTCGACCGAAACCTAACCTTAGTCGGGCTCAACCCTTAATAGGAGGAATATTCCATGCCCTTTTCCCAACCGTCACGTGGCGACGTTCATGTCAATCGGCCGCTGACCAATATCTCGATCGCTTTCGTCCAGGACGAGAGCAAGTTCGTGGCCGGACGGGTTTTCCCGAATATTCCGGTTTCCAAGCAGTCCGACCAGTACTTCACTTATGATCGCGGTGCGTTCAATAGTGATGAGATGGAAGAACGTGCTCCCGGTACCGAAAGTGCCGGTGGCAACTACACCATCTCGACTGATCTGTATCACGCCAAGAACCGGGCCTATCACCGGAATGTGCCTGACGTGATCCGCAACAACGCTGACTCCCCAATCAACCTGGACCGTGAGGCAACACTCTTCCTTACGCACAAGGGGCTAATCAACCGGGAAGTCAACTGGGCTGCAGCGTATTTCGTTGCTGGTGATCCGGGGGATACGTGGACGTTTGATGTCGATGGTGCAGCCACGGCTTCTACGCCTGCAGCGTTTGATGCGACCGACTCCGCGAACAATCAGGTTCTCTTCTGGGACGACGCTGCTTCCACTCCGATCGAAGATATTCGCCTACTCAAGCGGACTGTCCTCGAGAGCACGGGCTTTATGCCCAATACCCTCACGCTCGGACGCCCTGTGTTTGACACCTTGATCGACCACCCTGATATGGTTGGTCGTATCGATCGTGGTCAGACTTCTGGTACCGCGCAGGTCAACAAAGCGGCTCTTGCTGCTCTGTTCGAGTTGGATGACATCTTTGTGATGGACGCGATCCAGAACACCGCTGTGGAGGGCCAGACTGCTGTCCATTCCTTCATCGGCGGCAATAACGCGCTCCTGACCTATAAGCCTTCGTCGGCTGGTCTCATGACCCCTTCAGCTGGCTACACGTTCAGCTGGACGGGCAATGTGGGTTCTGGGAATGACGGAATGCGTATCAAGCGTTTCCGCATGGAGTCCCTGGCTTCTGATCGGATTGAGCTCGAAATGTCCTACGACCAAAAGCTGGTCGCTGCGGACCTCGGCGTCATGATCGGTGGTATCACTCAGTAAGCCTAACGAGTAAAGAGTGCGCGAGGGAGACGGCGGTCTCCCTCGCTTCCCTCTAAAGGAGGATGATCCAATGCCGCACGAAGTAAAACGCACAATCCGCAAGCTCCGTCACTGGAAGCAACGCTGGAATAAAAATGCCGAATTCATTTGGCGCCGTCCCATATATTTTGCCGGTGTCAAGACTGTTCCTGGCGCGCTAATCCCCGAATCATTGAAGAACAATCCTGCAAAGCTTCGTCGCTTTTGGGAAAGCAAAGTCATTGAACTAGCCGACTTCGAGGCACCAAACGTAACGACTGGTAAGGTCGACGATGTTGAGGAGCCCGTTGAGGAGCCCGTTGAGGAGCCTGTTAAGGAGCCTGTTGAGGAGCATGTTGAGGAGCCCGTTGAGGAGCCTGTTGAGGAGCCTGTTGATGAACTCGAGCTCCGTGAACCCTTGTCGGTCGAGGAGCCTGACTTCGATCCTCTGGCTTAAGTGCCATGGCGAGCGAAGCCATACAGATAAAGGCCATAATACGGGGTCTTGAAAAAGTAAGCGAGAGGGCTATCACTAAGATAACTCTGGATGTGGTCGCAAATTTAGTTGAGACCACTCCAATAGATACGGGCTGGGCACGAGCAATGTGGGTACCATCGATTGGTGCACGGCACATAGTGACTGGTTTAGAGGGTGTCGAGCCCGATGCAGCGTTAGTGGCCTCTTCAGCAAATGTGCAAACAAATGCTTTGGGATCGGTTTTTAACTACAAGCTAAAAAGGGGCGCGGTATATATAACCAATAACGTTACATATATCACGGAACTTAACGAGGGCAAGAGTTTTCAAGAGCCTGCTGGGTTTGTACAGAGGGCCATCGAGAAAGCTGTGACTGTAGATATACTGGGGCTTAAGTCGTGACAACATTGAATGAAGCAAGGGAAGCAGTCTATTCCAGGTTCCTAGCTAACTTTGTAGGCACGACCAATATTGTGCTTGACAATGAAGAACCTCGGTTTGATGTAGATACTGTCGACGAATGGGTTAATGTTGCTGTGCGCCATACTGGGCGTGTCCAAGAGACCATGGGCAAAACCGGCAACAGGCGCTATAGAGTTAAAGCAATAGCGTTTGTGCAGGTATACACCAAGTCGAATACCGGTGTACAACAGTCTGGTGTGTTGGTTACCGAGGCTCGCGATATATTTGAAGGTGTTAGCTTCTCTGGATTGGATTTCAGCAACGCTACAACTCCTGAGGGAGGTCCCAAGGGAAAATGGTATGAAGCCACGGTCGAGGCATTTTTCGACTACGACGAGATTAAATAACCTAGGAGGAACAGGCCATGGGTCGCGTCCTAACAAATAACGTAAGTATGTCCTACTCTATCGAGACCGCGATTGGTGTAGCGGGGACCACCTGGTTCCTGATTGAGCCGAATGCCATCAACAACTTTGGTGCAGAAGTCACCACTGTTGCACGTAACCCCATCAGTCGAAACCGTCAACGCCGTAAAGGCACCGTGACGGACTTGGACAGTGCTGTTGAGATCGATGAAGATTGGACACTATCGTCCTTTAGAGATTTCGCCGAAGGTTTCTGCTTCGTCACAGGCATCAACACGGACGTGACACAACTAGCCTCTACCGCTGCGGAGACCACAACTGACACATACACGGTCGCGGCTCTCACCGCGGCGCAGGCTGACAAGTTTGAGTTCAGTGCTGACGGGAGTACCCTACTTTGGGTTACGAACTTCTTGGAGGCGGGCAACAACGGTCTCAAGGTTATCGATGCGGATATTGCCACTTCGGCCACTGCGCTCTCCGTCACGGAGAACTTGGTGGATGAAGCGGTTGCTCCGACGGATGCAAAGATCAGTTTTGCAGGTTTCGAAATCGCTGCAGCGGCAACTCCAGTATGGACCTACTCTGCACCCCAGGCTGTTCTGTCTGGTGTGACAGGGTTGGGCACCATACTGCAGCAGCTCGGACTGACCCCTGGAATGCAGGTGCACGTTGGTTCTATCGCCTCTGCCGGTTCTTCCACTATCCAGAATGCCTTAGAGAATGCCTCGGCGAATGATATGTTTGGGTATGCTCGGTGCATTGCCATCGACGCCGATACGGTCACTTTTGATAAACTCGACGCAGCTCTGGCGTTCACCGATGCGGCAATTGCCCCCGCGGTCGATCTAGTGTTTGGCGAGTTTATCCGCAACGTTGCAACGACCAGTGCGGAATTCCTCGAACGCTCCTTCCAGTTTGAAGCTGAGTTCCCAAACTTGGATACTGGTGGTAATTCGAAGTTCCAGTACTCCCTCGGTAACTTCTGCGATACGGCGGTCTTCAATCTGCCAGGACAGGATAAAGCCACTGTAACGTTCGGCTTCATCGGTACCGACACTGAGAACCCAGTAGTCACTGGCTCGCGTAAGACTGGTGCGGATACTGCTACTAACCCGACCCAGACTGGTGCCTTCAACACCTCTTCTGACATTGCTCATTTGCGTATCACGCAGGTTGATGAGACTGGCCTTACGACTGACTTCAAGTCTCTGACCCTAACCCTAGGCAATGAAGTGAGTCCTGAGAAAGTTCTTGCTCAGCTGGGTGCCAAGTTCATTAATACTGGCAACTTCTTGGTGGATCTTGAGTCTGAACTAGTATTCACGGAAAGCGCCGTGATCGACGCCATTCGGGACAACACCACCCTGACGATGGACTTCATCGTGAAGAACGATGATGGTGTTATATCGGTCGATATTCCAAGCATGACCCTTGGTGGTGGTGAGCGTTCGTTCCCTGAGAATGAGAGTGTCCTTATCTCCGTCACAGGTCAAGCCTTCCAAGACGCGTCTTTTGGTTCTTCAATTGGGATAACAATCTTCCCGATCCCGTTACCATAATGCTAAATAGTGGTGTCGTGGGCATGCTTGCTCACGACATCATTCTTTAGTATTAATCAAACAGTCAACAGAGAGAACAGTTAATGGTAGACTTTAGTCATCTTAAGCAGCTTGACATAAACGCTGGTGTCACAGCTGAATATACTATCCACCAAATTACCGTAAATGGTAACTCCCCCACGCTGACCGTATCCCCAGCCACTGAAGTTAACAAGCCGTATTTCAATGCGCTGCTCAAGCGGGCAGGTAAATCTTCTCGGCAAGTAAAAGCCGGCAAGATGACCTCTGACATGCTCGATTCCAGCCGGGATGAGGATAAAGACCTTTACCCCAAGTTCATTGTACGTGGCTGGCAGGATATGACCGATGCCAAAGGTAAGCTCCTCGAGTTCAATGTGGAAGACTGCAAAGACTTCCTTGATGCATTGCCAAATTGGATCTTTGACGACTGCAGGGCTTTCTGCAATGAGATCGTCAACTTCACCGAGGTGATGGACATCGAGGTAGTGGCAAAAAACTCAAAGAGCGGCTCCTCTTCGACCTAAGGTACGAACGGGATGGGTACTCTGTACGATCAGCGATTTCCAAAGGACGTGATCTGCCAGAGTGGTACCTAGACGAACCTCCAGGAACCGCGCTGGATTCGTTCTATTTACAAGGCTTTTGGTCCTGCAATACTGAACGCCAGTATCAGTATGGATATATTCCTTGGAGTAGAATTCGTGAATACGGGTATACTGTTGGTCTCGAAAGCGATACGCTAGAAGCCTTCGTAGTTGTTATTCGTACTATGGACGAAGCGTACTTAGGGTGGATGCTAGACAAAGCTGAGAAGGCTCGAGGGCAGAAAACTGAGCCAACAGATCAACCGGTTGTGGTAGATCGACCTCATCGCAGGAGCAAGCGGAATGGCTGAATTTAGAATCACTGTTGTCGTGGACCCCACGGGAGCAGTGCGTGGCAATAAAGCCGTACAGAGGTCACTCAAACGTACAGGCGATGCAGCCAACCGAACCCGAGGGTTAATCGCCCGGGCTTTTGGTTTTGTAGCAGCTGCAACAGCAGTCCGGTCGCTAGTCCGAGTTACTGACGCATTCCAGAACATGAACAATAGGCTGCGCACTGTTACGACGGGGCAAGGCCAGCTAAACAAAACCATGGGAGCCTTGGAAGGTATTGCTCGTCGTACCAGAACGAGTTTGGATGGCATAGTCACGTTGTACCAACGTGGTGCTATCGCCGCGGGGCAGCTTGGCATAACCAATGAACGTCTCCTGAATTTCGTGGAGAAGGTCGGTAAAGCTCTAGCTGTCCAGGGAGCTGCGGCGTCCACTACTAGAGGAGCTTTACTCCAGTTGTCACAGGCCTTGGGCTCGAGCATCGTTCGCGCAGAAGAATTCAACTCCATATTGGAAGGGGCCTTTCCAATAGCGTTGGCTGCAGCACAGGGTATGGACCGCGCTGGTGGTTCAGTCGCCAGGTTGCGTCAACTGATCTTGGCTGGAGAGGTAACGTCCAAGCAGTTCTTCGTGGCCTTCGAGAAAGGTTCTAACAACCTGGACAAACTCTTCGCGCAAACCATACCCACAATAGGACAAGCCTTCATAGTCTTCAAGGACAGTATAACCCTGTACATTGGCCGGATCGATAAGGCTCACAAGATAAGTGAAACCTTTGCTAGAGGTCTAATTAGGGTCTCTGGTGACTTAGATACTGTAGCTAGGGTAGCTGCAGCGGCAGCTATCGTTCTCGGAGTGGTGCTTGTGAACGCCGCTGCTAAAGCAAGTGTGGCTCTTGTAAAATTGGCCTTATCAAATCCGTTTACAGCTATTGCTCTGGCTATTACAACTGCCATTGCTTTGCTGATTTCCTTCGGCGACAAGATTAAAGTCGGTGGTGATGGGCTCGCTAACCTACGTGAAACTGCAGTAGCCGCTTTTGAAGTTATAGGTGAGGAGATGGAGGGAGTATTCAACTTCTTACAGAAGGGCGCGAACAAGGCTCTTGCATTTGTAGAGAGCAGGTTTGTTGACCTAGGTTTTACCTTTGAAGACGTTGCAAAGATAGCCAAGGATGCTGTGAATTTTATAATAGGGCATTATGTCGGCTTAGTTCGTGTATGGGTTGTGATCTTCAAGAAGGTAAGAGAGATTATGGATGATGTACTAGGTAGCCCATGGGCCAAACGAACAGGGAAAACAGTTGGACTAATAATAGACGTTTGGGCTTCGGCTTGGAAGTTAATAGGACGGGTATCCCTTAAAGTCTTTGACATTATCATTAAAGCCAAGACGGATATGGACAAGAAATTGGGGGACATTAATCCGGATAAGTCAGTTGTTCCAAAAGCTATAGCTTTTGGTAAGGAAGTAAAAGATGCTTACTTATCAGGGTTGAATGAGGATTTCCTCGGAGATTTTGCAGATACTTTTGGCCCCGGCGCAAATGCCCTCATAGATAAGATAAACGCTCGGGCTAAAGAGAAGGCCCTAGCGCGTATAGCCGCAGAGAGGAAAGCTCAGGCAGCAGCAGACGCGGCTAAACTCAATAGCGCTCAAGTTAAGCCTACTGCTGTGCCTGATCCTGTCGTGCAGAAATTTCTCAAGGACTTGGAGAGAGAGAATGAACTGCTGAGGCTAAATAGCACGGAGCGGGAAGTACGTAGCCAAGTTCTCAAGCTGGAGGGAGATCTTAAGCGGTCGTTAACTGCCGAAGAGGGTGCTGAGGTAGATGTTAAACTGCGTCTGAACCAAGCCTTAGCTCAAGAGTCTGAAGCGCTGGATGCTATACGCGATCCTATGATCCAGTACAAAAACAACACCATGGCCATCAATGCTCTGTTGGCGAAGAATGCCATAAACAGTAGAGAAGCCGCGGTGGCAAAACGTGACTTGGACATAGCCTACCTTGATACCGAAACGACTATCTCTGCGGGCTTCGAACGTGGTTTCCTCAAAGCTACGAAAGCTTCTGAGGATTTTGCCTCAACTTCAGAGATGGTCATCACCAATGCCTTCAAGGGCGCAGAGGATGCTCTCACTGAGTTCTTCCAAACCGGCAAACTTAACGCGGCGAGTTTCTTCAAACAGCTGGCAGCAGACTTCGCACGGCTCGCCGCCCAACAGGCTATCGCAGCAGCGGCTGGGGCATTTAGCAGTGGTGGTGGTAGTGGCGGGCTTGGCGGCATAATCGGTAATGCAGTTGTGCAGGGCTTATCTTCAAATAGTGGTGGCTTTCACGATGGAGGTGCCTTTACAGTTGGACAGGGTACTGCAGCAGCTCGTATCCCTGGTATCGATAACCGCCTAATTGCCTTCAAAGCCAAGGACGGAGAGAAAGTTACGGTCACTCCTAAGAACGAGAATGGAGCAGGAGGTGGAGTTGTAAACCAAATATTCAACATAACATCGCCCGATGCAGATAGCTTCAATCGGTCACAAACCCAGTTGCAAAACAAAGCGAATGCTGGTCTAAGTCGTGCACGGGCAAGAAGGTAAAACAGAATGGCATTACTCTTAGGTGTACGTCTTCCGGAAGAGATTGAGCGAGGAGCTCTCGGTGGTCCTCGGTTCAATACATCTGTCCTGTCACTCGACAGCGGCTTCGAGAAGCGCAACAAAAACTGGATAGACACAAGAGGCGAATGGGACCTCGGGTATGGCTTGCTAAAAAAGTTCAACGCAGATCCTCTCGACGTAGAGGTGGATCTAGATCAAATTATGAGTTTATTCTACGTCGCAAACGGAATGGCTGATAGCTTCCGCTTCATGGACTTCTCTGACTTTGAGATCGGCATGGAGAACGGGGTCGACCTAGCCAACCCGCAGACCATAGGCTTCGGTGATGACGTCATAACGACTTTCCAAGTATTCAAGCGGTACACTTTCCCAGGTACCTCCTCGACGCATGATCGCTTCCTAACTAAACTAGTCGGCAGCACGGTGCGTGTCTATCTCGAGGGTGTGCTTCAGACACTCACGACACACTACACCGTGGACGCCGATCGAGGCAATATCGTCATGGTGACTGCTCCTGCGTCGACCGGTGGCTCAGGTCCAGGTGACGCAGAGATACTTGCTATACGTACGGAATTTGATAACCACGTCCGCTTCAACACGGATGCGTTGGACGTCAATATGCAACTCTTTAACTCCGGCAGTTGGCCTTCGTTCCCGATCATAGAACTACGTGAGAACGGAGTGGACTAACCATGGTAAAGACAGTACCAGCTGCCCTCCAAACTCATAAAGCCCAAGATGTAACCGCCTTTGCCACTGCGTGGCAGATAGAGCGCCTTGACGGTGTCATACAGCGGTTTGCTAATGGATCACGCGATGTGTTCCTAGACATCGGGGATGGCAACGGCGATCAGTTCTACTCCGCCAAAGAAGGCTTCAGCCGCACGAACATCGCCAACGACAGCGAGATGAATGTCGGCAACTTGGAGGTCATTGGGATATTCAGCGGAGCAGCCCTAGACGAGACGGACTTGCGGCGTGGGATATACGACTTTGCCGACGTCAAAATAATGACGTACAACCAGTTGGGACCTACCGATGGCATCATCAAGATGCTACGTGGGCAGATGGCTCAGGTAACCGTCACAAACAAGGGCTTCTTTAAAGTCGAGCTGCGGGACCTCACCCAGTTGTTCTCTAAGGAACTCGGCGAGTTATACAGTAAGGATTGTCGCGCCGACGTCGGCGATGAACGTTGTCGTGTGCCAATATACCCAGATTATATTCCGCCATCTATCGCAGTCGTAATCGGTGATTTTTACCGCATTACAACCGTTGCTCCAGACCCGACCCCTTGTTCCACGATTGTAATGAACTTCGAGGACGTAGATGGTGTCACATCAGGTGCACCTGGTTTTACAAATGAAGGTTTGGAAGCTGACCCAAATGCTCTAGTCGGTAACCGCCAAATTGACACAGCCCAAGCACCAGCCGGTGGAAGTAGTACGAGTTCCCTACTCCTGGATGGAGCTGGCGACCGAGTTGAATGGACGGATAGACCGGCGTTCGCAATAGAGAGTAACTTAGCGACAATCCAAGCGCATGTGCGTATGAATGTGGATACTATTGAACAGACAATCATCGGTCAGTATCGTACTCAATTCAATCGGCGGTCTTGGTTCATTGGAGTATCAGCAGCTAATTTTCTTGTGTTAGGTGTAGGGACCTCAACAGGTACCTTGGATTTCTTGCTTACTGGGACGACAGCAATGAGCGCCGGTGTTGATTACCATGTTGCTGCGTGTAAAAAGACAAACGGTGATTGGGAGTTATGGCTTGATGGCGGAAGCGAAGGAACTGCGACACCGACTAGTCAAACTGGAGCCAGCAATGTGGAGTCTCTCCGCATTGGAGCGCGTAGCCAGCCCGGTGTGACGTTCCATTGGAATGGCTGGATAGATCGGGTACATTTCCTTATTGGGGCGTCTCTATACGAAGCACCATTCACGCCGCCGACCGGTAACTTAATCATCCCGCCTGCCGCGGATGGGGACGATTTTATTTGGGAGGAATTTGGCGATCGGGTATATGAGGTAACTGTAGCAGGTACTACTTCGCCTTGCCCCATTGCTCCAAATGAAACGGTAGGTGGCACACATGACCAGGGGTCTGCGACATTTACAGCTTTGCACTCCTTCATGCGTTTTGCGGAAGTCACTGCGGTAGGTTCAGACCCACGACGTTTCTTCACGGTTACAGAACTAACACCAAACTCAGGTTACACAATCGCTGACAAAACACCAGCAACGCTAGGTTTCGAAGATGACTTCTTCAACTTTGGAGGGGTGACATTCGATACTGGTGCTAATGCGGGTAAGGCCAAAGAAGTTCGGGTGTTTACAGCAGATGATGGCGCCACAATAACTCAGGATATAGAGATGTTCGAGCCAATGCCATTTGATGTAGCGATCGGAGATAAACTAAAGATATTCCCAGGCTGTGACAAACTTCACACTAGCTGCTTCACCAAATTCAATAATGCCAAGAACTTCGTCGGAGAGCCCTTTGTTCCTGGCCAAGATACTTTAGGGACCTATCCAGATGCACACTAAAGCTACTGAGATAATTGCTGCGGGCATGAGTTATGTGGGTGTCCCATACCGAGAGCAAGGTCGTAATATGGCCGGACTTGATTGTGCCGGTGTCATTGTTTGTGCTGGGGTAGATAGCGGAGCTTTTGCGCACGACGCAGCAAACTCAATCGCCAAGAACTACAGTCGTCGTCCGAACGTCGAGGAGTTCACAAAAAGCATGATACAATCTGGCTGCGTGAGACTTCCCTTTAATGGTCGTGAGCACGGAGACATTCTGCGTATAGCCTATAATAATTGGCCTGTCCACGTAGGTCTTTATGAAGTTGATGGGCACGGCAAAGAGTGGATTATACACGCCTATCTGCCTTTGAAGAAGGTTGTCCGTGAGCGTCTGTCCCAACAGATTGAGGGACTTATAAGCACAGTATGGAGGTACCCAGAATAATGGCTACTCTACTTATCAGCATAGCGGTCAGCATCGCTATCAGTATTGCAGTCCAACTACTATTCCCCCCGGCAGACATAGACCAAGCAGGTCCTCGCCTAACGGAGCTAGGTTATACTGGCTCGGCATATGGAAGGTTCGTTAATATCATGTTTGGAACGGACCGGGTCGCCGGGAATATTATTGATACTGAAGACCCCGTTCTAGAAGAGGTCGTGACAACTACTACTACCGGCGGCAAAGGGGGACCAGAAGTGACCTCTACGAAGTACGCCTACTTCTTCACCGGGCGGATTGCCTTTGCAACTGAAGGCGCAACAGACCTCGTGCAGCTGTATGGTGACGGCAAACTTATATGGGACGCTGATGGTGGTGGCATAATGCATGGTGCAATCTTCTCAGACGTATTGGGCTAATAATGGCCGCTATACTAAGTCAAAAGTCGCGGGGAGTATCGGTAACTCTATACCCCGGCGGCGCAGATCAATTACAAGATACCGACGAGGTAGAGCGCGCTGGGCGAAGTGCTGCTCAGCAACCAGCGTATCGCCATCTGTCGTCACTGAAGCTAAATAAACTGCCACTAGCTGACTTTGGTAATCGCATACCTAACATCACCGCGGTACTTGCCTTCGCATCTGAGCCCGCTACCCCGGCTATAGTCTTGACCGAGTTACCCGGTATGCAGTTCCCTGGTTCGCTTAGTGGTGCTGACATATCATACATGACAATTGATCCTACTCGTAATCGGTTGATAAGTCTCAAGTCAGAAAGCGGAGGCGTCTGGTTTGCAAATGCCACTGCGCTAGAAATGCGTTCTGTTGTTCCTATAGCCACAGAAACTCAACCTGGGTATGGTCTTGATGGGTTCATCTATACTCAGGCGTCAGGTGGCAACCGCGTTCCTATGAACAAGATTGACCTAGATACAGGTGAGATTGTTGGTAGCGTTGGTAACACAAGTACAGTTGGAATAGTAGACGATCTCATAGGGTTCGGTAACGCAGGTACGTGGGACACGTTGACAACGCTAGCTGTCCCTGGGCTCGGTAAGAAGACGCTAGCAGTTCATTTGAATAAGTCCTTCCCCGCTGGCGGGCCGCCAAATGGTTCGATCGTGGACGCTGATGCGGTAACCACAATTGACTCTCCGAACAGTAATATCGTACACACAATATCCATTGCTGATGGCTTGCAGGCAAGCAACTCCGCATTTGTAGGGTACATGGTACCTGACCCAGATCGCGGTCGGTTCTTCCTGTTACAAAGTGATGACGTAAATGGAACTTATGTACTGGTCAAGTACTCGCCTACCTACGTAATCGGCCTATCTGGTGCTGAGTTACAATCAATAGAAACTGAATTGGTGCATACCTTCTCACGTGGGACCTTTGGAACAGACGACTTTGGCGGGGCAGGTGCGCCGACTGGTTGGGCACTGAACCGCCGCACTGGGGATTTGATACTGGCCAATGGCACGTCAATGCTCCTATATAACCCGGACACAGACCAAATACTGGCGACTGAGGATAACCCCCACTTAATTGGCCGTAACAACTACTACAACGGGGGAGCTTTTGCCTTTGGTGACAGCTTAGCGACTGCTGGAACCATATACGTTATAGACACACGAACCCTAAAGACGTTGAAGACACTAGATATGCAAGACATGGGCTTCACAGGGACGGAACCCGGTGTCTTCCATGAAGAAAGTATGGTTTGGGACGACCGTACAGCGGCAGTTATATTCTCACGTATTGACACTGGCTCGACTGCTATAGCGGGTGAGAAGATCGCCAAGATATTTGTGAATAAGGTGAACGGTCTCGGTGTCGGTCTCGACACGGTTGTGAGTGCATTGTGCACCGAGTACAATGGCATCACGATGGCAGGCATGGACGCGGCTGACTTTGATGTGACTACTCTAACTGGGGACACAGTTGAAGGCTACACCCTTAACAATAAGACCACTATTTCTGGAGCGCTTACCCCTCTACGCAATCGATTCCAATTCGATGCTGTACAGTCAGACTGGAAGATAAAGTTCCCTAAGCGGGGCACAGCTCCCGTCCTTACCATACCCGAAGAATTCGTGGGCGAACTGAAGCGTGGTCGTACCGAACGAGACAATCCGCCTGTAACAGAGATACGTGTACAGGACACCGAACTTCCCGTCAAGTTGAACGTCCGCTATAGGAATAAAGACGCGGACTACGACGTGGACACGGAGCACGACAAGCGGCAACGCTTCCCCGTGCCAACTATGGCCTCGAAGAGTGAGAGGACGCTTGACATACCTATAGTAGACACCCCCGCCAATATGCGCCCCATAGCGCAGAACTGGTTGTGGACAATGTGGAACGAGCGCCGTAACTTCAAGACCATTATACCTTGGACCTACATAGAGCTCGATCCTACGGATGTCTTCAACATGGGCGTGTTCGGCGAGACGGTACGACTACGATTGACTGAACAAGATATTGGCCTTGGCTATGCGATGGACATATCTGGTACGGCAGAGGATACCTATACTTTTGCAAGTACCATACCAGCAGGGTTGGCCAAGGGCCGACCACTTAATGTTGTACCATCCAACTTGCCTACTATACCTATATTCCTCGACACTCCGCTCCTGCACCTAGCCGACCTAAACCTAACGGCAGTTTCGAATGCGTATGTGACGCCTAATGCGCTGGAGTCTGCTTGGCGGGGATGTACCTTCCTCAAGTCCCCAGACGGAACTGACTTCTCAGTAACTGGCTCTGCGTCTACGGAAGCTACTTTGGGCAAGGTTAAAGTCGCTCCACCGGCACTAGTATTCCAGAATGGTAACCCAATCAACCGCATTCTAGAAGTGGCAGACGGCGGCACGATGACAATCACGCCTTTACGCGGTGCTGGCAACTGGCTAAGTGGTACCGAACTAAATGTACTTAACGGTGCAAACAACTTTGCCATCATATACCCCAATGGAACGGTTCAGATAGCCCAATACATCGATGCTACGTTGAATGCCGATGGAACTATCACACTTGATCGGTTACTACTCGGCAGACTTGGAACCGAAGATATAGCGGCGGTCGCTCCACCGTTGTCGTCCCAATGTGTGTTATTAGTTGATGCTACGGGACAGAAGTTCACAGACTCCATAGTGAAGCAGAACCTATCTTTTGCAGGTATAAACATACCATATCACTTTAAGGCCGTTACTATAGGCACACTGCTTGAGGAAGCGTCTGACGAGGTATTCACCTATACTGGCCGAGACCTTAGGCCTTACTCTGTAGCAGACTTACGAGCGGTACCAGATGGTGAAGGCGGGCTGGACGTGTCCTGGGCTCGTCGTGTGCGTGGACCTGAACAAGGCGAGTGGCTGAATCTCATACCAAGTCCACCCTTGAACGAGACAATTGAGCAGTATGAGGTTACGCTGAATACTCCAAGTGCTGGTGACTTTTTGACCAAGGTTATCGACAACTTAGACACCGTGAACTTCACGCCTGGAGAGTTAGCACTTGGTGGTAATACCGCTATAGTGCCCAAGCAACTCTGGCCGAACCGCGTCGGCTCAGGCGATACAATCGACGGATCAATGGATGCTGCAGGCGCAGAAGACCCGTTCGCGGATGGCGGTTGGGTCAACATACCAGCGGTAAATACTTGGGTATACGAGAGTGGTGCCAACGGACTTATTGCCGGACCTGTACCTGGGTCTGAAACTAGGGTCAGTCCGGCATCTACAGACTATCTAAGCTATTCAGGAAGCGGAGCGACTCCCGTTATCCGGGACGTAGGCAACATCATCGACCTAACGGCTGAACTCGGTATGACGTCTGACCAGATAGGCAAGTCCGCGGTCCGCATGAATGTGTGGAATGCTGGGGGCATCGACTCCGGTGGCGGTTCACCACATGGCGCGATAGTAGAATTGCTCCTGCTCGACAAGGACGACAATATCCTAGACAATATAACAACAGGCTACTTCGAAGCAGACCTAAACGGGTCCGGTATCGTCGAGGGCGACTGGATCAGTGTTGGTTCCATCTACGACGCGGCGAATGATCCTTGGCCGCAACGACCACTCGCCTTGGCTTTATTCGATGGCGTCCAGAAAATCCAAGCTATTCTGACGGAGTTCAAAGGTGGAACGACTGGGACCGTTGGTCGCGTTGGCTTTGACCACCTCGAGCTTGAAGTCCTGTCAGTCCCGGACGACCTCACAGTGAAGGTTGTACAAGTAAGCGAAACCGGGTTAAAATCACCTGTAACCCAAAGGAATATATCATAATGGCGACAGATCATTTAGCTATCCCTGACATACTTGGCGCTCAGGATCAGAAGGAAGCAACGGCCAACACGTCGCATAACCTTTTGGATCGGGCTATAAATGCCAACGCAAGCATCGCCGTTTCCGCTGGCTTGAATACACTCACCAACACCCAAGCTCGGGAGAACGGTATCCTCGAGCTGACTGGAACTCCAGGCGCTGTATTCCAACTTCGTATGCCCGACACAAATAAGCGTACCCTGATCGTCGTCAATAACGCCGATGACGTTTGTACAGTCGAGAACTCAGCGGGTGGTGGTACAGGCCAACCGGTTATAAGTATTGGCGAAGCATCCATCTTCCATTACGATGGGGTCAACTTCATCGACATTACTGGGCTTGCCATCGCGGTCAGCACTTTCACAGGCTTGACCGATACCCCCTCAGCGTATACAAGCCAAAGCGGCAAAGCGGCAATCGTCGACGACGCAGAGGCAGGTCTGCAGTTTGATCCAGTCATCGCCAAGCCTGTCCGTGTAGCCTCAACGGCCGCACAAGTCCTTGCCGACGACTTCGAGAACGGAGATACGATCGACGCGATCGTGCTTTCCACCGGAGACCGTATTCTCATAAAGGACCAAGCTGCTGGCGAAGATAATGGTGTCTATGTTGTAGAAGCAACAGGTGCACCAACTCGTGCGGGAGACTTTAATGACGACGATGAGGTGACGAATGCACTGATCCCCGTACTTGAAGGGACCGCGAACGGTTCGACCTTGTGGCACCACAGCACAACTGGGGCTATAACTCTTGGTACGACTAGCCTCACCTTTGTCTCGCTGCTCGCAGCGGAAACCTTCACTAGCCTGACTGATACCCCAAGTGGGTACACTGACGAGAGTGGTAAGACCCTGCGAGGCAATGCGGCAGAAAACGCCGTAGAATTTGTAGTTGACCCGCATAAAGATCCAGTACGTGTGGCTACGGATGTCGCTGGTACTTTAGCATCAGACTTTGAGGATAGTGACGTAGTTGACGGTATTACACTAGCCACTGGTGATCGTATCCTTATTAAGGACCAGAGTGCGGGCGCAGAGAATGGCATCTATATTGTAGAGGCATCTGGTGGACCTACACGGGCCATCGACTGGGACGACGATGCGGACGCAGTACGGGGTTCCATCATACCAGTAATAGAGGGTACAATAAACGCTGAGTCCTCTTGGATAATGACTACCTCGGGGGCAATTACAATTGGTACAACTGCCACTACCTTTGTCCAGATGCTCGGCCGCGATGTGGAAGTGAATCCCTCCACTATTGCCACGCTCCAAACAACGGACGATACGGTCACAGACATCGCAACGATCTCGGTAGCCGCGGGTGAGACGGTAATGGTACGTGGCTTTGGTGTTGCACAAGGTCCAAGTACTGCGTCAGTAGGTTTCGAGTTCATTGGTACTGCACACAATGCTGCAGGAACGACCACCCTAACGGGCCAAACTGTCCGGACACACGACGATCAAACCAACAGCTACGCGCTTACCATCGATGCAGACGATACTGGAGATACTCTGCGTATAAGGGCGACAGGGATTGCTGCAACTACGATAGATTGGCGTATATCTTACGAAACTGTAGTCGAGGCATAAGATGACATTCAGACCCCCTAAAGACGCCAAGGAAGGACGGTTACACTATGAAGCCGCGGTCCGTATCGCGGAGCATATAAAGGCCGACGATCCGGCCCGCGATCCTGCGTTACCCGCTGACCCAGTTCTAAAGTCAGAAAGCGCCGCGCTTCATGCTCTGACTTTTGTCGACCCCGACGGCCTGAACATAGGACCGGACTACGAACTTGTAGAGCAATGCGCCAACTTAGCACGGCGTGGCTTTGATGTGGTAGACGGCGAAGTCGTGCGCGTTCGCAAAACCCGCCTTGACACGGAGAGGATCAAGAAAGATGACATACGTATTGGGTCCAAGAAGCCGATGCGAGTTGCTAGGGGTAAAGCCCAGCCTGGTAAAAGTAGTTCGAAGAGCGCTTGAGCTTACTGAGATCGACTTCTCAGCATTTGACGGGGTTCGTACCGCTGCTGAGCAGCTCGAATTCGTACGCACAGGTGTGTCCAAAACCATGGATTCCAAGCACCTGAAGCAGGAAGACGGATTCGGACATGCCATTGATCTAGTACCATATATAGCCGGCCGTAATCGGTGGGAACTGGAACCTTGCTGTAAGATCGCCACTGCGGTGAGGCAAGCTGCGGACGAACTAGACATCAACATACGTTGGGGTGGTTGCTGGTCACTACTGAACGGTAGTAGCCCTTGGGAGACCGAGTATATGGTTGGAAATTATGTTATGCGGAAACTCCTAGCTGATAAGCTATTTTTTCTCGATGGGCCTCACTATGAATTACTAGACGACTGACCATTGCAGGTTTAGCTTGTCACGCCGAGAATTTATAATTTAATATGAAGAATAAGGGAGCGTAGGCTGACGTCGCGTGCTCACTACGCGGGCCGACGTCGGTTCTCTCTTTTAGGAGAACAATGTGGCCGAGCCAGTAATCACTCTAACTGAATCCCAGCTCAAGGAACTCATACACGATACTGTAAATGAGACTTTGACAAAACTCGGGGTAGAGGTTGAGCATCCTATAAATATGCAAGCAGATTTCCGAGCCATACGTGAATGGAGGGAAGCTTCTACTTTAATTCGTAAGAAAGGGCTAGCTACATTTATCGGTATACTAGTGACCGGTTTATGTGCTATGTTATGGCTTGGATTAAAAGATTATCTTCCTTAAGGACCCTCAATGCCTACCAGACCAGTAGACCGTGACGAACTTGGCCTAGATGTGCAAGCTTATTATGATGCAGCTGGGAATAAATCCGAAGCTGCTAGGGCGCGAGGATTGAAGAGACGAACCTATCTTGATCGCCTAACAACCGCGCAACAAGTATTTGGCATTACCCTCGGCAAAATAGCTGATGGTCGAGTAGACCAGCTAGCCGCAAAGCAACTCAAGCTTCCACGCAAGGGTTTTGTCCACAGATACGTCCTCACATCACTTCAGAACAACACCCATCTACACCCTGGCTTCAACAATTTACTCGGGCTGGTTGACTATTACGACGGACTACCACAGAGCTCGTGCGAGCTTATGATTGGAACATTCTCCTATCAGAAAGCAGCATATGGTTCTAAGTCAGTAAAGCGCGGAACCTTAGATGGTCATGAGGGTGACAAGATATGGTATGCTCCTGAAGCTGAGAAGTACATCGTCGACAAGATGATTGCTCTTGCTCCAGCGCTCGTGTGGAACGGCCATATGAATATCCTACCGACCAACAAACATCCACTTACGGATTTTGATGGGTATAACGGTCGCATGTCCAATATAGTTCCGCATGCCCAGATAGCAATGGAGAGCGTCGCGTCCATGCCAGACGAAGCTGCAAAGCTGAACTTCTCCACCGGTACGATCGGCCAGATGAACTACATTCAGAAGCGTGCTGGTATTATCGCAGAGCAGCGACACAGTTACGGGGCAGTGCTAGTTGAAGTCAATAGTGCTGGTTCATGGTGGGTTAGACAGTTGCACATCGACAAAGACGATGCGATCTGTGACATTGGTCCAGAAGGCACGGTCGGTGGAATACGAGTCCAGGGTGGTGAGGTTCGGCAGGAAGATATTGTCGAGGCTATTAACTGGGGTGATGCACACGCCTCTGAGATGGACCTTTGGGTTCGGGAACTCGGTTGGAGCAAAGGCGGTATGCTCGACCAATTGCACCCGAAATTCCAGTTCATGAACGATTTATTTTCAATGCGATCACGCGGGCATTGGGACCTCAAGAAGTTCCACACAATGTACCGTAAGTACTCGGTTGGAGAGGAGAGCGTCGAAGAGGAAGTACAAGTCACAGCAGACTTCATGGTGGAAGCTAACCGTGACTGGTGTGAGATGGTCGTTGTACCGTCAAACCACGACAAGCATCTTGAGCGCTGGCTCGAAGAGGCCGACTTCAGAATTGATCCGACGAATGCAAGATATTTCTGTTGGCTACAATACAACTACTTAGATCAGATAGATCGCGATAACCGCTCGTTCAGCGTGCTAGAATTCGCGCTCGGCGACGTCGGTGCGCCTGCTGCACGATACTTAGACATTGACGAAAGCTTTGTTATATGCCGCGATACGCCGAACGGTGGCGTTGAATGTGGACTGCACGGGCATGAAGGAAATAACGGAGCAAGAGGAAGTACGCAAGGGTTAACCAAGCTAGGTCGTGCGATAAACAAAGGTCACGACCATATAGCAGCAATCCGTCTAAACGTCTACAGCGCTGGAGCATGCGCCTCGACGTATCCGTACATGAACGGACCACATTCTCACTCAATAACCCACACCGTCACCTTTAAGAACTCAACTCGTCAGCAGCTGACGATGTGGGATAATAAGTTTAGGGTTTAGTCATTCAGCGCTAGCTTAAAAGCTGCGAAAGCATGAAATAATTTCCAGTACGGACCTTCATCCTTATCACCCACGGACATGTCTAATACACGGTCGTCCGCATATAGGTACAGTTCCGTCCATTGGTCTGCAATGTAATTCAACTTTTCGACAGTTATCATGATTTATCCTTTGCTAATTTTGGCCCGGCGGGCTTTTTGGCCCGGCGGGCTTTTTGGCCCGGCGGGCTTTTTGGCCCGGCGGACTTATATGATAAACTCGACTGAGACGAGGGCTAGGGTACGGCCTGACTTTCTGGAGCTTTCAAAATCATATTGCTTAACTGTCACTGACAGTGCTTCCCCCTCAAATATATTATCGCGGGATAGATTCCTAGCATCTAAGCGGGCTAACTCCTCTACTAGCTCTTCAATCCCCTTATATCCCGCGATAACTTCGGGGCGTATACGTGAGTGGACCCTAAGAAAAGCTGGTAGTACCCCTTCTTTAATAGGCTTGTACAGATACCTTACTTTCTCACGCGGGACCGCCATCGCGTAATACTCACCCTCATTGGGTAACCACGATGAGGAGGTGTATATTGACGGACGCCACGGACGATACGCAGGCACTTCAAATGATATATGTTCTTTTTTCATGGCATTATCCTTCTATAATAATCTCGTCTGTCATCAGCCTTTTGTAAGGCTTCACGTCTACAGCTATCACATCGGTCATCACTGTAGTCCATTAGCTGTTCTGTGTCTACCACAGCACCACACTTAGGACATTCGGCTATATCACCAGCTCGTATGCCCCGACACATG
>SDBT01005372.1_pt1 | contig 21518 bp, 21 predicted proteins | sample 2277101 | NCBI WGS metagenome assembly SDBT01 (sample SAMN10404973, study PRJNA504765) | marine sediment metagenome | isolation source: marine sediment core GS10_PC15, 103 cmbsf | place: Arctic Ocean: Southern Knipovich Ridge | collected 2010
ACCGGGCTGTTCGTCTGGAACGAGTCGAGACTGACGGGGTACAACCGGGACTTCGACGCGTACAACGAAAGTGTCGAGAAGGACCCCGAAGAGAAGGCGAGGCTCGAGAGCCTGGCCGACTCGATGGAGACGCTGAGAGCGGTGGGGATCTGCGTTACCGCCCTGGCGGCGGCCTCTGTAGGAACCGCCCTCTACTTCTGGATCGCCGGCGACCCGCCCGGGAAGTACGGGAAGGCCGGGCAGGAGGACGCCGGGGTGAGCTGGGATATCCAGGGGCAGGTGGGTCCCGGGGCCTTGGGGCTTACGGCGACCTGCAGGTTTTGAAACGCTCGAGGAGGATCGCGATGAACTCGAGAACACTGGCGCTGCTGATGATCGGAGCGCTCCTGGCGACCGCGTGCGAGGAAATCCGGCGGTTCGAGGACGACGACACCTTTCCGGCGGAGATCGAAACCCTTTCGTGCGAGGGGACTGCCGAGGACACCGTGACCTGCACCTGGACCGCGGTCGGGGACGACGCCATGGTCGGGCGGGCCGCGAGGTGCTGGATTTTCCGGCACCACGAACGGATCGAGACGGGCAACCTGGCTCAGGCCACCCTGGTGGACGACACCCTGCAGCCGGCCATGGCCGGCACACAGGAGAGCTACGACGTGACCGGCCTCGATCCGGACACCGGGTACTGGTTCGCGGTCCAGGTGGCGGACGACGCGGGCAACAGCAGCCTGTCCAAATCGGATGACGGCAAGACCCTCGACTCCGTCCCCCCCGAGCCCGTGCCCGCCCTGACGGCCGAGGTCGTCCCCACTGGAAACGCGCTAACGCTGACCTGGACCCTCCCGGCCGACACGGCCGACCTGGCCGGCGTCCTGGTAGTCCGCAAGCAAGACACAGCCCCATCCGACCCCTCCGACGGCACCCCCGTCTGCGACACCGACAGCGCCACCTCCCACGAGGACACGCATCTCACCGACGGAGTGGAGTACCACTACGCCGCCTTCGCGCCCCCAACCACGCCCCCCCGGCCCGCGCCGTTGCCGTCCCGGCCGACTCGGTCCCGCCACTGGCACTGGCCACCTTCGACGTGTCCCGCTCGGCCACACCGTATGCACTGGATCTTTCCTGGGGCCAGCCCCCGGGACAGCACGATGACTACGTGGGAGTAAAGATCCTGTGCTTCGAAGAGCAGCCGGATCCATCCTCGGTAGACCCCGGAAATCCCCCTGCGGATTCGACCGTGGTCCTGGACGATGTGTTGTCCCGAACCGCGTTCATGGACCAGGGGCTGGTGAATTTGAGGCAGTACTGGTACCTGGCCTACCCCCAGGACGAAGTCCCGAATTTCGGCGAGCCCCGGCTGGGCTCTGGCGTGGCACACAGCGGCTCAGGCGAGACGGTGATGCCCGTGACCGAGTTCCAGGTGATCGACCCGGGATTAGGAAACCGCCTGGACCTTTCCTGGGTGAACTCCGAGACGGAGACGGCCGCCTTCGTGCGCATCTTCCGGTTCGTCGGAACGTGCATCGAAAGCCCGGACCCGGCCCAGTACGACCGCAAGGTGGACGTGCCGTCCGTAGCCCCGAGCCAGCCCCAGACCTGGACGGACGACCAGGTGGAGGACAACCTGGAGTACTGCTACGCGGTATTCGCAGGTTCTGGAATCCTGTTCTCCCCGGCGGCCACGGACATGGCCACCTCGACGGACGCGACACCGCCGGCCCCGGTGACGGACTTCACCCCCACTACCGACGCCGTGCCCGGCGACCATGCCATGGACCTGTCCTGGACAGATCCTCAGGACGCGGATCTGGCGGGTGTGCGGATCCTGCGAAGGGAGGGCATGTACCCGGAGAATCCGATGGATATCGAAGCGGTGCTGGTGTGCGACGTTTCCGAGCAGGGCTGCCGTGATGTGGAAGTCGCTGAAGGCGTGGAGTACCTCTATCGGGCATGGACATACGACGAGGTGCCCAACTACTCGGTTCCGGCCGATGCTGCCGCGACCTTCCCCTACGTGGACGACGACGGAGACGGACACGACGAGTACCAGGGAGACTGCGACGACAACAATTTTGAGCTCAACCTGTTGGATACCGACGGCGACGGATCCAGCACCTGCGACGGAGACTGCGACGACGCCGACCCACTGTATTATCCAGGAGCCCCGCCGTCTGACTGCTCTGATACGGACTGGGCCTGCGATGGGCAGGTGTGGGTAGACGCCTGGTGCGTGGACAACGCGCCGGTATGGCTTGAACCCCAGTGCGCCACAGGGTCGCCAACGTGCGATGCGGGGTATGGTTGCGAATGGTACGAGGCGCAGGATCATACGACATGCGCGGTGACGACCGATCCGGACTACTCGTACGACATCTGCGTCGAAGGTGGCTGCAATTCGCCCGGCGCATGCGGCGACGCTACCTGCAACTCTCCCGGTCCGCACTTCTCTCTTCCGCTTGCAACGGGCCACACCGACTTTTCGCGCACCGGAGATCCCGAGCCGGTGGTTACCGACAACGTAACCGGTATGATGTGGCAGGGGTGTGCCGCTGGCCTTAGCGGAAGCGACTGCGCCACGGGAAGCGCCGGCACCTATGTGTGGCAAGGCGCACTGGCATACTGCGATGATCTGAGCTGGGCCGGGTACACGGACTGGCGCCTGCCGGACAGTCACGAGCTACAGTCAATAGTTGACTTCGGAAGCAGCAGCCCGGCCATAGATCAGAACGCGTTTCCACAGACGCCCTCATCTTTCTTCTGGTCGTCGTCTTCCTGGGCGCTCGCCCCGTCCAACGCGTGCTACGTGAACTTCGCCAACGGCCTCGTGCCCGGCGACCTCAAGGTCTATGCCTACTATGTGCGTTGTGTGCGGAGCGGACCGTGATCGGGGCTTTGAATATTTGACGCTTTGACACTTTTTCTCGAGATGGACAGGAGCACATGGCACGCTACGAGCACCTTCCGATCTACAAGAAGATCTCAGAGTTGGCGGTTTACCTCGATCAGGTGGTGGCCGGGTTTGCCAGGCGTCACGAGCACGGGCCGGGCGCCGGGATGCAGTGCGGAAGACGGCTCGGGAAGGTGGCCGAGCGGAGAATCGCCTTTCGAGTCGTGCGCGAATGTCGAAAAAAGGAGGCTGCCAAATGAAGAAAATGAGGAACAGCCCTTTGATACTGCTCGTTCTTTGGATCTCTCTCCTGTTGCCGGCCCGGGGCGACACCGGGTGGAAGCGCTTCGGCCGCACCGAGCCGGTGTTGAATCAGCCGGTGGTCGCCGACGCCGTGACCGGCCTGACGTGGCAGGGTTGCGCGGCCGGACAGAGCGGCCCGGACTGCTCGATTGGCGGTGCAACGAGTCAAGTCTGGAACGATGCCGTCTCATACTGCGACGCCCTTGACTGGGGAGGATACACCGACTGGCGCTTGCCGGATGTCAAGGAGCTGTACAGCATCGTGGATACTCGCAGGACGTTCCCGTCGACCGACCCTGCCGCGTTTCCGCAAACGCCATTGTCCTATTTCTGGTCGTCGTCTTCCTACGCGGCCGACCCGTCCAGCGCATGGGGCGTGGCCTTCGACAACGGCTACGTGGGCAACGTCGACAAGGACAATGGCAAGTATGTGCGTTGTGTGCGGAGCGGGCCGTGATCGGGGCTTTGGATATTTGAGTCTTTGGCTCTTCGGACCATTGTCATGGATGGAGCGGTCGAACTGGAGAAGGCTTTCAGCTCCGCGTCCGGTTTGGTCTTATTCACCAGCGTCATCAAGAACGGTTTGCCGCATGGCCTCGCTGAGCCAGAAGACTTCGACAATCATACGGTTCAGAAGCGGACGGATTGCCGCGATCGCTCCGCGAGACTTTGCCTCCATCAGGATTCCCAACTGCGACGCGTAGAGGGGTCTGTTGACCCAACAAAGGATCCGTTGTATGGTTGGACTGTCATGAAGATCGAGGTAAACTTACCGGTTGGGCTGAGTGAACGGGCCTATCGGTCCGCGGCTGGGGCTGCACGGAAGGCTGCTGTCTTGCGGCTGTTCGAAGAACACGCGATCTCTTGCGGGCGTGCCGCGCAGGAACTCGGCATGGACCTGGAGGACTTCATGACATGGGCTTCGGCGCAGGGCGTGGCCATTCTTCAACTCGATGACGAAGACCTGTCCAGCGAGGTGCAGTCCGCACTCGAGGTCGCAGGGTCGGACCCTTGAGCGTCGTTTCCGACGCCAGCCCGCTGATCGCGCTGGAACGAGTCGCTCTAATCAGCCTGCTCCACGACCTGTACGGCACGATCGAGATTCCGCCGGCTGTCTTCGAGGAAGTCTTTCAGAAGCGGACTCGCAAGCTTCCCGGATGGATCCGCGTCCACACTCTTGCAAAGCCCATCTCCGAAGAGATCACAAGACACCGGCTCGGCAGAGGGGAATCCGAGGCCATCGCTCTCGCCCTGGAGATACAGGCAACGCTGGTACTATTGGACGAACAACGGGCTCGAAAGCTGGCAAGTTCACTTGGGTTGCGCATCATTGGAGTTGGCGGTCTACTTGTGGTGGCCAAACGCATGGGCTTGCTGCATAGCGTGAGGAACGTGCTGGACGAGCTGGAAGGCAAGGGATTCCGCGTCAGCTCGGATCTGCGAGCAGAAGTGCTTCTTTTGGCCGGTGAAGTAATAAATGGGGGTGTCTGACCCCCGCTCTGGGCCTCTCGGTGTGCTCACCGAGCACTCCCCAACGCCTGCCTGAGCCGGGACCAGATCCGGCGGACCCTGGCGTCTTCCTCCTGTCGACGGTCGCAGAGCACAGGTCGGCCGGCAGTCTCGATCATCGAGAGCGAGACGGAGATAGCCCAGGCCGAACGCGGCCCCTTCTCTCGCAACGCCTTTCGATCGCGACGGGCTGCGGCTTCGAACCCGGCGAACCAGCTCCGTACTTGTTCTGCGTCCATCGACATAAAAATAATCATAGCGCAAACGCGGATCCGCAGTCAACCGACACCGATGAATCCCAGGTCCTGTTCTCCACCCTGACTATCGATCTTCTCGGATGTATGCGGAAAAACGGGTGACAACCCGGAAGAGATCTTGATGATGGGGAATGAGATGAACCGGGGAGCGAAACTACATGGGTACAGCTAGACCTGGTTTCCCGAAATCGGCACCATGCCACGCTCCCCTGCCAGATCCCGCGCCTCGCGGGTCATTCGCATCCCGAACATCACCGGCGCCACTCGCTCCGGCACCAGTTTTCGGATCTTCTTCAGCCGTCGATCGAATTTCGATACATCGCTCTTGGTTGCGCGGGTCTTGACCTCGACCAGCACCAGCACGGGCTCCTTGCCGATCTTGCCCCGGCCGAAAAGATCGATCTCGAAGCTGTGCCCGTCGATCTCGAGCTCCCGGTTCTCCAGGCTTTTCACCCGGATCTTGTGCTCCCGGAGCAGGAATCCGGGCAGCAGCGACCCGCCCAGATCCTCCATGCCGACTCCCAGGTCATCGGAAAGTCGCCGGACGGTCCTCTCGGTTCGGGCCTGGGCATGGGCCAGCTCCTCCACTCGCTTCTCGGTCCGGGCCTGGGCATGGGCCAGTTCCTCCACTCGCTTCTCGGTTCGGGTCTGGGCCTCGGAAAGACGGTCCACGTTCTTGGATAACTGGTCCATGTTCTTGGATAGCTGGTCCACGTTCTTGGATAGCTGGTCCATGTTCCTGGACATCTGTGTCACAGCGTCCTTCAGCTCTGTGAAATCCTCCCGGTGCACTCCGATCTCTTGGATTTTTCGCTCCACCAATCGGGTGATGGCCAGCTCGGTTGCCGGGTCGAGCTTGTTTTCCTCGGTCTCCATCCAATCCTCCGGAAATTCTTTTTCTCTTTCAAATCCTACGCGATGGGCAGGGTCCGGTCAAGACCACCCGACGAATCCACGGGGCTTGTTGGCGTTCGGGCCGGCGTGCTAGACTCGTATCGATCCAAGCGGGAGGAACGACATGCTGCGCTCGTCGAGACGGATGGTTGTCCTTTGTTTGATGGCCCTGGTGGCTGCCACGGCCTGCGGGGATTCGAGCTGCGGTGGGTGCGTGGCGCCGCCGGGGGGGGCGTTTCCGGAGCAGCCGCGGGTGTACGACGGGGTGCAGCTGAGGGTGACGCAGTCGGGGTTCGGGTTCATCGAGGGTAACCTGCCGCAGATCCTGGATACCTTGCTCGAGGACGGGCTGCGGTTCGAGATCCCGCCGACCACCACCACCATCCTGTTCGTGGATGTCACCCTGTGCCAGGGCTCCTGCCAGGTCCAGGTGGAGATCCTGGACTCGGTCCTGACACTGATCTCGCCCGACAAGGTGGGCGTCGACGGCGCGGTCAACGTCGACACCGTGATAACCGTGGACTCCGTCCTGGGCCACTGCGAGTTCCCGGTGGCGATTCGCGACGAGCCGCTCGCGGCCCAGGTGCAGCTCATGATCGACGTCGACACCTACTTCCTGCACTTCGACGTGAGCGGGGTCGAGGTGACCATCGAGGACGGGGACTACGACATCCAGTGCCCGGACTTCTACGACTGGGCGCTGGAGGGGCTCAAGCCCGTCATCACCTTCATCCTCAACACGCAGATCCAGAGCCAGCTCGACCAGGCCATCGACGACATGGTTGCCGGGCAGACGTGCATGGCCTGCGACTTCTACACCGGCGGCTGCCCGGCAGGATCGGGCTGCGACGGCGACTGGTGCGACGACGGCGGCGGGTGTCTCATAAAGCCGCTGGGGTTGATCGGTACGATCGACCTGGGCGCGCAGCTCGCGGGCGTGGATCCCGCCAACGACGCGACCCTGGACGTGTTGATCGCACCGGGCCAGGTCCAGCAGCCGCCCCAGAAGCCGTTCGTGCGGGCCAACGGCCTGGAGGTGCGGGTCATCGGCGGGACCTGGTCCGAGCCGGACGGCTGCCTGCCCGAGCCGGACCCGTCGGAGATACCCGATACGGGCATCGCCCGGACCATGCAGTTCGGCAACCTGATTCCCGGCCAGGGAGACAGCTACATGGTCGGGGTGGCCATTGCGGACATGTACCTGGATCATTTCGTCTACCAGCTCTGGCGCAGCGGGTTCTTGTGTTTGTCGATAGACAGCTACGGCCTGGACCTGATCAGCTCGGCCACCCTGGCGCTGCTCCTGCCCTCGATCGGCACCCTCACGGGGGGAGCCAACCTGCCTGTGCGGCTCGAGATGCGACCGCAGGGGGTGCCGTACGTCGAGATCGGCGCGGGCACCTTCCTTCCCGACGGCTCGGTGGACCAGCCGATCCTGTTCGTGTTCCTGCCCGATCTCAGGCTCGACTTCTGGATGAAGCTGTACGGCCGCTGGGTGAGATTCCTCACGCTGACCCAGGACGTTCGTCTTGACCTGGCCCTGGAGTTCACCGCGGACAACGAGGTCGTGCCGGACGTGGGCGAGGACAGCATCGCGGTCAGCGACGTGCGGGTCGAGAACCACGAGCTGCTGGCCGAGAGCGTCGAGCAGCTCGAACAGATGGTGCCGCAGCTGATCGCCATCGCCCTGCCGCAGCTGCTGGGCTCTCTCGATGGCATCGCCATCCCGGATCTGCAGGGCTTCGTCCTCGTCGTCAAGTCCCTGCAGGGCGACGTGCCGCGCGCCGGCACCGACTACTACGAGTTCATGTCCATCTACGCGGATCTCGACTTCGCCCAGTAGCCGGCGGGCGAGCCTCAGGTGTCCGGAATCCGGACACCTGATACTTCCCGGGCCGTTTTTTCACCTCCTCCCTATCTCGACATTCCGGACGTTTGCGGGTTTGCTTCGTCCTTGGCACGGCTTCTGCTTTCCACCTGCCGCCAGGAGGTGGTCATGGGTGTCGCACTGATGGCGTGGACCGTGCTGACGGCTGCGGGCTGGGGGTACGAACCGGCCGCGCGGTTCGGAGAGATCGGACCGTGCCACTCGGCCGCCCAGCGCGGGCAGCGGTTCGCCGTCGGCTGCCGGTCCGGGGTATGGGTGGGCGCGGCCGATGGGCTGGAGCTGGTGATCCGCTGTCTGGCCGAGGGCGAGAGTTCGAACCGGGTACGGGCGCTGGACGAGCGGGCGTTCGTCGCCGGCACTCCCTGCGGGTTGTTCGTGATCGAGGACGGCCGGCCCGTGAGTGAGATTCCGTTGCCCGGCCCTCCGGGCGCGCTGGCCGCGGACGGCCGGGGACGGCTGGTTGTGGTGGTGGGCGGGGAGGTGGTGGAGGTATTCGTGCGGCGCGGCGGTCGCCGGCGGGTGGGGCGGTGGCCGGGGGAGTCCGAACCGGGGAGTCTTTCGCTGGCGGGCGGCGGAGTGGTGATCCCGGGCCGGCGCTGCCGGCTGGTGGAGCCGAGGCCCGTCGTGCTCCTGCCCCCGGCGGCCGGGGCCAGGTCGGCGGTGTCGGGCCCCGGGCGGATCGTCTGGGTCGGTCCGGGCGGGGAGGTGTGGGAGCAGGGGTTCGGAGGGCTTGCGCGGAGGGCAGGCGAGTTGCCGATGTCCTCGGTCGAGCGGGTGAGGAGGGTCAAGGACCTCGCGGACGGGCGTGTTTGGGTGGACACCGGCCGGCGCTGGTTCGTGCTGGGCCGGGGGCAACGGATGGAAGGGTGGCTGCCGTCAGGGTCCGGAAGCCCGCTGCCGGTGCGATCAGGTCCTGCCGACCGGCCGCCCTGGCTGGTTATGGACGGCCTCCTGGTCCGGCCGGTTCCGCGCTCTTCCGCGCAGCGGTCGTGGTGCGTGGCGGTCCGGCAGCGGCCCGCGTCGACGGCCCGGTCGATCGTGCCGGGCTCCGGGACCAGCCCCTGGCGGGCGCTGTTGCCGCGGGTCGACGTGAAGGCCTGGGGTAGACGGACATGGACGACCGGTTTCTACAACCTGGGCGGCTGGTCGTATCGAGCCGACAGCCGGTACGGGTTCGCCGTCTTGCTGACCTGGCCTCTCGACCAGCCGGAACTCGTGGAAGATCTGATCCTGGAAGAACGGGTCAGGCGGGAGGCCGGGGAACAATGGCGGCGCCGAACGACACGGATCGAGCAGTTGCTTTCCGAGCGCGACCGCCTCTGCCACGGGCGTCCGGGCTCCCTGGCACGGCTCGAGTTGGAGTCCATCGACAGCCAGCTGGCCGCGCTGGGCTGGGATGTGAAAACCTTTGCCCAGGGGTCCGAGATGTGATGAGATTTCGCGGTTCGGGGGAGCAGAGATGAGGGACGGGAGGAAGTCCATGGCGAAGGACAAGGAGAGGGATGATTGCAGGGATACAGAAGCCCTGACCGAAGCTTCCGAGGCCAAGCTCAAGGAGAAGCTCGCCGGTGCACGCAAGTACCACGGCAGCATGCAGAAGCGCGTCGGGATGCTGTTCTCGGGCGGTCCCGCGCCGGGCGGCAACGCGGTCATCTCGGGCGCCACGCTGCAGTTCCTCAACGACGGCTGGGAGGTGATCGGCTTCTACAGGGGGTATGAGTACCTGGTCCACTTCGATCGCGAAAATCCCCGCCGGTTTATCGAGGACGTGCACTTCAAGCGGCTCAATTACAACGACGTGACCAAGATCCGGCAACTGGGCGGCATCACCATCAAGACCTCGCGAACCAACCCTTCGAAGGTCAACGGCCAGGAGATCCGCATGGTCGAGGACCTGATGGATCCCGAGAAGTCGGTCAAGCTGTACAACGTGCTCGACGCCCTGGAGTTCATGGGCGTAAACGCCCTGATCTCCATCGGCGGCGACGACACGCTCAAAACGGCGTATTACCTGCACCTGCTGGGCCTGCCGGTTGTGCACGTGCCAAAGACGATCGACAACGACTACTACGGCATCCCCTGGACCTTCGGCTACTTCACCGCCATCGAGCACGCCCGCCAGGCGATCAAGATCTTCAACCAGGAGGCCATGACCACCGACTGCTGGTGGATCCTGGAGTTGATGGGCCGCAAGACCGGGTGGTACACTCTGGGCGCCGGGATCTCGGGCGAGGCCGTCAGGATGATCGGCCCGGAGGAGGTCGGCGAGGACCTGGACATCAACGACGTGGCCAACGAGATCGTCGATCTGATCCTGAAGAGGGAGAAGTCCGGCAAGCGTTACGGGGTGGTGCTGGTGTCCGAGGGCCTGGTGGACAAGCTGCACGAGGACCAGAAACCCAAGGCGGTGGATGACCACGGCAACATCGCCCTGGCCGAGGCGAAGTTCGGCTACCGGTTGAGAAACATCATAAAGAAGCTGTACGAGGAGAACACCGGGAACCCGATCTCGATCAAGAGCGAGACGGTCGGATACACCACCCGCTGCGCCGATCCGTCGGCCTTCGACATCCTGCTGGGCTCCCAGCTCGGCATGGGCGCTTTTCGCTTCATCCGGGGCAAGAAGTTCGGTCATATGGTTTCGGTAGGCGACAACCTGGAGATCAAGGCGGTACCGTTCCACGAACTGATCGACATCGAGAACTTCCGCACCAGGCTGCGCTACGTGCCGGTCGAGGGCGACTTCTTCAAGCTGGCCAAGTCGCTCGAGTTCCGGAGGCAGTACGATGACGACTAGCCCGCTCCCCTGAGGTGTCCGGAATCCGGACACCCCCCCTGCCGATCCGGCCATTCCGTCCGTGCTAACTACCTGAAACTCCGTTGGTGAAAAAAACGGCACGCTCCTTGCTATCGTTAGTTGCGTTGTTGCGCGTAGAAGAGGAGGCGTTATGACTAAGCGTGCGAACTCGACGGTACTGGTATGCCTGCTGCTCTTGGCCGTGCACGCCACGGCAGACGAACCCGGAGGCGATCGATTGGCCGAGATCGACCTGGGAGAGATGCGGGTCGAGGAAGAAGACGATCACCGCGACGGACGGCAGGACGAACCGTCTGCGCGGCCTCCGGCCTGCCTCGATCGCGAGCCGTCCGTGGACGAGATGGTCCGGGCCGCCCAGTCGCGTGCCGGCCTGCTCGTCGAGGACGATCTCAGCCGCCGGCGGCGATTGAGCATCAGCGGATGGCTGCCGAAGTTGTCGGGCGGCGTCTCCATGGACGTCGGCGACCGCTGGGACTACCGCTACGAGCCCGGCGAGCCGCGCGTGGACCGGCTCCAACAGGACGACGGGCTGCGCTGGGACGTGGGGCTGTCCTGGGACCTCGCGAGGATGGCCTTCGTCAAGGAGGAGCTGTCGGTGGCCCGGGAGGCCGTGCGCAGGGCGGCCGAGCGGCGGGACCTGGCGGTCGAGGTGATCAGGCTGGCCTATGCAAGACGGCGGCTGATGTCCGGGGGCGTGCCGGCATCCGGCACGCCGGCGCGGGTTCAACTGGACGAGACGACCGCCATCCTGGACGCCTGGACTGGCGGAAAGTTCTCCAAACTCTGGTGCGGGAGGAGATCATGAGACTCATGCTTTCGACGATCGGACTGTTGTGTGCGCTGGCCGGGTGCTTGTCGTCGGGGCCGCCCGGGGGCGACATCGTGCCGCCGGCGGTGTTGCTGGTGACACCCGAGGGCTGGATGGTCGATCCGGACACGATAGTCAGCGTGAAGTTTTCGGAGCCGGTCGACCCCGCCGCTCTGGTCGAGGAACTGGTGGTCGTGGTGCCCGCCGAGCAGGTCGACGACGCCTTCCTTCAGGATCTGGACCGGCCGCCGCTTTCGGCCAAGAGGTCCGAGTACCCGCTGCCGTGCCGGATCGACTCGGACATGCAGGGAGGGCGGTTGTTGTTGGAGCCGGATCAGCCGCTCGAGTACGGTCAGGCCTACCTGGTGGTGGTCTCCGCCGCGGTCTGCGACTTGGCCGGCAACCCGCTGGTGGACACCTTGCAGACGGACGAGCGCGGCCGGGTGATCGGCTTACAGACCCACTTCACCCATCGGTTCCAGATCCGCCAGGCACCCGACGACCCGGAGAACCCAGGTCCGTCCGGACCGGTGTTCTCCGAGGTGCTGGCCAATCCCGCCGGCACCGAGAGCGAGGGCGAGTACCTCGAGATCGTCAACCTGGGAGATCAGCCGGTGGACCTGGACGGCTGGGGCCTGGACGACAGCGGCGGCGAATCGGCCGGCGACCGGCTGGGCCCTTGCCAGGAGGGCGGGGCGGTCATGGTGCCGCCCGGCTCTACCGCGCTCCTGGTGGGCCGCAACTTCCTCGACCCTCCCGACCTGGCCTCTGGCACCATCAAGGTCTGCACCGACCGCTCCACGGTCACCCCGCGCGGGCTGAAGAACGGAGGAGGGGAGATCCTGGTGCTGAGCGATCCGAGCGGGCGGGAGGCGGATCGCTACGGGGGCTGGGTGAACCTGTCCGACCGGGAGGGCTGCGCCGCGGTCAGGCTCGACCTCCTGGCGCCGGACGGGCCGGAGAACTGGGCGGTGCCGGAGGGGGAGCCGTGCCGGAGTCCAGGGTGGATCGAGTGAGGGTATCAGACCTCCACCACCAACCCATCGGTCGCTGCCACAGTGTCCACCCCATACTTCCGGCAGATCGCCACCGCCTGGTCCGCGTCCACGTTGGGCGAGAAGTGGCTCAGCACCAGCTTGCCCACCCCGGCCCGTTCGGCGATCCAGGCCGCCTGCTCGGGGTCGAGGTGCGCGTGGTAGTCCACCCCCGGCGGCAGGGTGCACTCCAGCACCAGCAGGTCGGCGCCGCGGGCCAGGTCCACGACCTCGTCTGACGGGCCGCAGTCGCCGGGGTAGACCAGGGTCTTGCCGTCCGCCTCGATGCGAAAGCCCACGCAGTGGTCCACGTGGGGGACGCTCCGGCCGATGATTCCGAACGGGCTCCATTCGACTTCGCCCGGAAGCACCGCCCGGTCGATGGGGTAGGGCGGGGGGGCGGGCTCTGTGCGACCCCAACGGGCGAAGAACGCCAGGTAGTCGTCCAGGATGGCGGGGCCGGCCAGGCCCATTGGGGTCTTGCGGCCCATGGCGTCTTCGAGTTCGATCAGCAGAATCAGTTCGCAGCAGTGATCCGGGTGCCGGTGGGTGATGCACACGCCGCCGAGATCCGCCGTGTTTACGCCGGCGCGCAGCATTCCGGCCAGTGCGCCCGGGCCGGCGTCGAGTAACAGGTGTCGCCCCTGGGCCGAGACCAGGTAGGCCGGCCCGGCCCGGTCGCGGGTGGGCTGGATGCCGCCGGAGCCCAGGACGGTCAGTCGCAATGGTTTCCTCAGCCAGGGAGGTCGAGCAGCTTGCGGACGCGGTTGGCCAGCACCTCGAAGGTGAACGGCTTGTCCAGGTGGTCGTCGGCGCCGATCACCGGCGCGGTGGCCTCGTTGACCACCTCTCCGATGCCGGTCAACATCAGCAGGCGCACGTCGTCGTACTGTTCTCGGTCGCGGATGTACTTGGCGACTTCCCAGCCGGACAGCTTTGGCATCATCACGTCCAGGATGACCAGGTCCGGCTGCTCCACCAGGAACGTCTCCAGGGTCTCCTCTCCATCGCAGGCGGTGACGATCTCGACCCCCAACGGCGACAGGGCCGCCTTGACCAGTTTGAGGACCTCGTGATCGTCGTCGGCGATCAGGATCTTCGGCTTTTGCGATGAGTCGGCCATGCGTCGCGCTCCTTGTTTTCGCGCAAACATACGTCCATACGGGGTCGGATGTCAAACGACCGGCAGCGGCCGGTCGTCAGAGTCGTCAGAATTTTGGCATGGCCTTGAGGATCGCCTTGCCCCCTTTTATCACAACCTTGAATTCCACGGTCTTGCACTTGTACTGCTTCTTGATGACCGGGATCTGCTTGCGCAAGGACCTAGCAAGGGCTTCGCGGGACAGGCCGCCGGTCTTTTCCTTGCAGCGCCGTTTGGCCGTCAAGTAGGCGATATAGATGGCGTTGACGTGCTGGTCGGACAGGACGGCGGCCGGCTGCCCCTCCGGCCCCCCTCCTGGGGGGGGGTTGGGGGGGGGAGCCTCTTGCTCCTGGTGGGCTTTCGAGCGGTAGCGGGCCTTGAAAAGATCCCGGTGGTAGCTGCCCTCCTCGATCTGGCGCAGGACCCGGGCCCAGTAGTTCTGGTAGGTATTGAACTTGGCCACCAGTTGGTTGATCCGGAAGCGCAACTCGGTGTTGCGCACCGAGGTGGTGTGCAGCTTGAGAACCCGGCGCTTGAGCGCTTCCCGCTCGTATGTAGGGGGCTGGCGTTCAATCCCCTGGAAGTGCTGCTCGAACGTCGCCCGCAGCTTGTCGGTGGCCTGGTCGACCTCCTTCAACTCGGCCTTGAGTTCTTTGCTCGCCTGGTCCAGCGCCATACTTCGTTTGTACCACTTGTTTTTTGTGTCGGCAAGCGTTCGCATGTTCGTATGGATGACTATCGAGGCGTTGACTATTCGCCTATGACGAGCCAATCTGGCGGGACAGGGGAGGTGTTTCGTGAGGGTCGCCATCTGGGTGCTGGCGTTCGGACTGGCCGGTCAGGCGTGGGCCCAGTCATCCGCGCCGGCCGAATCGGGGCGGGTACTCTACTACCGGGCGCTGCAGGAAGTCCGTGCCGGCCGGTTCGAACGGGCGCTGGAGGTTCTCGACGATCTGCTCTCCCGCTTGCCGGACGATCCCTTCGCGGACGATGCGCTGCTCGAGCGGGCCCGGCTGTTCGATGAGGAGTTGGGGCAGCCCGGCCGGGCCCTCGAGGCGTATCGCGGGCTACTGGCTCGCTATCCATCCAGTCGGCTCGTGCGCCGGGCCCGGGCCCGGATAGCCTTTCTCGACAAGCACCTCGACCAGGGCGAGAAGGTCCTGGCCGCCTACCAGGCCATCGTGAGCCGCAGCGCTTCCGCTCCACACGAAAAGTTGGTGCGCGAGATGGAGCGGTTGCTGGACGACCACCCGGATTTTTCCCTGCGCCCGGACGGCATGATCTGGATGGCCGGCCTGCTGGCTCGCAACCGGCAGACCGACCGGGCCCGTCGACTCCTGCAGCGGATAGTCCGGGAGGTTCCCGAACACCGGGCGGCGGGTCTGGCGCTGATCCGGCTGGCGCAGATAGAGATAGAGGCGGGAGATCTCGACTCGGCCGAACGGACATATACCCGGCTGGAGGAATTGCCTGGCGGGGAATGGTCGCGCACCGCCCGAGAAGGGCTGCGGCGCCTTGCAGGACTGCGCTGGCGGCAGCGACTGCTGGTGATGGGGTTGGGGCTGTGGGGCGTGGCCATGCTGGCCATGTGGGTCGCGCTGGTGGTGCAGCTCAAACACGGACGGCTGACGGCGCGCAGCCTGTTGATCCCGCCGCCAGAGGCTTTGATCTACCTGATCGTCATGGTCGTCCTGGTGGTGGTGGTCTGGGGACGAGCCAGGCAAACCACGCATGCGTTGATTTGGATGGCCGGCCTGGTCGTGCCGCTCCTGCTGGCCAACGGCTGGTTGCTGCGAAGTCTGTCCCTGCGCTCACGGGGGGTGGCGGCCTGGTGCCTGGGCTTGGGTGTCGCCTGCGCCGCCAGTATCTACGCCTCCATCGCCCTGGCCGGTATGGTCGACCAGGTGCTGCACACCTTGCGCTTCGGAACCGGGTGATCCCCGGAAAGGAGATACTGGTGGACTTTCGCTGTGCCTTTCGCTGTGCCAGGCGCGGCCGGGTGCTGGCCGTCAAGACCGGTTCCAATCCCAATTCCTCTTCCCTTGGCGTGGACGTCACCTTGCTGCTGGCCGCCGGCGTGGCGGCCAGCCTGCTGAGCCTGCTGGGTGGCACCCTCGTCCGGTGGGTCGTAGGCCGCCGCCGGGAAAAGAGATGATCCGCTGGCCGGTGGTCCAGCCGGTTCCGGGATCGGGCGGTCGACTGGTGCGCCCGGAACCGTTCGGCGGAACGATCGCCTTTCGCCGGCCCGAGATGCTGGTGATGGTGGACCACGCCTTCGCCCGGAGCCTGGGAGTGACCGGCGCTGCGAAGCTGTCGAATCCCTCCATCGCCGCCCGAATCGATCCCGCCGCGCCCTTCGAGGCCCACTTGACCCTGGGGAACGGCTGTCCGGTCCAGTGCAGGGGATGCTACATCGGCGGCAGCATGGACGGCTTCGACTCCATGCCCCCGGGGCAGTGGAAGGAGGTGCTCGAACGGTTGGCGAACCTCGGCGTGTACCACCTTGCGCTGGGCGGAGGCGAAGCGACGAGCTGGGATCTTTTGATAGGACTCGCTCGTCGGGCCAGGCAACTGGGGATGACCCCCAACCTGACTACTGGCGGGTCGGACTTGACACCGCGACTGGCTCGCCGTCTGCGGGTGTTCGAGCGGGTGCACCTGAGCCTGGACGGTGTCGGGCAGACCTACGAGATCATGCGCGGGCACGACGGCTCCCGGCGCGCCGTAATGGGCCTTCGGATCTTGCGTGCCTTTCACCCCCGGGTCGGGGTCAACTGTGTGGTCGGACGCCCCAACGCCGACGCACTGGGTCCCATGTTCGGACTGCTCGACAACCTGGGGATTCGCGAGGTCGAGTTGCTCCGCTTCAAGCCGGTCGGCCGCGGCGCAGAGATCTTCGAACAGATGGATCTGACCGTTGCCCAGGCGTCGACCCTGGTCGGGCGTGTGTTGCGCCTGGCGCTTCGCCACCGGGTGCGGGTGCGACTGGATTGCTCGTTCACGCCCATGGTGTGCGCAGCCGGGATCCCTCCCTCCCGCCTGATGCGCCTGGGACTGGCCGGGTGCGTGGCCGGCAGTTGGCTCATCAGCGTGGGGCCCGACGGCATGGTGTCGGGTTGCAGCTTCGACCACGACGCCCGGGTGTCCTGGCGTCGGCTGGGGGAGCCTGGCCTGATGGACCGCTACTTCGGCTGGCTGAGGCGGGCGCCCCCTCCCTGCGACCGCTGCCGGTGGTTGGCCATCTGCCGCGGCGGATGTCACGTGGTCGCCCGGCACCTGACCGGAGATTCCTTCTCGCCCGATCCGGGCTGCCCGCTCGTCGCTAACGCGGTTTCGGCGAGTGACCGATGGTGATCAGGGTCTCGATGGTCTCCATCATCTGCTTGAGCTTGACGGGCTTGTCGAGGTAGACGTCGGCGCCGGTCTGGATGGCGCGCATGCGGCCCTCGTTGCCAGCTGAGCTCACCACCAGCACCGGGATGTCCTTGAGCTTCTCATCGGCGCGGATGTATTCGATAAGCTGGCCGCCGTCCATGACCGGCATGTACAGGTCGACGATGACCAGATGGACGGGTTTTTCATTGAGCAGGTCCCAGGCCTCCTTGCCGTTTTCGGCCTCGACCACTTCTAGTTGGGGGCAAGGGAATCCGTCGCGCAGGCCCAGCTTCTGGATGCCGTAGCGGAACATGTCCCGGACCACCACGTTGTCCTCGACCAGCAGCACCCGAAACACGGTCGGCTCGCCTTCGGCCCGGGCCTGGGCTTTCTTTTCTTCCAGCCGGCCGATCAGGCCCAGCAACAGGTCACGGCCGGGTGACTCGTCGAGCAGGAACTCCACTCCAATCCCGGCCGGCTCGTCGTCACCTCTCTTGGACTGGCACCACTTGACCTCGCCCTTGAGGTCGATGGGATCGAGCAGGCCGGGAAACGAGATGACGAAGTCGATGACCTGGTTTAAATCGAATTTTGCAGTCGTGGCGATGAAGACCCCGCCGCCGGAGATGTTCGCAGTGTAATCGTCTATGAAGTCATCGGAGGACTCGTACTCCACCCTCAACATTATCGAGGACCTGCGATGCACACGCTTGTCGGCCCCAGAACCGTTGCTCTCTTCTGTCACCGTGCCTCCTGATACAGCCCTGGCCGATGTTTCCGGAGCTTACGTCCGGCACCGGTCGGTTGTCAAGCTGACAGGCCGTTTTGCTTGACACCTGCGGTCTCAATCGATACAGATAACCCACCGGATTGAAGGTGGAATTTCGAATGCAGCCAATCTTGTTCTGGATCGTGGGCAGCATCTCACTCCTGGCCGGGCTGGTGGTCGTGGGAGCCCGCCGGCCTGCTCGTTCGGTCCAGGCGCTGGTGGTGGTGATGAGCGCCACCGCCGTCTGCGTATTCCTCCTGGCCGCTACGCTCCTGGCCTCGGAGATGCTCCTGGTCACCGCGGGTGCGGCCGTGCTGGTGTGGGTCGTGCTGGTCCGTCCCGGCAAGATGAGGCTCGGTACACCCGGGCGGGCCCGGTTGAACATCACGCGGTTGGTGGCTTTCTTCGTGGCCGTCTGGCTGGGAACCTTGTTGCTCTGGGCACTATCCCACTCGACCGGGGCCAGCCAGCAGCCGGTGATGGAAGCCTCGTTGGGCACGGGGTTCGGATTCTGGATGGCCATCATGCTGGTCGGCAGCGCGGCCGCGACGGCCTGGCTGGTGGTGTCCGCTCGTCGCAGAGCCGACGAACAGGACGAGCAGGAGGGTGAGCCTTGATACCCGCCAGTCACGTGCTGCTTCTGGCCTTGCTGCAGTTCATCGTCGGGCTGACGGGAGTATTGGTTCGTCGCGCCGGAATGGTGGTGCTGGTCTCGGCCCTGGTCATGCTCAACGGTGTGCTGTTGGCGCTCTGTGCGGTCCTGGCAGGTCCCTCCGGCACCGGTTCGCAGACGGCCGGCGTGGTTATCCTGGCCGTTGTGGTGGCCGTTGCCCTTATCGGGGCCGCAGTCCTGTACGGCTTTCACCGCTTCCGCCGGGTGGTGGCGGTGGACGAGCACGATCGTCTGGGGCGTTGATGGATCTGTGTCGACAGATGGCCGAATGGCACCTGCTGATGTGGAGCGTGCCGGCGGTCTGTGGGGTCTGCCTGGCCGGGCTCGGTTCCCGGGTCGGGCACCGCACTCTGTGCTTTCTGGCCTTGTTGGGCGCGGGCTGGCCGTTGGTGCAGGCAGGCCTGGCGGCAGTGTTTCTCCTGTGGGGGCCCAGCGGCGGCTTCGACGGTCTATTCCAGATCGACTGGATGACCGAAACCATGTTCAAGCTGTCGTTTTTCCTCGATTCGACCGGGGTGTGGGCCGTCCTGGTCATCGCGGTCACGACCCTGGCGGCGCAGATCTACGCCCTGGCAGCGGTCGCCCGGTTTGCCGGACGGCATCGATTCTACGCCCTGTTGCAACTGATGCTGGCTTCCGGTGTCGTTCTGTTCACCGCTCGCTCGCTGGTGGTGACCCTGTTCGGCTGGGAGGGGCTGGCATTGTCGGCTGCGTTTCTGGCCGGCTTCTGGGAGTCGGAGCGGCGCGGCGAACGGACCGGTATGCGCTGGCTGCTGTTCCAGCGAACCTCCGGCCTGCTGTTGTTGCTCGGGATGATCGGTATGGAGATGGACGTGGAACTGGGGCTGACGCTGGTGGTGGCGGCGGCCGCGGTCCGCGCGGGCCAGTTGCCGTTCCACGGCTGGTTGGCGGACAGCGCCGACGCCCCGGCCCCGGCCGGTGCATTGTTGTACGGGGCCGGCTCGACCCTGGCGGCGATCTTTGTGCTGGTCCGCTTCGAGGACTGGATCCTGGCAAGCGACTTCGTACCCGACCTGATCGGTGTGATCGGCATCGCCGGGATCGGACTCGGAATACTGGCCGGTCTGCAGCAGCACCGGTCTACCAAGGCCATGGGATGGCTGTTCATCATGCTGGGCGGCTTCGCTTTTCTGGGCTTCGCGGTGGGCGACCCGGTCGCCTCCATGATCCTGGTGACGTCGCAGGCGCTGGTCCTTTGCGGCATGACCCTGGCCATCGGCGCCGTGGTGGGACCGGTGGCCGAGCTCAGGGCCGTGGTCGGCACTCCCGGCTTGTGGCGCGCCCGGAGGGCGTACCTGGTGCTGTCAGGAGTCTTAGTGCTGCCTCCGTCCATCGGCTTTGCGGGATTGGGCCGCCTGCTCGTGGCCGCCGCCGGAGGACCGTGGCAACTGCCGGTGTTGTTGAGCGCTTGCCTGGGAACCATGGCGTGCGGATGGATCGCCTTGCGCATCTACCTTCAACTGGCACACCGGGCGGCGGAGACCTCTCTGAGCGGCGCGCGTTCGGCGGTCTGGATGGCCGTCGCACCCATGGCCCTGGCGTGCATCGCCTTCGCCCTGGGCATCGCGGCGGTGGCCGTCCACGGCTTGCAGGTGAGCGGCGGAGTGGCGGGTCTGGCCTGGGGCGGGCTGACGGCCGGCACTGCAGTGCTGGGAGCCCTGGTTGGCTGGCTGCTGGGGCGGAGACGCGCGGAGTGGTTGAGCGGACGCTTGACCCGCACCCAGCGGATCATGGAGCGGGTGGCCGGGACTGGTCTGGGTGTCGGAGAGATCGTGGTGCAGTTGCCCGTGTTGATCGCACGGGCCCTGGGGGTGATCGTCTGTCGTGTAGTGGGCGACGTGTTGATCGATACCCTGATCCTCGGCACGGCCTACAAGACGGTGGAGGGGATCGGGATCGCGCTCCGGGTGCTGGAGAACGGCCGCATCCAGAGGTACACCCTGGTTGCGGTGGTGGCTGTGCTGGTACTCGTCATCAGCATGCTGAGGTGAGGGACAGGTGAGCGACTTCCCTGCAAAGATCCTGCTGGCGGCCTTGCCGCTGGTGCCGGTGTCCGGGGCGATACTGGCGGGCATCCTGCCGGCCCGGTTCCGCCAGGGCATGCGGGCGGTCGGCTGGACGTCTTCCATCGGCGCGCTGCTCATCTGGGTCCTGCTGCGGGTCATGCTCACCGGCACCGAGGGACTGCTGGTGGAGTTGAGCTGGCCCTGGGTGCCGTCGATGGGGATCTCGCTGCACTTTGGTCTGGACGGCACCGGATTCATGATAGCCGGACTGGTAAGTCTTGTCGGCGTGGTTGGAGTGGTCGGCACCCTACCGTCGGCACCCGAACTGAACCGGACCCACATAGTCTGCCTGCTGCTGGCTGAGGCTGGCATGCTGGGAGTGGTGGTCGCCTGGGACTTGATCCTGTTTATCGCCTTCTGGGAGCTGACGCTGGTGGCGTTCTTCTTCCTGATGGGGCGGGGACCGACCCGCTCGGGCGTTGCGGCTGCGACCCGCTTCGTGATCACTTCGGTGACTTCCAGCGTGTTGATGTGGGTTGGGATTCTGTTGGTGGTCAAGGAGGCCGGTTCGCCGGCCACGTTCGACCTCGTGGAACTGCCACAACGCCTGGCCGCGGGGCAGGGCTTGCCGGCCGGGTTGGTGTGGCTGTTCGCGGCTGCCTTCATGGTGCGCATGGCGGCCTTTCCCCTGCACACCTGGTTCCCGGTGGCGGCCGCCGACGTACCCACCGCTGCCAGCATCCTGCTGGCCGGCGGCGTTCTGCCGCTGGGCGGCTTCGGCATGGTCCACGTGCTCGGCCGGTTGTTCGGGCCTTCGCTGGGCGGGGCCGCGGAGTGGTTCGTCTGGTGCGGGCTGGCCACTGCCCTGGGCGGTGGCCTGGCCTCGCTGGTCCAGCGCGATCTGAAACGCCTGTTCGCCTTCGTCTGCCTGGCCCAGATGGGCCTGGCGTTGGCCGGCCTGTCATCGGCCGGCGCCGAGACCCGCCAGGGCGGCCTGATGATGCTGGTGGCGGCCGGTCTGGGCGGCGCCAGCCTGTTCCTGTTCGCGGGCGTGATATGCCATGCCCGCGGCAGCCAGCGCCTGGTGGATATCGGCGGTCTGTGGCGTTCCCAGCCCTTTTTCGCGGGCCTGGCC
>SDBT01005373.1_pt1 | contig 21517 bp, 20 predicted proteins | sample 2277101 | NCBI WGS metagenome assembly SDBT01 (sample SAMN10404973, study PRJNA504765) | marine sediment metagenome | isolation source: marine sediment core GS10_PC15, 103 cmbsf | place: Arctic Ocean: Southern Knipovich Ridge | collected 2010
GGCAAGTACGTGCGGATTCCCATCGATCGGCTCGAGATTTCCAACGCGATAGTGCCGGACTGGCCGAAAAACGCACGGTAGGTCCGCTCAACGAGAATGACAAAAATCACAGCGACATCCTGCACCACATACATCGGGCTGGGCGGCAACCTGGGAGATCGTGAAGCCACGCTTCGCCGGGCGATTGCTCTGCTCGGACAGACCGATAACGTCGAGATACGCGAAGTCTCGGATTTTATCGAAACCGAGCCGGTAGGCCCAGCCGATCAGCCAAAGTATCTAAATGCAGTGGTCGAGATCGCCATGTCGCTATCGCCGGAAGAATTGTTAACCACGTTGCAGGCCATCGAGGCTGAACTTGGCCGCGACCGCAAACGCGAGCAGCGGTGGGGGCCGCGGACGTGCGACATGGATATTCTGCTGATGGGCGAATGCGTCATGAAAACCACCAGCCTTACGATTCCGCACCCGCGATTGAGCGAGCGAGGCTTCGTGCTTCGTCCGCTGGCTCAGATCGCGCCGCAGGCCGTCCATCCCATCGAGGGCAAGACCGTCGCGGAGTTGCTGGCTGCGTTGGAGGCAGGCCAATGATCGCGAAACTCATCAGCATTATCGGCCCGCCTGCCAGCGGTAAAACGGTCATGGCCGAGGCGTTGTCGGCCGAGCTTCCCGCGACGCTGGTGCGGGAGGATTACGCGGGCAACCCGTTCCTGGTTGAATCGTACGCGGGTGCGATCGAGACCCGCCTGCCCAGCCAGTTGTATTTCCTGCTGTCGCGAGTCAAGCAATTGCAGTCGGCTGCCTGGCCGGGCGACGGGCTGGTGGTGACCGACTACGGATTCTGCCAGGATGCGATGTTCGCGCGATTGCGGCTGAGCGATACTGACCTCGAAATCTATCGGAAGGTTGCCGGGCCGCTGGCCGCGATGGTTCATCAGCCAGACGTGCTGATTCGTTTGGATGCGTCGCTGGAGGCGCTGCTGACGCGAATCGACCGTCGCGGGCGCGGGTTTGAAAAATCCATGACCACAGATTTTCTGGAATCGATGCGGGCTGAGTGCGACACTGCGGTCGGCGAAGCTGCCTGCCCGGTCATTTCCATCGACACCGAAGACATCGACGTGCGCGACGCCGAATCACGCCGGAATCTGATCGCCACATTGCGAGAGAAGCTATGAAGGTCATAAAGACAATCGAGGAAATTCGCTGCCTGGTTAGCGAGGCCAAGGCAGCCGGCAAGACCGTCGGGCTCGCGGCGACGATGGGCGCACTGCACGAGGGACACGTTTCACTGATCCGCGCGGCCGCGGAGGCCTGTGATTTCGTCGTGGTGAGCATCTTTGTCAACCCCACACAATTCAGCCCAGAAGAAGACCTGGCCAGCTACCCGCGAACGCCCGAGCAGGATATCGCCGCATGCCGTCAAGCCGGCGCCGACGCCGTGTTCACTCCCTCAGTTGAGGAAATGTACCCCAGCCAGTGCCTGGCCGAGGTGACGGTGGGGCGGCTGGGCGACACGCTGTGCGGCCGGCAACGCCCGGGGCATTTCGCAGGCGTCTGTACGGTGGTTGCCAAATTGTTCAATATCGTCCGGGCCGACAATGCTTTTTTCGGCGCCAAGGATTTCCAGCAGGTTACGATTATTCGTCGGATGGCGGCGGACCTGAACTTCGCCGTTGAGGTGGTCGCCTGCCCGACCCGGCGCGAGGCCGACGGATTGGCGATGTCCACCCGCAATGCGTATCTTACTTCTGGGCAAAGAGATCAAGCGGCCGCACTTCGTCGCAGTCTCGACCTGGCCGAGACGCTCATTCGGCGCGATCATCCGTTGGCGGGGCAGGTTATCGAGGCGATGGAAGAACTGCTCGCAGCCGAAGCGCCGGATGGCGAGGTGGATTACATACAAATTGTCGACCCTCAGGAGCTTGGCGACGTACAAAGCACTGATCGGCCGGTACTGGTTGCGTTGGCCGTTCGGTTCGGCAAAGCGAGGCTGATAGACAATACGGTGGTGGACTGACCCCGCCGGCTCGTCTAGAATGCTGCACTGCAACTGGCCGTAACGGCGGCCTTTGAATCGTACCTCGGAGATTCAATGCTTCTCAAGCTATTGCGAGCGAAAATCCACCGCGCCACGATCACCCAGGCCGAGGTGGACTACGTCGGTTCGATCACGATCGATTCGGATCTGCTGGACGCGACGGGTATATTGCCCGGCGAATGCGTTCTGGTGGCCGACCTGACCGACGGCGCGCGTTTCGAAACGTACGTCTTAGCCGGCGAGCCCGGTAGCGGGATTATCTGCATCAACGGTGCAGCCGCTCGCCTGGTCGACGTGGGCGATAAGGTGATCATCATGGCCTTCGCGTACGTGGACGTCGACGAGGCCGGCGATTTGAAACCCAAAGTCGCCATCATGAACGAATCGAACCAAATCGACAAACTGCTCTAACCCAAGGACTAACAACTGCCGCACCCAACCCGGTCCACTTGCGGCCGGACCGAGCCGAGCATGCTAAAGACACTCGTAGATTTCGGAATAGTGAACCTGGGCGTTTGGAAAGGACCAATTCGCCTGTGGGGGTATGGCGCGATGCTGGTGCTGGGTTTTATGGTCGGTATTGCGATGGCCCAGCGCCGTGCCCGCCGCGCCGGCGAAAACCCGGAAGTCGTCACGCATCTCGGCATTATGTGTGTGGTGGGGGGCATTCTCGGATCGCGCATCGCATACGTCATTCAACATTGGGACACGCAGTACGCCAACTCGCCGAACGGGCTGGCTGCGATATTCAATCTCTCCAGCGGCGGCCTGATCTACTATGGTGGCGTTGTCCTTGCGACGGCTCTGGTGCTGATCTACCTGCTGGTGCGTAAGCTCTCAGGCAGACGCTTTCTGGATTATCTCGCGATCAGCATGATGATCGGCCTGGCCTTTGGTCGAGTTGGGTGTCTGATGAATGGCTGTTGCTACGGCAGCCGATGTAAAACCGACTGGGCGTTGGGCACGAAATTCGCCATGTATCCAAAGCCACTGATAAAACTCGACGGCCGCGATAACCCGTACTCCCAGGGAGATACGGGCCTGTCGCCTGTCTACGCGCATCAGATGGAGCAGGGGGAAATCTTTCCCGACCCCCGGCTGCTCGATGCGACGGGTAGGCTGACCCCGCCCGGCGACCTTTCGCCCGAGCAGGTCGCAATCGCCGAAGCGAGCCTTTCGCATCCGGTTCAGCCAGCGCAGATATTGGGCATTATCAACGCGCTGCTGCTGGCGGGGATACTGACGGTTTTCTATCGCCTTCGCACGCGAGAAGGCCAGGTGTTCGCCGTCCTGCTGATTCTTTACCCGATCACGCGGTTTGCACTGGAGAGCATTCGCGACAGTAACGCCCACGATTTAGCCGCTGGCATCTTGACTCACAATCAATATACATCGATAGTCACGGCCATCGCCGGCGTGGTGATGCTGCTGTGGTTGCGTCGCCGCCCGCCCTCGGCCGGACCCAATTGGGCCGAGCGATTGGAAGCACAAACAAACAATCTCACCAAAGCGAAACGTAAATCTAGCCGAAATAGAAAAGTAAGCAGATAAAGGAGCCGTCATGAAATTGCGTAACACACTTCTATTGGTTTGTATTGTGCTGGCCGCCACCTCGAGCGCATGGGGCGGCATGGACCCAGAAGCCCTGATCGCCAAGGCCGAGCGACTGACAAAAAACGCCCTGGTTCTTATTCGCTGCACTTACACCCAGGAACTCGGCAAACGAGAGTTGGGCGGCATTGGGGTTTGCTACGACGATAAAGGCGAATTCTTGACGCTGATTTTTGACGCGTCGGTGAAAAAAGAGAGGCTTTCGAATCTTCGTCTGGTCCTCCCCGGGCCAGAACAGGTGGAGATCCCGGCGGAATTGATCGGGATTCATCCGGGAACGGGCATCGGTTTCGTTCGCGCGACCAAGCCTCATGACTGGCAGGCGATTCGTTTTGCGGCCGAGTCGAACCTCAAGCCCGGAACCCAGGTTGTCTCAGCCGGGCTGATCCCCGGCAATCCGGAAAATAAGCCATATTTCGGCGTGGCGAATGTTGCGGCCCAGTTGCGATACCCCACGGTGCTGGCGTTTGTGACCGGTGGAAATCTGACTGGTGTCGGCTCGCCTGTGCTGAATTCCGAAGGCGTTGCCATTGGCATTGTCCGCACGCAGTTGAATCTGGACTACCAGGTCGTCCTCGGCGGCAAGCAGTCCAACTTGACCATGAAAGGTCATCAGGAAGCGAAGTTCTTCGTTCCAGCCGAAGAGTATGCGTACTCTCTCAAAGAAATCCCGCAGGAAGGCACGGCTCCTCGCTTGGCGTGGACGGGCATTTTGAATATCGCCGGGGTCGATAAGACTCAGGCCGAGCTGCTGGATCTGGACAAGCCCGGCGCGTCGATCGACCGGATCATTCCCGGCACGCCTGCCGCCCAGGTGGGCCTGCAGACCGGCGACGTGATCGTCGGCATGGACGGCAAGGATCTGGAGAATTATGCGGTTGCCGGGTCGGTGTCGACACGGTTGGTGCAGAAAATCCGCCGCAAGAAGCCCGGCGACGAAATCACTCTGACCGTAATGCGAAAGGGCCAGACGCGTGACGTGAAGCTTCGTCTCATCGCCATGCCGCTACGCCCCAGCGAAGCGCCTCGCCATTTGAACATGAAACTCGGCGTGCTCATTCGCCAGAAGGTTCCCCTTGACGAGCATCTCACGGCCTTGGCGAATCCGACGCTGCCAGGCTTGCCTGTTCTTAATATACTCAAAGACAGCCCGGCTGCTGATGCAGGCTTGCGTGGAGGCGATTTGATCACGCATGTCAACGACCAGCCGGTGGGCGTGAGTCTGGAAACCTTCAAGCAGGTGATCGACGACGCCTATGCAAGCGATCCGGACCGAAGCATTGTACTGAAGATCCGGCGAGGCGATCAGGACGAAATGTCGATCAGCATCCAGCCGATCAGCGATAGCAAGTAAGCCAGTTAAGTTTCTGATACGAACAGGAGACGTCACGATGCTTCGGATCATCCTAGTGGTGACGGTTTGTAGCGTCGTGACGTCTTTTGCATTGGGCGAAACGTCGCCAACGGAGCCCCAGGCGAATTCGCTTGCGGCCGAAAGTTTGAGGCAGTCGGCCCGGACGCTGGCTGCAGCCCCGGCCCGAACACCCGCTCGGGCAGCCAGGCTGGTGGCAATGATTCGCATGGCCAACCGGCTCGAACCTCAAAACGCAAGCACGAACGCACTGCTGGCGGACGTCTACGAAGCGCAGGGCAAGGCCGGCCCGGCCTCCCAGGCCCTGCAAGTATGCCTGTCCGCCCGCCCCGAAGATCATGCGACCGGTGTTCGCTGGATTGTCGGACGGGTCGCGTCCTTGAACAATGCATCCCAGCGAATCGCGTTTCTCCAGTCCGTCGTCGATCAAGCAGACGCGGCCAACGCGCTTCGCGCCGAGGCGGCCGTACGCCTGGGAGAACTTTTCGAACGCCGGGCTGCAACGGAAGACGCTCGCAAGGCCTATCGCAAGGCACTGTCTTTCATTCCATATCACTCGGCCGCCAGGCGACACCTGCTGGCGATCCATCCGTCGCTAAAATTCCCAAAACTTGCCCGCCAGGCCGAAGCTCTCCTGTGCGAGTTGCGGACCAACCCGCTGGCGATCAACCTCGCGTGGGAGTTAGGTGACCTGTTGAGCCGGGTCGGCCTGTACTCCCAGGCGGCGGAAATGTTCGATTACGCATGGGCGGTGTTCCTGCAACGAAACACCATAAAACAGGCCTCGCCGCTGTTTGTTACACAACACTTCAACGCACTCCTGGACGCCGATAAACACGCGGAAGCAGCCGCACGATTCACTCCGATTCTGGAATCGTTCCCCAATGACACGAACCTTCAGTCCTTGATGGTCGAGGCGCTGCGGGCATCTGGAGACGAGCAAAAAGCGAATGAGATCATCGCCGCCATGGAGGCCCGCTACCTCGATGCTAACCACACCCCGGCCAGCCCAGCGGAATTGGCATGGTTCTACCTTCTAACGAAACCTGATCCGCAGCGAGCGTTGGGCCATGCCGAGTCGGCCGCCAAAGACAGCAACGCGCCGGTAATCCAGCGAATTCTCGGTTCTGCCGAACTGCAGACCGACCGGGCAGACCAAGGCGCCGACCGCCTCGATAAGGTGATGGAGCGGGATGTCTACGCGGCTGCGATTCTGGCTGAGCACTATTTCGCCAATGACGATCGCCAGGGCGGGCTGCGGGCGATCGCCGCTGCTGTCAACGCGCCGCGAGGCGGGCCTGCTTTCCGAAAGCTGCGAGCAGTGGCGGCCGCCAACGACGCGAATATGCCCACACCACCCGAGAGCGAAGCAATTACCTCGCTGGTCGGCGTATTTGACCGTCGACATATTCAAATGGGCTTGCACCCGGAGCAGTTCCTGTCGGTGGAAATTCGCCCCCGGACCGAATCGTTCGCACCCGGCGAACCCATCGTTGTTGACGCCGTGCTGACAAATCGTGGAACGCTTGCCGTGCCGATCGGCCAATGGGGGCTTGTGAACCCCACGATGACCATCGAGGTGCGTACGAAAAAAACCGGCAAAAAAGTTTTCCGCGACGTGCCCCTGGCGATCTGGCCCGCTCCACGATTTTTGTCCCCTGGCGCGACGACAATCGTTCCAGTGCGGCTGGACGGGGGCGACCTCGGCAAAGTGCTTTTCGCGCACCCGCTCGAGCGATACGAGCTTACCGTTACTGGAATGCTCGACCCCATCCAGCAAGGCGGGGCATTTCGCAGCTCCCTGCCTTCAATCCAATCGCCCGCGGCGACAATCATCCGGCGCGGCTTGCACGAATCGGCCGACGGCGCTGCAACGCCCCCCTCGCCGCTGGTTTGCCGGCAGGTGCTAGATGCGATTGCAGTGACTTTTTTGCGTGGCGATCTGCCGGACCGCATGCTCGCGAGCCGACAAACAGCGTCGCTATTGGCGATGGCTGGCGCGGCCGATCAAGGCACGCAAAACCTCCCCAAGTGGATGACCGACGTCTTCGATAAACCTGTTTTGTCGCGTCTACTCAGGGCAGCCTTTGAAGATCGATCCTTCGCCGTGCGCGGCGAGGCGCTGGCTGCGCTTGGCGGGGTAAAACTCGACCGGGCGACCCTCCCGGTGTTGGGCGTGACATTCAACGATCCGCACCCGCTGGTGCGTTTTCGTGCGGCGGAGTTGCTTGGCGCATCGGGCACGAAAGGCAGACAATCCATTCTGCAGTACCTCTCTCGCGACGCCGACCCGCTCGTGAAGGAAATGGCTACGGCGTTCGGGCCGAAACCCGCCCGCCAGCAGCGTCCGCAGCCGAAATGATCAGCCGTTCAGCTTTCCTCATCATCACTGATCTAGCCCGAACTCTCTAAGCCAGTAGTCCGCCTGCTTGTCGGTCAGGCCGTGACGTTTCTCTTTCGGCTCGACGCTACGGAGTTTCGGCGCCCTTGCCTGTTCGACCAGGCGGATCATACGAATGGCGAAGTCTTCACTGAGAGCGATCCTGCATCGTCGTCGGCGAGCAGCCCGGCGAATTTCCCGGTCTGTGCTAACCACGATCAGTCGGCGGGGCGCACTGTTATCGGAAATTCTTTCTATGATGATATCGTCCGCGCTTCGCCCGGCCGAGTAGCTCACCGAAACCCCCGTCTGTGCGATTTGTTTTGCACTGGAGCCTCGTGGCGGCGGTCCGTCAAAGACAACCTCGACCCGGTCACCGTCGCGAGCGAGCAGAGCCAGCATCTTGCACAATCCATCCCGGCCGACGGAATGATCCTCCTTAGCCAGGGCGTGCATTACATTATTTCCATCGATTAGATACGGCAAATTCCAACGCTTTCAATCCGAGAAGTTTCGAGAGTTATTGTCGGCTTCCGCCCGGCCGGATGCAATCATTCTCGCCACCTATTGCTGGTTCAAAACGCGATGAGACTCGCAGCCTTACCTCGCCGAACATGGAGCTTACGGAATCTTTTCGATCGCGGCCGGTCGCGTTTGGATCGTCTTGATTCGCTCCATGTCGAACTTCGCGTTGCGGCCGAAATCGTACAGGCCGTTCTGCTCCTGGAAGACGTCGGTCAGTTGCGTATAGCAATAGCCGAACATGTCCGGGTTATCCAGCAGGACATCGCAGAGGCCCGCAAGGCGAGCGTAGAACTGCTCGACATTCCTTACCCGATCGCCGTATCCCCACGACTCTTTATTGTCCTCGCCGTCCGCGGCCGTGGCTGCGAGTTGTTCATTCCACCAGATACCGCCGAACTCGCTGACGAAATACGGCTGTCCGCCGTAAGGCAGCGAAACGATACGCTTCCCGTCATTGACGAATGGTCCGGCAGGACGCCCTGGAGCGTGGCGAACTCTAAAGGTATCGGGGTTCTGATCGTAATCGTGCGAATCATACACGTCTGTCTCCGCGACGCGATGGCAGTAGCCAGAGCTGTCCAAAACGGGGCGTGTTGCATCGATGTCCCGGGTGGCTTCAAATAGTCCGCGGGTCAGGTCGTCCAGGACGGCCAGGTTTTCGCTTTTCGGCCGGTGGGTTTCGTTCAGTGGGCACCAGCCGATAATGCACGGATGGTTGTAATCGCGGCTGACCACCTCACGCCACTGTGCAATAATGGTGTCCTGCGGCTGATCGGGATCGACGCCCCAGTCACCGAACTCGCCCCAGGCCAGGTAGCCCAGCCGGTCGGCGTGGTAGAGGAACCGCTCCTCGAAGACCTTCTGGTGCAGCCGAGCGCCGTTGAAGCCTGCTGCCAGGCTCAACTCGATGTCCGCGATCAATGCCTGCTCGCTCGGGGCGGTCATGATTCCGTCGGGATAGTAGCCCTGATCCAGCACCAGCCGCTGGAAGATTGTCTCGCCGTTGATCTTGATAGCCTTGCCCTCGATGGCCACGCTGCGAAGCCCGGCGTAGGACGTCGCCGAATCGATGATCGCACCGGCCTCGTCGAGCAATTCAATTTTCAGGTCGTACAGGTGCGGATCGGCGGGGCGCCAAAGCCTGCGACGGTCGGCCGGAATCGGCAAGTCCAGCGAGGGCGTCAAATCAGTGTCGGTTGGGCACGTTGCCGAGCAAATCTCGCCGGCGTCGTCGCTGAGTGTGGCGCGAATGAACATTCCCGGCCGGGCGTTCGCAACCGGCTGGGCCAGGCGGATCAGCCCATCGGCAACGTCGGGAGTAATTCGTGGCCGCTGCAGTCGCACCTGCGGGACCGGCTCGAGCCAGACCGTCTGCCAGATTCCCGTCGTCCGCGTGTAGAGGCAGCCGCGATTGTCGGGGTAGGGCGTTTGCTTGCCTTTCGGCTTGTGCTGGTGGTGATCGTCCCGGGCGCGAACCACGATGGTGGCTTGTTCGCCTGCCGCGGCCACGCCGGCCAGGTTGCAGGTAAAGCCGCACCATCCGCCGACGTGGCTGCCTGCTTCGACGCCATTTACCCACACGGCTGCATCGTAGTCCACCGCCTGGAAGTGAAGCAGGACATCCCGACCGGCCCAGGCTTTGGGGATCGTAACCGTACGACGATACCACACCGCATCCATGAAATCGGTATTCCCGACTCCGGAGAGCTGCGACTCTGGGCAGAAGGGCACGAGGATTTCGCTCGTCAAATCGCGATCGCGCAGGCCGCGGTCCAGGCCGTCGTCTGTGTGGTCGATTTCGAATTGCCACCGACCGTTGAGGCACAGCCAGTCGTCTCGCACGAATTGCGGGCGGGGATATTCACTTCGTGGAATGGCCATCTTGAGGCTTTCTCCTTGGCGACTTGCAGTATTATATTTCCACGGGCTCACGCCCGCAGTATTTCGGCGGGATATTAAGAAAAACCGTTGCCCGGCAGCGGCTGACTGTGAGCGACCATTGCCGCAGCTGACTTGGAACGTTAGTATGATGCGAACCATGGCAAACGACAACGTATATCTGAACGGTAAGATCATGCCAGCCGGCGAGGCGAAGGTCAGCGCCTCTGACGTTGGCCTGCTGCACGGGGCTTCGTCGTTCACCACGATGCTCGCTCACAACGGCGTGGTGTTTCGGCTGGACAGGCACCTCAAGCGACTGCTGGAGACGGTGAAGCTTTTGGGTTTGCAGGTCGATGCCGAACTGGCCACGGCCGAATCGCTCACCAAAGCGACCGACGAACTGCTGCGTGCGAACGAACTGAGCGCGGCCCGCGTCCGCATTACGCTAACGCCGGGCAGCCAGCGAGAGAACCAGGCGACCACGCTGATAACGGCCGAGCCGCTGCCGGACTATCCGCCCGAGTGGTACGAAAAGGGCGTGATGGTGGTGGTCTCGTCGCATCGCCAGGCCGGCGGGGACGTGACTTTCGGCCACAAGACCGGCTGCTACCTGCCCCGCGTGCTGGCCCGTCAAGAGGCGGCCGACAAGGGCGGCGAGGAGGCGCTGTGGTTCACGGCCGACAAACGCCTGGCCGAGGCGTGCTTCAATAACGTGTTCCTGATACTGGGCGGCGAGGTGTTCACGCCTCCGCTCGAAACGCCTGTGCTGGCGGGCGTTGTCCGCGAAACCGTACTGGAACTGTGTGGCGAACTGGGCATTGCCTGCCGCGACGATCGCGACCTGACCGTTCGCGAAATGCTCGACGCCAAGGAAGTATTTCTGACCGGCTCTTGCTCGGGCATCCGCCCCGTGGTACGTATCGAACGTCATGCCGTCGGTGACGAAGCGCCCGGCAAAGTTACGCAAAGAATCCGCAAGGCATATCTGGAATTGCTGGACCGCGAATGCGTCCGCCCGTGAGGCGACAAGGAAGGGGAGTTCAGACATGAAGGTACACGATATCGTCAACGCGTTGGAGTCGATCGCGCCGCCTTGCCTGGCGGCCGACTGGGATAACGTGGGCCTGCTGATCGGTGACGCCGAGAGCAACGTTGCCCACATGATGCTCTGCATCGACCTGACCGACGAGGTGCTGGCCGAAGCCGTCCGCACCAAGGCGAAGATGGTCATGGCGTATCACCCTGTAATATTCCGCCCGATCAGCCGCATCACGGCGGACACTGCGAGCGTTGCATACTCGGCAGCGGCTGCGGGCGTGGCGGTGTACTCGATGCACACCGCGCTCGATGCTGCGCCCGGCGGGGCCAACGACGTGCTAGCCGAGGCGCTTGGCCTCAAGGCCGTCCGCCCGCTGAAACCGACCGTCCAGTCCGGCGGGTACAAGGTCGTCGTGTTCGTAATGCCGCAGGATGCTTCCCACGTTGCCGACGCAGCCTTCGACGCCGGGGCCGGGCGGATCGGCGCCTACGAGCGATGCGCGTTTTTCTCGCACGGGGTTGGCATGTTCTACGGCGGGCCGCAAACGCATCCGTCTATGGGCGTGTCGGGCAGGCAAGAGGCGGCCGAAGAACTTCGCCTGGAACTAGTGGCCCCAAAAGGGCGCATGCCCGCGATCGTCGAAGCGATCCGCGTCGCGCACAGCTACGAAACGCCCGCTATCGACGTTTATCCGATGGACGAAGCGCCGGCTGGGGCGGGCATGGGTCGGGTTGGCGAGCTGGCCCGTTCGGTGACGGCCGGCACGCTTATCGGCCGGATCAAGAAACGCCTGGGCGTGGCGAAGGTGCTGCTGGCCGGCGGCAAAGGCCAACTTGTCACCACCGCTGCATGCTGTACGGGCTCGGCGGGGTCGATGTTCCGCTCGGCTATCTCGGCCGGCGCAAGTTTCTATCTGACAGGGGAGATGCGCCATCACGACGCGCTGGCCGCCAAGTCTGCAGGCCTGACCGTAGCGTGCGTGGGACATTCGAATTCCGAACGCATTGCATTGGCTCGCCTTACCGAGCAACTCGCGGTAATGCTGCCAAAATTGAAGGTGACCGAGGCGAAAACAGACCGCGACCCCTTCGAAATCGTATAACTGAACCGCCGGTCCGCTTGCAAAGATGGCCGTATTCGAACGACCTAAGCCCTTTACAAATGCGGATTTTCGAGTAACATATAGAGTTGAAAGACACATCTGCGATATCTGTGCATGTAGGCAATGGAGATTCATAAGGAGATTCGTAATGACCATGATCAAGACAGCTACGATACTGGCCGCTGGATTTCTCATTCTCGTCGCAGCATCCCCGGCTTCGGCGACTACCTATCATCTAGCTCTCGGACCCGTCGGGCCGATGAGCAGTTTCGACCCGAATGAGCAGGAACCTGTGTGGACCACCCCCGAATTCGCTCTGCCCGGCCCCTACGCACAACGGATCGAGGTGTTGTTCCCAGAGGACAAGCACCTGCTGATCGAATGGGACTCTTATTTCGAGGATGAGGAGTTCAACGGGATGGTCGCCCGTACTGAGCTGAATGTGCATCTGAATCGATTCGGAGGACCTCCTGGCGGCGGCGGCAATTTCATAACGGACGTAACGATCGGGTTCCTGGACGCCGTCGGCGGGGTGATTTTCAGCTATACCGAACCAAGCAAGGTGATCCCCACCTGGGGGGGGCTGTCATATACTGAAGTCCCGCTGCCGATGATAGAGGCCTACGGGATTTTCGTGGACTTCGGCCCGGATGTAGGCCCGCTGGACGCAACCGCCTCGGTCGACTTCGAGATAAGTGGCAACCTTACGGTTGTTGACAATGCTTGCGTTCCGTCGATTGCCGACATCGCCCCGGTGGCAACAGGTGGCGACGGCATCGTAGACGGTGCTGACTTGGGCGCGTTGCTGGCCCGCTGGAAAGACACCGGCGCATCAATAGCCGACATCGCCCCGGTGGCGACAAATGGCGACGGCATCGTAGACGGCGCCGACCTGGGCGCACTGCTTGCCCGATGGAAGAACACCTGCGATACCCCGGCCTCCCCGGTCATCCCCGAACCGGCGACGATGGCGCTGCTGGGCCTTGGTTCGCTGGCGCTGCTTCGGCGCAAATAATTTGAGATCTAGTCACTCCAAACTTTGGAGCTGACTTCCCATATGGGCGGTTCGTTGACCCACGGCGATCCGCCCATTTTTTATGCGCAGTGCAGATCGCCCAATGCGATTGGGTTTTTCCCCGCTGGGGTACTATAGTTTGGCAGCAACCCAGTGCGGGCCCGGCCGTGCGGCGGGTGTATACTGCATCGGGTTGTGGGGTAGGGGCGGCACGTCGTCCGTCTCAGGGTGAATACATTCAGACACTTGTAAGGAGCTCAGAGATGAAAACACCGATACTTTGCATTTTCATTATGCTGCTGTTGGGTCTGGCGATTGTCCAAGTCGGCTGCAAGAGCGAGTCCGGGGTTCCGCAAAAGGCAACAGCCGCCGGAACCGAGAAGGCCGAAAGCGAGCAGATTCAGCAGCTCGAACTGAAGGTCCAGGATATGCAGGCGGATTTGGATACATCCCGGGCTGCGCACCTGAAGCTTCGCGCACAATATGAAGACCAGAAGCTTCAACTTGCAACCAGCCAGGAAAAGCGTAACGCGGCCTTGTTGGATCTGGAGACCGCCAGGAAAAAGACGAACGCAACGCAGAAAGCCAGCGATGCGGCGATTGCACAGAACAAGGAAGACAAGTCAACCATCCAGGAACTTCAGGGCGAGCTCACGAAGAAAGTCGAAATGATCCAGATGCTGCAGAAACAGCTCAAAAAAACCGGCATCAAATCGCCCTCTATACCAACCATGTAGTTCTGCGACTGACAGCCAGGCAATGGCGCTAGATGCTCTCGCCGTAGAGCAGGGCCTTTGTGAATTTGTCGACGATATTCTCGTTGACGAACAGCAGCGGCAGCAGCAGTCGAAGCGAAGTGTTCGGCGGGCGAATGGCGTCGGCGAGATGTTTTCGCCAGGCGTTCTTGAAGTGCATCAGCGTTTCCTGGACGCCGTGGCTTACCCGCAGCGCTTCCAGGGCGGCTTCGGCGGCCAGAAGCGCAGATTGCACCGAGGGTTGAAGGGTTTGGCCGGTGACCGAGTCGGCAAAACCGCCGGCCGTGCCTGCAAGCAGACATCGCTTGGCGACGTGGTTTTCCATTTCCAGCGCAATGCCCGCCGGTGGCCGCCATATCGCACCCTTCGCGCGTCCTAGTTGAAGCCCGCTCGGCAGCACGTCGGCATGCTGGAGTTTTGCGACCATCTCCGATAGTTCCGACGCGCGATTTCCCGCCGCCAGCGAATCGGAGATCACTCGCAGGTGTACCATCCCCTTGGTCGCAAAGAAAAGCCCCATCTCGCTCCGCTCGGACATTTCCAGTATGTGCATCGAATCATTGAGCGATTCGAAATCTTTGTCGCTGACGGGGATGTCCAGCCCAGCGGCCACCAGGTGAGATTGCGGCGTCGCCCGGGCGGGGATCGCCAGTTCGGCCAGCACGTCGGTGGGGCGGCTGTGCGTTACCATGAGCAACTTGGCGGTAACCTGCACCGTGCCGACCAGTCGCACGTTGTCTTCGCGAAGTTGGATCGTCGGAGCCGTCTTGGTCGTGTGAGGCTTGACTCCGGCTTTTTCGCACGCGGCCCGCAGCGCCTTGCAGAGCTGGTCCCGCTGAATGAATGTCCCCAGCGCCTTGCGAGTGCCGTAGCTGACTTCCTTATCCATGTGAACATTGTGGTAGCACACCTTGGCGAATGGTACGGCGCCGGCGGCCTTGGCGAGCGATTTAGGCAGGCCCGCGGTCTGAAAAAAACCGTGCGGCGCCCAATCCGTCAAGGGACACTCGCAGGCGGCCTGTGGCGGGTCGATCAGCACCACTTTGCGGCGATGTTTGGCAAGGTAATGGGCTGCAGCGTAGCCGGCCGGATTCGCCCCAAGAATCGCTATATCGTAAACCTTAGACATGGACACTCAAGATACCTTCAAAACGAGATGTTAGCAAGTTTCTCCCCTATGTTATCGGCGATCAACTAGATCGGCTCGGACAGGTCTTCGTGCCCCAGCAGCGTGAAGCCGTGGTTGATCAGCGTCCGGCAGGCCGTCGTTTCGTCATCGACGTGGAATACCATCACCGGGCTCTGGTCGCAGCGGATGGTCAGAGGATATGCGAAATGCACATCAATTTCCGCTCGAAGCAGGCACGACGTCAGGCGGGACATATCTTCGTCGCTTTCGACTTCGATCAGCAGTACGTCGCTTTCGGTGAAGGGCAGGCCGGCAGTGTGCAGCAGTTCCTTCGCCTTCTCAGCCTCGATGCACACTAAGCGAATTACTGCCCAATCCGTCGAGTCAACAATAGACAGTCCCGCAACCTTCACGCTGTTCTGGATGAACAGATCGAGTAAATCGCGCAGCTGCCCCACACGATTGGCGAGGAATACGCTCAATTGAATCGCGTACGGTTCTTCGCTTCCGCGAGCAGTTAGTTTCTCTGGCACCATCTTAGCCATTGTAGGCGTCATCTTCGGGTTTTGCCAGAAATGTCAGCTAGTACCCTGTAACAGTTATTTTGCGGGCATAAGCTTGCGGCGACGACTTGTCTGTCTGCGTCAGAAAATCTCGACATATTCAGCAAATGTGCCATCGCTTTTCTTCCTTGCATCCAAATCGCCGGACCTGCGCGTCTATCCAACAAACTCCCTGCTACGGAGTACTAAAAGCTTTTTCTGCTTGTCAAGCTACCTGCCTCGCGGTACAAAACGCGGCATGAATACTTCTTCGAAAGCTTCCCTTCTGATTTGTCTGATGATCGTTGGTCTGCTGGCCGGGTGTGTCGAGCGAGAGATGACCATTACCTCCGCGCCGGAGGGTGCATTGGTATTCGTTTCGGATAAAGAAATCGGCCGCACGCCTGTCACCATTCCGTTTACGTGGTACGGCGATTACGACATCATACTTCGCCACGAAGGCTACGAAACGCTCAAGACGCACGCGAACATCAACGCGCCGTGGCACCAGATTCCCCCGATAGACCTGTTTACGGAAATCGCGCCCTGGACGATTCACGATCGCAGATACGTTCACTTCGAGATGGTCGAATACAAGGCGCCCAGCGAGGCCGAGCTCGTCGAACGAGCCGACGAAATGAAACGCCGCAGCCTCGAACCCGTCCTGCGATAAGCTCAGGATAAATAATTCGTGGATAGATAATGGTGGACATGCCAACGGCAATCGAGCATCACGCCTTTGGCTTACTTTGCGGTTTGACATCGGCGCCGTAGTAGGTGTTCACATCAACGTCAGGTAATGCATCCCGAACAACTCTTGCGATGGCGTTCAGCTCATCCTTGTTCAGCGTCGCGGCGAACGCTTCCTGCGGCGATCGGGCGATGGTGTGCAGTTGGATCAGCTTGAGTCGCCCGCCAGTATCCACGATGTTTCGCAGCCGCCTGCAATATGCATCGATTTCTTCGGGGGTGGGCAGGTTTCCGTCCAGCCGGAGCATCAGGGTCTGGATAACGACCGGGCGCCCGCGAGCGACGTCGGCGATACCCGCAACTACCTGATCGAGCGTTATCGCCGGAGCGGGGCGGTTGACCTTCTGGAAATATTCATCGGTTCCGGCGTCGAGCTTGGCCCATATTTCGCCGTTGTTCGCATCGAGCGTTGGCAGCGCTCGCAGAAATTGCGGCTGATCGAGCTGCGTAGCGTTGGTGATGACGACGATTTTCAACTGTTCGCAGCCGAACTGGCTACGAATGTCTGCGGCGGCCTGGACGGCCTGGTCGAAGTTCGTCATGCAGGTAGGCTCGCCGTCGCCGCTGAGTGCGATGTCATTGATCCGCCGGAACGCTTCGGGTGTCGCCGCGAATCGTTCCTCTCGCCAGATATCGCCCGACACAGCAGCCTGCACCGCCTCGGCGAGCTCCCGCCGGACTGCCTCGATATCCACGTGATGCAGATTCCGTTGGATGCGGCGATTGATCTGGCAGTACACGCAGGAGAACGTGCATCGCTTTTCGGGGTTGAGGTTCACGCCGATACTCAGCCCCCTCGCCCGCCGGCTGATAACCGGGTAGACGTAGAGACAATCCCGCCACTGCCGTCGATGGTCGCGGATAACTTTCATTTCGTCGTTGGGTTGGTTCTCACTCATCTTCTATACCATGATAGGGATTCGCCGGCGTCGCACAATGGCGGCTCATTTGCTCTCGGTCTGCGGGGCAGGCGGCAGGGTTTCTTCCGGCACGCGAACGAAGAATACGAGAATCACCATTCCAATGACGGTTAGCACCATCGAGATGATGAACGGGGCTTTATAGCCGAGGCTGGTGTATTCGACCAGCCAGCCGCCCAGCAGCGAAAAGATCAGATAAAACGGAGCGGTCAGCGAGCCTCGAAGGGCCAGGTACGTCGGCCGCCTGCCCTGGGGGGCGAACTGGAAGATGATATTGTTCATAGTGACCGAGGCGGCGGCAATATGCATCCCGGCCAGTGCGAATACAAGGTACATCACCCGCCAGTCCCATGCGATCAGCGAGAACGCCACGGCCGCCAGGTATGCCAGGTCGCGAATCACGACGACGCTCTTATGGCTTTTCCGGTCACTGATCAGGCCGGCCAGTATCGCCCCGACCAGCGTGGCAGCCGTGTTGGTCATTACAAAGTCGCCCGAAACCTCATCGGTCAGGTTGAACCGTTTCATTGCATAGGTCATGAAGAATGCAATCCCCATCACTCTGCTTGTGGAAAAGGCCGCACTGATCAGGAATCGCCGATATTGATGGTCTGTACGAAGGATTCGCAGCAAAGACTGCCCGTACTCGCCGATGGTTTTTTCCTGCCGGCTCGGCCAGAGCAGCGGCTCGCGGTTCTGCATGAAAAAAACGTACGACAGCGTCAGGGCCGCCGTGCAGGAGAAAAACAGCACGGCGTACGTATTGGGGTAAGAAAAGTACCCGCTATCCATCACGAACTTAATGTACAGCCCGCCGAAAATGCCCAGCCCGTTGCCCACCAGCACTCCCATGCCTGAAAAGAAACCTCGCCGGTGCGGCGGGATGGACTTGCCGATCAGCTCGCCGTGCATTGGGGCCGAGAAACCGTAGCAGCAGCTCGTCATGCCCCAACATCCCAGGAATATCCACGTCAGCAGGACGGGGTTGCTTTCGGCGAACCAGATCGTGCAAAAACCCAGGATCGGCCAGGGCAGCCGCTGCGGAATGCCGATAATCAGACACCACGGTTTGTGTCGCAGCCGACCCTCGGCGAAGAACGACGTGAACACCAGGGGCACAGACGCGCCGATCCACATGATCGCAGGCAGCAGGCCGATGATGATGGCCGACGCTCCCAGCCGCTTCAGGAAGGCCGGGAGGACCACCACCATCGACACCATGCTCAGCCCGAATATATACAGGCCAAGATCGACTATATTCACCCAAAGGTTGTGGTGATGATGGTGTTCCAGGTATTCGTGGTACTTGTCGGGATGGAACTCATTTTTACGGAGCATATTAGTACGACTTTCGGCCGGAGGCCTCTGGAGAACAGATAACTATATTCCTAGCCTGTTTGGGTGAATTCGTCAATCGACAAGTTGGACGATTTCGTGTATAATATACGGTTCGCGGCTTTGTGGCTGCGAGAAGCACCCAGTTCGAAGCTCCTAAAGACAGTCTTGGAGAATTTACAGATGTATCGGCCAGAAATCACAGTGTTCGATTGCACGATCCGCGACGGCGGACTGACCAACGACTCTCACTTCCCGCTGGAGACGGTGCGGGCGGTCTACAAGGCCATCTGCGATTCCGGAGTGGATTACGTCGAGCTGGGCTATCGCAACAGCAAGGAAATGCTATCGACGGAGCAGTTCGGCATCTGGCGGTTCTGCGACGAAGAGCATCTTCGTAGCGTCGTCGAAGGGATCGATCCGAAAACCACCAAGATCTCGCTGATGATGGACGCGCACAAGTCCAACCCGGACGATCTGCTGCCGGTCGAGGATAGCGTGGCGGATATGATCCGCGTGGCTACGTACGTCAAAGACGCAGACAAGGCGATCAACGTCGCCAAGCGCGCGAACGAACTCGGCTACGACGTGGGCATTAACATCATGGCGATCTCGAAGGAAGGCCCGCCTTTCCTCGACGAAGCGCTGCAACAGTTCGAAAGCGAGACCGACGCCAAGGCGATCTACATCGTCGACAGCTTCGGCGCGCTCTACAGCGAAGAAGTGCACTACCTCATCGAACGATACAAGATGCACATCAAAACCAAAGAAATCGGCGTGCACTTCCACAACAACCAGCAGCTGGCGTTCGCCAATACGATCGAGGGCGTCATCAAGGGTGCCAACTACCTCGACGGAACGCTGTTCGGCCTGGGTAGGGCGGCAGGCAATTGCCCGCTGGAATTGCTGCTCGGCTTCCTGAAGAATCCGAAATTCGACATCGTTCCGCTGCTGAAAGTTATCGGCAGCACGATCATCCCACTGCGAGAAAGTATCGACTGGGGCTACCATATTCCGTACATGCTAACCGGCGTGCTGAACCAGCACCCGAGCGATGCGATCGCCTGGCTGGCCGGTGATACGCCTCACGATTACAGCGAATTCTACAAACAAATCGCCGACGAAATGGGCGAATAGGGCATACTCAACGCATCTGTCCCATGGATAATCAAAGGCCGGAATCGCACTGGGCGGTCCCGGCCTTTTCTTTGCGCCAATCGTAGGGCGTGCAACTCGTTGCTCGCGGAATGTTTCTTTTTGAAAAACCGCTGCTTGGATTTTGATCAGGCTATTTCTTTTTTTTCCTGGGCTGGTTTTGCTTGGCCTTCTGGATCTTCGCCCAGCTATCACGCAGCGAAACCGTCCGGTTGAATATCAGCTTGCCTTCGCTGCTGTCGGGATCTACGCAGAAATAGCCCAGCCGCTCGAACTGGACATGACCGCCGACGGCCGCGGCGCTCAGCGAGGGTTCGACGCGACAGTCGCTCAGCACTTCCAGCGAGTCTGGGTTGATGTTCGCGGTGAAGTCCTGACCGTCTTCGACGTCCTCTGGGTTCTCTTTGGCGAACAGGTGATCGTACAGCCGAACCTCGGCCGCCAGTGAATGCTCGGCCGACACCCAGTGAAGCGTGGCCTTGACCTTTCGCCCATCTGGCGAGTCGCCGCCGCGGGTGGCCGGGTCGTATGTGCAATGCAGCTCGACCACCTCGCCGTTTTCATCCTTCACCACGTCAGTGCAGGTGACGAAGTACGCGTACCGCAGCCGCACCTCGCGCCCGGGCGCCAGGCGGAAGAACTTTCGCGGCGGGTCTTCCATGAAGTCATCCCGCTCGATATAGATTTCCTTGGAGAAAGGCACCTGGCGCACGCCGGCCGACTCGTCTTCGGGGTTATTGATCGCGTCGAGCTGCTCGGTTTCGCCGTCGGGGTAGTTGTCGATAACGACCTTCAGCGGGCGCAGCACGCTCATCACGCGGTTTGCTCGCTTGTTCAGGTCGGCCCGCAGGCAATGCTCCAGCAGCGCGATTTCGCTCGTGCCGGTGAACTTCGCCACGCCCACGCGGTCGAGGAATTCGCGGATCGACTCAGGTGTGTAGCCGCGTCGTCGCAGCCCGCAGATCGTCGGCATTCGCGGATCGTCCCAGCCGGTAACCAGTCCCTCTTCGACCAGACGCATCAGCTTGCGTTTGCTCATTACGGTATAGGTAAGGTTGAGCCGCGCGAACTCGATCTGTTGCGGATGGTGAACCGGCAGGTTGTCGAGGAACCAGTCGTACAGCGGGCGGTGGTTCTCGAACTCCAGCGAGCACAGCGAGTGCGTCACGCCCTCGAACGAATCTTCCAGGCCGTGCGCCCAGTCGTACATGGGGTAGATGCACCACGTATCGCCCGTGCGGTGATGGTTGGCGTGCAGGATGCGGTACATCAGCGGGTCGCGCAGATTCAGGTTCGGCGAGGCCATGTCGATCTTCGCACGCAGCACGCGGCTGCCGTCGGGGAACTCGCCATTCTTCATCCGCTCGAACAGGTCCAGGCTTTCCTCGGCCGGCCGATCGCGGTGGGGGCTTTCGACGCCCGGCGCCGTCAGCGAGCCGCGACCCTGGCTGATCTCGTCGGCCGACTGGTCGTCCACGTAGGCCAGCCCCGTCTGGATGAGTTGCACGGCGCACTCGTACATTTTTCCGAAGTAGTCCGAGGCGAAATACAGATGCTCGCCCCAGTCCCATCCCAGCCAGCGGACGTCCTGCTGGATAGCATCGACGTACTCGGTATCTTCCTTGACCGGGTTCGTGTCGTCAAAGCGAAGGTGACATCGCCCGTCGTAATCGCGTGCGATGCCGAAGTTGATATTGATCGCCTTGGCGTGGCCGATGTGAAGGTACCCGTTCGGCTCGGGCGGGAATCGCGTCACGACCGGGCCGCCCCATCGGCTGCTCTTCAGGTCTTCGTCGATGGCCTCGCGGAGGAAATCCTTTCGGACGCCTTCGTTGGCAGCCGCGTCATTGGTGTTTTCGTTGCTCATTTTTCTTGTATTCCGTTGCCTGAAAGTAGGATGTTTATGACATACAAATCGCGTACAGCTCAAGGATGATTGATGTACGTTTAGACACAAGTATACGC
>SDBT01005374.1_pt1 | contig 21515 bp, 24 predicted proteins | sample 2277101 | NCBI WGS metagenome assembly SDBT01 (sample SAMN10404973, study PRJNA504765) | marine sediment metagenome | isolation source: marine sediment core GS10_PC15, 103 cmbsf | place: Arctic Ocean: Southern Knipovich Ridge | collected 2010
GAGAAAAAAGAAGGGATCTCTAACACATGAAACAAAAATTAAAGATCGGAATAATAGGATGCGGCGCGATAGGAACCGAAATGGCTAAAGTGTGCGTCGGCATTTTAAAAGACAGTATCGATTTAGTTTCTATATTTGATATTGATAAGAATAAAATAAAAGCCCTGGAAGAAAAAATCGGCAAGGACGTAGGGGCAAGTTCTTTAAATTCATTAATAGAAAAAAGCGATTTTTTATTTGAAGCCGCCTCAAGCTCCATATCAGCTAAGATACTCGAACTGGCAATTGCTAAAGTTAAAGATATTATGATTATGAGCATAGGGGGATTATTGAATCGAAAGGATTTACTCGAAAAAGCTAAAAGTATAGGTATAAAAGTCTATCTTCCGAGTGGGGCATTATCTGGCATAGACGCGCTCAAGGCAGCCAGTATTTCAAAAATCGAATCAGTTACGCTGATTACGAAGAAACCGCCCAGAGGCCTGGAGGGCGCTCCTTATCTTTTGGAAAACAAGATAGACCTTAATAAAATTACCGATGAGACTATTGTGTTCGAGGGTAATGCCGGAGAGGCGGTTAAGGGTTTCCCGAAGAATGTAAATGTTTCTGCGCTGTTGAGTTTAGCAGGTATCGGCGCCGACAAGACAAGCGTTAAGATTGTCGCCTCTCCTTCCCTTACCAGAAATATTCACGAGGTCGAGATAAAAGGCGAATTTGGGACAATTAAGACGGAGACAATCAATGTGCCCTCGCCGGCCAACCCTAAGACAAGTTATCTGGCAGTTTTGTCGGCGATTGCGACGTTGAAAGACATTGTTGGATCAGTTAAGATAGGAACATAGTAAGAGAAAGGGGGTGAAAGAAGATGGGTAAAGTCATATGCAAATGCAGCATTAAAAGGAAAAAGGGTTATCTTTATTTCGTAGGCAAAAATGGATGCGCCTATGAAACAAAGATGGCACGCGGCAAGAAAAAAGGCGGCGGAAGAAAAATAGTGCACAATTGTAGAATAAAGAAACAAAAAGGTTGTCTTTATTATATTGACAGAAAAGGCAATGTGTGCGAGGCGAAAATGGTCCGCGGCGGCAGAAAGAAAAAAAGAAGACGCTAAGACAAATACAATTAGTGCATATTAAAACTTGACGCTTTTTTTCTTTTTTGATAGAATATAAATAATCTTCGGGGTGGGGTGTAAGTCCTCAACCGGTAGTTAAAGTCTACGAGTCTCGAAATTTCGGGGCAGAGCCTGTGGAATTCAGGCACCGATGGTCATAGTCCAGATGGGAGAAGATTGGATTAAAACAAGTAAAAATTAAAAACCCTGAAGATAAAATTTCAGGGTTTTTAATTGGAACGAAACCATGCGATTTAACACAATACCAGAGATAACAAAAGACCTAAGAAAAGGCAAGATAGTTATCGTTATTGATGATGCTTCGCGCGAAAACGAAGGCGACCTCATTATGGCCGCGTCCATGGTTAAATCGAGCGACATTAATTTTATGGCAAAACATGGCCGAGGCCTTATCTGTGTCCCCATGCAAAAAAATGATATGGATAGGCTCGATATCCATCCTATGGCAAGCGAGTTTCAAGACGCCTATAAAACTGCTTGGGCTATATCTTGTGACGCAAAATACGGTATTACTACAGGCATATCCGCCCACGACAGGGCAAGGACCATTGAATTATTGGCCAACAGAAAATCCAAATCAGATGATTTTATAAAACCCGGTCATGTATTTCCACTACGCTCTCATGAAGGCGGCGTCCTTGTCAGGGCTGGGCATACGGAGGCCTGTGTTGATTTATTGAAACTGACTAAACTTAATTCTGTGGGGGTCATATGCGAAATAATGAGCGAAGATGGAACGATGGCCAGGACGCCCCAACTTATAAAATTTTCCAAAAGGCACAATTTAAAGATATGCGCTATCGAAGACCTTATAAGATATAGAAGAAAATATGAGGTGCTTATTGAAAGAATTACCCAGACCTCTCTGCCTACCAAATTTGGAGATTTTAAGATAATTACTTATAAATCTACAATAAACCCCCACCATATTCATCTCGTTCTTATAAAAGGAAATATATCTAGCGGAGAGGTTTTGGTGAGGGTTCATTCGCAATGTCTAACTGGTGATATTTTTCATTCTTTAAGATGCGACTGCGGCCAGCAGCTCGAAGAGGCCATGCAGCTTATCTCTAAGAATGGAAAAGGCGTGATACTCTATATGTGTCAGGAGGGTAGAGGCATAGGCTTGGTGAATAAAATGAAGGCATACGAACTTCAGGATAACGGCCTTGACACCGTCGAGGCAAATAAGGCCCTTGGTTTTGAAGCTGATTTGAGGGATTACGGAATAGGCGCCCAGATACTGGTAGACCTTGGTTTAGAAAAGATAAAATTGTTGACGAATAACCCTCAGAAAATCGTGGGCCTTGAAGGCTACGGACTTAAGATTGTGAAAAGGATACCCATAGAGATTAAACCAAATCAGAGGAATAGAGGTTATTTAAGGGTGAAAAAGAAAAAGTTAGGACATGCATTGGAGCATGCGTAATGTAAGTAGTCCCTCGCGGTTTAGCTTTGTGCAGAAACCGCTCGGGGCAATTTTTCCAGTACAAAAATTGGAGGCAAAGATGAAGGAAATCAAGGGTAATCTAATAGCCAAGGGGAAGAAATTTGTGATAGTTATATCGCGCTTCAATGAATTTATTTCTTCAAAACTTTTGGATGGTGCCAAGGACGCGCTTATAAGGCACGGCACCGGCGAAAACGATATAACATTACTGTGGGTACCCGGTTCGTTTGAAATTCCACCGGTCGCTCAAAGGTTGGCTCATTCAAAGAAATATGATGCCGTAATCTGTTTAGGTACGATTCTAAGGGGAGATACGCCACATTTTAATTATATCGCAAGTGAAGCAGCTAAAGGTATCGCGAAAGTAGCCCTGGATGAGAAAGTACCATGCGTATTTGGTGTGATAACCGCTGATACACTTGAGCAGGCCATAGATCGCGCCGGCACCAAAAGCGGAAACAAGGGCAGAGAAGCAGCTTTATCGGCAATAGAGTTGGCGAATTTGTACGAGAAAATCTAGGATCAAGCATCTAGCATCTAGGATCAAAGTTTGATGCTAGATGCTGATTAGAGCAGGATTTATCTCTGGGGGGTGGGCAGTATGCGTAGACGAACGGAAGCACGGGAATACGCGCTTAAGATGCTTTATGCTGTAGATATTACGAAAGATGGGCCGGAAGACTGCATAAAGAATTTTTGGGATAATCATGATACCGTTAATGACCAAATAAAGAAATTTGCCGATTATTTGGTAATGGGGACCTGTAAAAATAAAGATTTAATAGATAAACTTATTTCTAAGTATGCGAAGAACTGGCAGATAGAGAGGATGGCTACTATAGACAGGAATATTATAAGGATGGCTACCTTTGAATTGCTTTTTGCCGAAGATATACCCCCCAAGGTTTCCATAAACGAAGCGATTGAGATTGCCAAAAAATACGGAGATAAAGATTCAAACAAGTTTGTCAACGGTGTTCTCGATAAGATAAATAAGCAGGAATCCAAGAAATAATATGGAAGAAAAATTCGCAGATTTACATATCCACACCTTTTATTCAGATTCTACCTTTTCTCCGAAAGAGGTTGTAAAAACTGCAAGTAAAGTTGGTTTGAAAGCAATTGCCATATGCGACCACGATTGCGTTGACGGCATATCGCCGTGTATGGAGGTGGCTAAAGGTTACGATATCGAAATAATTCCGGCAGTAGAGTTAACTGTCGAAAAAGAAGGTATCGAGATTCATATATTAGGATACTTCATAGATTGGAAGGCCTCGTGGTTTAGAGAAAAATTAGAAATAATACAGAAAAGTAGAGTCAAAAGAATTTATAAGATGCTGGATCTTCTTAGAAAGAAGGGGATAGATATTAAGCCGGAACAGGTTTTTAAATTAGCGGGAAGGGGTTCTGTAGGCAGGCTTCACGTTGCTTTTGCAATGTTAAAGATGAAAAAAATACGCCATCTACAAGAAGCTTTCAATAAGTATATAGGATACCTAGAGTCATGTTATGTAAGCCATATAAAATTCACTCCTAAAGAAGCAATTGAAATGGTCTTAAGGGGTGGCGGTGTTCCAGTTTTGGCGCATCCGGAGGTTATGGGGAAGGACGAGTTTATACCCGGGTTTACAAAGTCAGGGTTAAGAGGTATAGAAATTTATCATACAGATCATAGATCCTCTAGTGAAAAGAAATATCTAAGCATTGCAAAGGAAAATAATCTTCTTATCACCGGCGGCTCTGATTGTCATGGTTTAGGTAAGGGTAGAGTCTTGATAGGCAATGTTAAAATACCATACTCCCTCGTAGAAAAGTTAAAAACAGAGGCGAATAAAATTAAAGAGGGAAAATATGTTTAACGATAAATTTTATATGTTGCGGGCACTCAAACTTGCCCAAAAAGCCGAAGGCAAAACCAGCCCCAATCCTATTGTGGGTTGTGTGATAGTGAAAAATAATAGGGTTATAAGCGAGGGGTATCACAGGGGGGCCGGTTTACATCACGCAGAAATAACGGCCCTGAAAAAAGCCCGTGATACAAAAAACGCAACGATGTATGTTACATTAGAACCCTGCGATCATTATGGAAAGACGCCTCCTTGCACGGACGAAATTATTAAAAGAAAGATCGGAAAGGTTGTAATCGCCATTAAAGATCCGAATGAAATAAATAACGGAAGGGGCGTAAGGAAGTTAAAGAGAAACAAAATCTCGGTTAAATTAGGGGTTTTAGAAAAAGAAGCAAATGAAATCTATAGACCTTATACAAAGTTTATAACCGAAAAGTTGTCGTTTGTAACTGTAAAAATCGCCGAATCGCTTGACGGTAAAATTGCAACTTCAAAAGGGGAAAGTAGATGGATTTCAAATGAACTATCCAGGATATATGTGCACAAATTACGGTCTCGCGTAGATGCCGTTATGGTGGGAATAAATACTGTATTAAAAGATAATCCGCTCCTTCTGGCAAGAATAAGACCGAAGGAGGTTACTAAAAGAGTCGTCGTTGATTCTAAACTGAAGTTACCTTTGAATTCGCGACTCATTCGAAGTGCAAGAATTGCGCCTCTTATAATAGCAACGACAAATAAATCATCTAAGAAAAAAAGAAATATGTTAACTAAAAAAGGCGCACTCGTGATTGTAATGCGTTCTAAAAACAGCAGGATAGATTTACAAAGTCTTTTTCGAACTTTAGCTACTATGAGTATCATGCATGTATTGGTTGAAGGGGGAGGAGAACTTATAGGAAGTTTGTTCGATGAAGGGTTGGTCGATAGAATACTTTTTTTTATTTCTCCTAAGATAATCGGCGGCGAAACCGCAGTTGGTTCTATTAGGGGAAAAGGCGTCCAAAGGATTAATGACGCAATTAGGTTGAGGAATATGGAAATAAAAAGATTTAGAGAGGATATATTGGTTGAGGGCAATGTTTACAGGCATAATTGAGGAAATCGGAAAGATTAATAATTTTCGGAAAAAAGGCAATTCCGGGATTCTGGAAATTACCACAACTAAAATATATGAAGATGCCGATATAGGAGATAGCATTGCGGTAAATGGAGCTTGTTTAACCATAGTTAAACAAAATAAAAATATACTGATATTCGACGTAATGGGTGAGACGCTTGCAAAGACAAATCTGAAAAACTTAAAGAAAAACGACTCTGTGAACCTGGAGAGATCGATTAAAGCCAATACACGTTTAAGCGGACACTTTGTTTACGGGCATATCGACGGGATACGAGGTGTGCTTGGATTTAAAAAACACAAAGATGAAAGCTTCATAGATATAGGCACTGAAATTGACGATCGTAATTTTATTATTGAAAAAGGCTCTATCGCTATTGACGGAATCAGTTTGACCATAGGCAGCATATATCACAATAAAATCAGGATTTTTTTGATATCTCATACGGTAGAGAATACCACAATTCTCAATAAGAAAATCGGAGATTATGTGAATGTAGAATTTGACATATTGGGCAAGTATATAAACAGGCAGACCAAAAATTCGAGAATTACAAAAGGGTTTTTAAAACGAGCAGGATTTTGAACGGTATTCTTGCTTCTTTGCCCTACATATGGTATATTTATACCCGGAGGTAATCATGAAAAAAAAATTAAATATCGTAATGATATTAATTTTATTAATGACCGTGTTTGCCGTATTCGCATATGCTGATACGCCCATAAAGAAATTGGGACGCGGTATATGCAACATTGTTACATGCCCGCTCGAGCTTTTCAAGGGAATTCAAGACACCAATAATGAAAATGGTTTTTTTGCTGCCCTTACATGGGGTATATTGAAAGGCACATTTAATACCGGAGTAAGAGCAGTTGTCGGCGCTTATGAGGTTGTTACGTTTCCCTTCCCCATTCCGAGTGATTACGAACCTATCCTTACTGACCCCGAGTTTTTTGGAGAAGAGACGGTGTTCTAAGTCTTATAGGCGTAAATTTAGATCCATACCCTCAAACACCCCAACCTTATATTGATTTTCGACTTACTTGGTGGTATTATTGTATAATTACATGCAATATATATCGGGGCGTGGCTCAGCTTGGTAGAGCGCTTGCTTCGGGAGCAAGAAGTCCGCGGTTCGAATCCGCGCGCCCCGACCACTAACAAATTTGGTTTCGCCACCAAAAAGCGTGGAGAGACTTTTTGCGGCTCAACCTTTGCCTTCGGCAAATGGCTTTTCGCCCAAATTTGTCCAAGGGGAAAACCTAAGGTTTTCCCCTATGGCGCCCCGACTTCGTCGGGGCTGTTACCCCTTTCCTAAAAAGGAAGGGTTCTAAATATGAAGAAACGCATGCGCGTTAAATATTCAGGCACTGTACATGGGGTTGGGTTTAGATTTACGGCAGAACGGGTAGCGGTGTCTTTAAACCTTACCGGATGGGTAATGAACGCGGCTGACGGAAGCGTAGAGATGATTGCAGAAGGCGAAGAAAAGGATCTTGTTAGTTTTATAGATAAGCTAAAAAGGGCAATGAACCATTATATACACAGCACAAAGGTCAACTGGCAGGAATATAGTGGAGAGTTTGACTCATTTGGAATTAGATTTTATTAATTATGCGCTATGGGATCGTATCAGATATACATTCGAACTTAGAGGCATTTGAAGCGGTTTTAGATGCGCTTTCAAAAGAGAAAATAGATAAATATATTTGCGTGGGCGATATTGTTGGCTATGGCGCAGATCCGCGCGCTTGCATAAAAAAGGTTAGGCAATTAAATATAGTAACAGTTTTGGGAAACCATGATGCAGGTTGCATAGGTTTTACGGATTTATCCTATTTTAATAAGCAAGCTAAGACTGCGGTAATTTGGACAAAGGAGATTCTGAACCAATCGGATTTAGAATATCTTAAGATATTAAGATTGGTCATAGAAATGGGCGATTTTGCGCTTGCTCATGGGACGCTTGATAATCCGGAAGCATTTTATTATATGCTTGATAGATATCGGGCTTTAAGATCATTTGATGCGATGAAGACGAGGATTTTATTTGTGGGACATTCTCATGTTCCGGGAATTTTTGAGCACAGAAAGGATAACTTAAAATATTTTTATCAGAAAAAGATAAAACTGTCCAAAAATGCAAAATATATAATAAATACAGGTAGCGTCGGCCAGCCACGCGATGGAAACAGCAGGGCCTCTTTTGTAATATACGATACTCATCGCGACGAAATCTGCATAAAAAGGATTGAATACGATATAGGGAAGGCCAAGGAGAAAATTCTAAAAGCGGGTTTACCTCCGATGTTGGCAGATAGATTAAGTAAAGGCGTGTGAACCGTGAAGAGAGATACTGCAAGGAAAAAGATAGAAGGACTAAGAAAGAAAATAAACAAGCACAATAAACTCTATTATGTTGAAAATAAGCCGGAGATTCCAGATGCTGAATATGACCGCTTATACAAAGAACTGGAGAGATTAGAGAAGGAATTTCCTGAATTTATAACACCGGATTCGCCTACGCAAAGGGTGGGTGAGGAGGCTATAGAAGGTTTTGTTACGGTTAAACATTTGTCCCCCATGCTCAGCATGGACAACACGTATTCACATGAAGAACTAAGGGAATTTGATAAACGTGTTAAAAAAGGTTTAAAGGGTCAGAAAATTGAATATGCCGTTGAACTAAAGATAGACGGCGTAAGCGTTGTTTTATTATATAAGCAAGGTAAATTCCTCCGCGGCGCAACGAGGGGCGACGGGATAAAGGGAGACGACATATCTAACAATGTAAAAACAGTAAAGAGCGTACCCATGGGCTTTCCATCCAAAAAAGCAAAAATTCCTTCGATAATAGAGATACGCGGCGAGGCCTATATGACAAAGGCCGGTTTTGAAAAATTAAATAAAGATAGAATTAAGAAAAAAGAGACTTTATTTGCAAACCCCAGAAATGCCTGCGCCGGGTCTCTTAAACTTTTAAATTCAAGGATTACTCAGAATAGGCATCTGGATATGTGGATATGGGGCATTGGCCATTTTGAAGGCGTAAAGCTTGATACGCATTATGAGGTTTTGGAATATCTTAAAAAAAGCGGATTTAGAGTAAATCATAATTACAAATTATGTCCTTCCATAGAAGATGTCATAAAATACTGCGACAGCTGGCAGGATAAAAAAGAACCCTTGGATTATGAAATTGACGGCATGGTAATAAAGGTAAACTCGCTAAAGCAGCAGGAGGCCTTAGGCAGGACAACAAAAAGTCCCAGATGGATGATTGCTTATAAATTTCCGGCAGAAAAGGTGCTAACGAAGCTTTTAAAAGTGAAGATGCAGGTCGGAAGAACAGGCATTATTACACCGGTTGCTATCATGAAACCGGTTAGGGTTTCCGGAACAACTGTTTCCCGGGCTACGCTTCACAACTTTGACGAGATTAGAAGGCTGGATATCAGGATAGGGGATTATATTTATATTGAGAAATCAGGGGAGATAATACCTAAGGTTCTGAGGGTTTCAAAGGAGAAGAGAAGGGGAAAACCCACTCCTATAAAAGTTCCAAGGGTATGCCCATCATGCGCCTCACCGCTACATAGAGATCCGGAAGAGGTGGCAATTAGATGTGACAGCGTTGCATGTCCGGCGCAGTTAAAGAAAAATTTACTTCACTATGTCTCTAAGAACGCCATGGACATAGAAGGCATGGGCGATGCCATTGTAGATATGTTGGTTGATAAAAAAATGATTAAGGATTTCAGCGATATATACCGTTTGAAATTCGATAATATAAAAAGATTGGAAAGATTCGCCGATAAAAGCGCAAGGAATCTTATAGAGGCAATAGAAAAATCGAAATCAAACGATTTGCACCGGTTGATATTCGGACTTGGCATAAGACACGTTGGGACGCGCGCAGCCTGGATACTCGCATCTGGATTTGGTTCGCTGGATAAGATAAAAAATACTTCACGGGAGAATTTTACCAATATCAATGAAATAGGGCCGGTTATGGCGGAAAGTATTTATGATTTTTTCAAGACGCCTAAGAATATAGAAATAATAAAAAAATTAAAACTTGCAGGGGTTAAAATAGAACAGAAGATAAGATTAAAAAAGAGCCCTCTGAAGGAAAAGACAATCGTTGTGACAGGTACGCTGGAAGGCTATACCAGGCAGGCGATAGAAGGCTTGATAAGAACCTTAGGAGGAAATGTATCTTCAAGCGTCAGCAAAAATACAGATTTCCTTTTATGCGGTAAAGAACCAGGCTCCAAATTTGAGAAGGCAGGGGCCCTCGGCGTCAAAATAATAAATGAAAAGGAATTTAAACGTATGATAGGTGAAAAATGAGAGAAAAATCGAGATACTTTATAGCCGGTCTCGTTGTTGTTTGCGTTTTTATGATGAGTCTGTCAGGTTGCGCAGAGTTAAGGAGAAAATTTGTAAGGAAAAAGTCTCTCAAGAAAACCTCACCTCATTATTATCGCATAGAAGAATATACCGTAGTTCCTTCGATAGAACTTTATACCAAACACTACACCTATTGGAGGAGCTGGCACAGAGAGATAATAGAGCTTTTAGGCGGGAATACAAAAAAAGATAAAAGATGCATACGTGAGATGATAGGCAACTTAGAAGATATGAAATCTATGCTGGTTGATAAAAAAGGGGATATGTTAGATGAGCACATCCAAATATTAAAGGACATCGAAAGCGATATCAATAAAGGCTCACTTACGCTCGCAACAAGGACACGCATAAGGAGGATTTTGGAGAAGGAATTTAGACTTATTAAAATAAATTTTAGTTACCGGAAAATGGAACCGTTTATACGGAGTGAATTTAGACGAACATAATGCTTAAAGTTCAGGGTTTTACCATTGGCCCCCTCGAGACAAATTGCTATTTGGCATGTGACGCCGAAACAAAAGAGGCTATTCTTATTGACCCCGCGGTCTTTGATAAGAAAATAGCAGATTATATAAAAAATCATAACTTGAACGTCAAATTTACAGTTAATACCCACGGTCATTTTGATCATGTAGGAGCAAATAAAAAATTCGGCTATCCCGTTCTTATTCACGGAAAAGACCAGGGACGCTTAAAGGCCCATCGTCTTTTTAAAGATCAGGATAGGGTCGAGATAAAAAATATTGTCTTTAAGATAATTCATACCCCGGGACATACGCCCGGGAGCATATCTATTGAATGCGATAATGTGCTTTTTACGGGAGATACGTTGTTTTTTGAAGGCGTAGGTAGAACAGATATACCGTTTGCAAGCCAAAGCGATTTAGAAAAGTCTATTAAGAGGTTAATGCAATATAGCGACAATATAAAAATTTATCCCGGTCACGGCCCTGAGTCGACAATCGGGCACGAGAGGGAATATAACCCTTATGCGTAAATGGATAAATGAATTTCTGGATTATCTTTCGGTCGAAAGAGGATTGAGTAAAAACACCATACTTGGCTACGGCCGAGATCTGAAGAAGTTTGCGGATTATCTGGAGTCCAAAAATATAAAAGATTTAGACACCGTAAAAAGAAGCGATATAACAAAATTTATGTTGCAATTGAAGGACGCAGGTCTTTCTTCAAATTCAATATCACGGAATATAGTTGCCATAAAGGTTTTTTACAAGTTTTTAGTCCGCGAGGGGTTATTAAAGGTTGATATCGCCGGTGTCATGGAATCGCCTAAACTGGTAAGGCCGCTTCCGGAGGTTTTAACCCTACGGGAGGTGGATAATCTTTTGAGCATTCCAAGCGGACGCGATTGGATGAGCATTAGAGACAAGGCGGCGTTGGAAGTTATGTATGCAACGGGACTAAGGGTTTCAGAAATAGTCGAACTTTTGACGAATAACGTTAATCTGGAAATGGGGTTCTTAAAGTGTGTTGGCAAAGGCGGTAAAGAACGAATAGTTCCGTTGGGGAAAAAGGCAGCCGGATCTGTTAGAAGATATTTAGAAAAAGTAAGGCATAGACTGGTTAAGAAAAGAACTGATGCGCATCTTTTTCTGTCGAGATTGGGAAGAAAGATTTCAAGGCAGACCTTCTGGAGGATGATAGGAAAATATGCGCGCCTGGCTAAAATTTTAAAAAAGATAAAACCGCATACGTTAAGACATTCTTTTGCAACGCACCTTCTTGAGAGAGGAGCGGATTTGAGAAGTGTTCAGGAAATGCTGGGGCACGCAAATATATCAACAACGCAGTTGTATACGCACATAAGTCGGGAGAGATTGAAAGGGATTCATAGGAAGTATCATCCTCGAGGATGAGGAAACTAGAGAAATGATCCGCCTTTGGCGGAAAATTCTCAATTTATTTTATGGACCTGATCGTCACACATAATAATGCTGATTTTGACGCCTTTGGCTCGGCCATTGCGGCATGCAAACTTTATCCAAATTCAAGAATACTCCTACCGGGTTCCCAGGAACAGATGGTGCGCCGGTTTTTGAGTCTTTCAAAAGACAAAATACGGGTTGAGTCGGAAAGGACATGCGATTTTTCCGATATAGACAGACTCATAATTGTGGATACAAGGCATAAGTCCCGCATAGGTCAGGCTAAAGAATTATTGGACGGGAAAAGGGAAGTGCATATTTATGATCACCATCCTCGAATGTCCGGAGATATAAAAGGAGATTTGGACCTTCACGAAGAAGTGGGCGCAACGGTTACAATACTTTTAAATATTTTGAAAAAAAAGAAATCCTTCAGGATAACGCCTCTTGAGGCTACTATTATGCTACTCGGTATATATGAGGAGACGGGTTCCCTTACCTATAGGACCACGACAAGGCTGGATGTCGATATAGTAAGTTTCCTTCTCGGCCGCGGCGCAAATCTTCAGGCAGTCTCAAGCTACCTCAATAGAGAATTATCCGAGGAGGAACTCGGCTTTTTAATCGAGATTATAAATAAAACAGAAGTCCACCTGATAAACGGCATAAACATAGCTATAACTGAAGCAGTGGTAAAAGAATTTATAGGAGAATTGGGAACCATCGTGCATAAACTACAGGAGGTGGAAAATCACCCTGTCCTTTTCGCCTTTTTCAAAAAAGGCAGCAAAATCCGTATTCTCGCAAGGTCAAGAGAGCCAAGGGTCAACGTTAATAAAATTCTAGGAAATTTAGGCGGGGGCGGCCACTCTTCGGCAGCAACGGCGAAAGTAGAGGGCTGGGCCTTGGATGACTTGAAAGAAAATCTCCTGCGCATGCTGAAGACCAGGATTAAAGTGAAGATTTATGCTAAGGACATAATGAGTCAGCCGGTAAAGACAATATCCATAAATAATAAAGTTAATCAAACCAAGAGATTATTTGACAGATTAAAAATAGAAGGCACCCCCTGTATTGAAAAAGGAAAAATGGTAGGCATTGTAACTCGCAACGACTTGAATAAAGCGCTCAAATATAATTTCGGACATTCAAGGGTTAAGGGTTATATGCGGACGAAAGTAATAAGCATTAAAGAGAACACCCCTTTGCATATAATACAAAAAATTATGTTTGAGAAAAATGTCGGGCGGCTCCCTGTGCTAAAAAAAGCGAAGCTAGTGGGTATCGTAACCAGGACCGATGTTTTAAAAAGAGTTCATGGCGATCTTTTTGGTAAGAGAGATGTATCTACGAGGAGGCAGTTAACTTTTAGCCTTTCCGGTAAGATGCGCAAGGTTCTGCCGAAAGAGATTCTAAGGATTTTAAAATTAATAGGGAAAATGTCGAGAAAGGCCGGCTACCGTTCTTTTGCGGTGGGCGGATTTGTTCGCGATATTCTATTAGGGGTCAAAAATTTTGATATAGACATTGTCTTGGAAGGAAATGCTATTGAATTTGGTTCGTTGTTAGCCAAGAAGTTGAAGGGCTCACTTGTCCTGCACAGGAAATTCGGCACGGCAACCGTAGTTATAGATTGGCCAAAAGGCCTTGAAAGGCCTCCCCTTGCCGGCCCGAAATTCAAAATAGATTTAGCGCAAGCTCGAAGGGAGACCTACGAAAGACCCGCGGCGCTTCCAACGGTTCGGTTCAGTTCTTTAAAAAATGATCTTTCAAGAAGAGATTTTAGCATAAACACAATGGCAGTCAGCCTGAATAAGCAAGATTTCGGAGAGTTGATAGATTTCTTCAACGGAATACAGGATTTAAAAAATAAAAAAATACGCGTGCTCCACGATGCCAGTTTCATAGATGACCCCACAAGGATTTTTAGGGCGGTTCGTTTTGAACAGAGATATTTATTTAAGATAGATGATTATACCGAAAGACTTATACGGAATGCCATGCGGGAAAAAATGTTTACAAAAACACAAAACCAGAGGATAAGAGATGAACTGATTTTGATTTTAAAGGAAAAATCACCGCTTAAGGCCCTTAAAAGGATGAACGAGCTGCATGAGTTAAGATTCATACACAAAAAAATTGTTATAACAAAGGATATAGAAAGATTGTTCAAGGCCTGCTTGAGGGCCTATAACTGGTATAGCGCCAACCCCTTAAAGAGGAGAAACCCGGACCTCTACCTTATGTCCCTTACAGCCCTTACGGATAATTTGAGTCTAAAAGATATAATAAATTTGTGTTCTAAATTTGTATTTAAAAGGAGCGACAGAATAAGGCTTATTTCCTATAAGAGAAATTTTAAAAAGGCATTAGGCATATTGTCATCGCATAAAAAGATTTCAGCCTCCTGTATTTACAGAACCCTGGAACCTTTATCCTACGAGGCAATATTGCTCATCTGGGCCAAATCAGATGATAGAATAGTAAAAAGACGTATTGATCTGTTCCTGGAGAAATATAATGGGATGCGAATAAAATTGCGGGGAGAGGATTTGAAAAAAATCGGCATAAAGTCGGGGCCGCAATTTAAGAAGATTCTGATAAAGATTTTATACGCAAAATTAGACGGCAAAGTAAAGACAAAGAAGGATGAGTTGGAGTATCTGAGGAGAATAGCGCAAAAAGGGTGAAAATGAGGATAGGGGCATTAAAAGTCTATATGGAAATAATAGGCTCAAGTTCCTTGAAGGATAAGAGGTCAGTCCTTAAAGGATTGAAGGACAGGATAAGAAGACGTTTTAATGTATCTATATCCGAGGTAGATAATCATGATAAATGGCAGAGGGCTACTTTAGGTATTTCTTCGATATCGCACGATAAACAGTTTATCAACATGATGCTGAACAAAGTTATAAATTACATAGAAGAAGAAAAATCAATTTTGATATTGGATATAAATATAGAAATTATGTAGAGAGGAAGGCTATTGGTATGTCAAGAAGATCCGAACGTATTGCTGAAGCGATAAGGAGAGAGGCATCTCTTTTAATAGAACACCAATTAAGAGATCCGAGAATCGGTTTTATAACTATTACCAGGGTGACCATTACGGAAGATTTACGAGATACCGTTATTTATTATAGCGTATTGGGAGAAGAAAAAACTAAAAAACTGACGCAAAAGGGTTTTACCAGCGCATTGCCGTTTATGAAAAAGCACATAGCGAGAAGGCTTAAATTGAGATATGCGCCCGATATAAAATTTAAAATAGACGATACCCTGGATTATGCCGAGCGCATAGAGGAGACCTTAAGGAAGATTGAGGAAGAAAAAAAGGAGAAATAAAGTGTCACTCAAAAGAGTAATAGATACCATTCGCAAATATGATAAGTTTTTGATAACTGCTCACGTAAATCTTGAGGCAGACGCCCTGGGTAGCCAGCTGGCTCTCTACGAACTTATTAAAGGACTCGGGAAAAAGCCTATTTGCGTAGACAACGACAAAGTATCGCCGCATTACAAATTTTTACCCGGGATAGAAAATATAAAGCAAACCCTGAAAAAACGGGAGGATTTCCAGGTCGCTGTAGTCTTAGATTGCCCGACCATAAACAGAACCGGAAAGGTAAAGAACCTTTTAACGAAAGCAAAAATCATAGTCAACATAGATCACCATATTTCAAACGGCAAATTCGGCGATGTAAATTGGGTCGATTCAAGCGCAAGTTCAGCGGGCGAGATGATTTATACATTATACAAAAAAATGGGTATTGAAATTTCGAAAAAGGTAGCCCTATATATTTACATTGCAATCCTGACAGACACAGGTTCATTTAATTACGGCAATACATCCAGCGTAACTCACGAGATTGTTAGTGATTTATTGGGATACGGCCTTCAGCCGCAGAATATATCGAGTTTTATTTATGAAAACAAAAAAATTTCAGATATAAAACTATTAGGAAAAGTGATTTCTACTCTAAAAACCGATAAGACTAGTAGAATTGCATACATGGTTTGCACAAAAGACATGCTTGAAAAGACAGGAAGCGCCGCCTCCGCCACAGAAAATTTTATAAATTTTGCAAAATCAATCAAAGGGATAGACATCGCAATATTTATAAAAGAGGATTTAAAAAGCCCCGATGAGTTTAATATAAGTTTAAGGTCTAAAGGAGATGTAGACGTAAATAAAATGGCTTCTTTCTTTGATGGAGGAGGCCATAAGAATGCAGCGGGGTGCGTCATTCGCGGGACGCTGGCTGAGGTGAAGCGTAAGGTTTTGGCAAGGGCTAAAGAGGTGTTATAGTAAATAGGGGCTTTGGAGGATATGGACGGTATATTACTTGTCGATAAACCAAGCGGGATAACGAGTCATGATATTGTCGATGCAATAAGGAAGAAGTTTTCTTTCAAGAAGGTAGGGCATGCAGGAACCCTTGATCCGATGGCAACCGGACTTTTAGTGGTACTTATAGGCAAGGCTACAAAGAAATCCAAGAATTTTATGGATGACGATAAAACCTATAAGGCAACACTGGTTTTGGGCATAACAACGGATACGGGAGATGCGGATGGGAAAATTCTAAAGAGGGCCTTGTCCGATATAGGCCCCGAGAAGATAAGAGAAGTCCTCGAGCGATTTAAAGGAGAAATAGAGCAGATTCCACCTATGTTTTCGGCAAAAAAACATAAGGGAAGGAAGCTTTATGAATATGCAAGGAGAGGTATTGAAATTAAAAGGGAACCGAGGAAAGTTATAATAAAAAAGTTAGAAGTTTTAGATATAAAAAATAACGAACTTTTCTTGGAGGTATGCTGTTCGAAAGGCACTTATATAAGACAACTCGCCATGGATATCGGCGCATCAATTGGTTCGGGAGCGCATATTTCCCAATTGAGAAGGATAAAATCGGGTAATTTTTGCGTAGAGGAATCTATAAAATTCGACGAGCTTGACAAAGCTACAATAGAGTCAATCCATGAAAGTTTTATACAGTATTAAAAAATTGCCGTATATGAATAGGCCGATGGCGACAATAGGTATTTTCGACGGGGTTCATATAGGCCATCAAAAACTATTAGCCAGACTCGCGGAGAAAGCGCATCGCAAAAAGAAAAAAGCAATAGTTATTACATTTATACCCCATCCATACAGGGTTTTATATCCCGGGAAAACTCCTCCCATGCTTTTGTCGTTATCGCACAGACTTAAAATTTTAGAAGAAAGAGGAATTGATATAGCGCTCATTCTTAATTTCAATAAGCACTTGTCATGTTTTTCGACCGAGGATTTTGTTAAGAAAATTTTAGTCAAGGGTTTGAATATCGAGAGGCTTTTTATAGGCGACAATTTCGCCCTCGGACGTAATCGGAAAGGCCGCCTGAGTTTACTGAAAAAATTATCTCTGAAATACGGTTTTAAGCTGAATATAATTAAATGCAGAAAAGTTAACAGGCAACCCATAAGCAGCACTTTAATTAGAAAGCTTCTTATGGATGGAAAACTTAAAAAGGCCTCTTCTGGGCTGGGTAGGAAAGTGTCTATCCTGGGTACCGTGACTCGCGGAGACAGAAGAGGAAGGATCCTTGGTTTTCCGACATCGAATTTAGATCTTCATCATGAGGCGGTTCCCCCGGCCGGTGTTTATGCGGTATTTGTAAGATTAAATAAAAAATTATATAAGGGAATTTTAAACATAGGATTTAGGCCCACTTTTAAAAAAACACAAAGAGAGAAAACAGTGGAAGCGCATATTTTCGATTTTAAAAAAAATATATACGGAAAGGACCTGGAAATTGTTTTTGTTAAAAAAATAAGGGAAGAGAGGCATTTTAAGCACAAGGACCATCTACGCGAACAGATTAACAAGGACGTAATCAAAGCAAGAAAGATATTGGAAGCGTCATCGCGGTAAAGATTTATGCTTGAATCTATATACCCCTTATGATACTATATTACCACAAGAAAAGCGATAAGAGAAAAGGGAGGTGAATGTCTTGGTTTTAGAAAAGGCGAAAAAGCAAACTTTAATAAGCGACTTTAAAGCTCATCCTAAAGATACCGGTTCCCCCGGCGTTCAGATAGCGCTTCTTACGGAAAGGATAAATATTTTAACAGAACATTTCAAGAAATATAAAAAAGACCATCAGTCTCGTCGGGGACTTTTAAAATTGGTAAGTCAGAGGAGACGACTTTTGGATTATCTTAAAAAGAGAAGCGTTAAAGAATACGAAGAGATAGTCAAGAAGTTGAAACTAAGGAAATAAATAGAGGATTATAATGAATGACAAATTAAGCATAAAGTTACAGGATAAAGAGTTAACAATAGAAACCGGCAGACTGGCTAAACAAGCCGATGGTGCGGTGAGCATTCGATTGGGGGGTACTGTTGTGCTCGTTACAGCAGTCTTGTCGCGCAATCCCAAAGAAAACGTAGATTTTTTACCTTTATACGTTGAGTATCAGGAAAGGACGTATGCCGCCGGAAAGATTCCAGGGGGCTTTTTCAAGCGGGAAGGCAGGCCGTCTGAAAAAGAGATATTGACAGCCAGACTCATAGATAGGCCTATAAGGCCGATATTGCCGCTTATGAGGAATGAAATTCAGATTATGGCTATGGTTTTATCATCAGACGGCAAATATGATTCTGATGTTCTTGCCATGATAGGCGCATCAGCTGCTTTATCTATATCTGATATTCCTTTTGACGGGCCCATTGCCAGCGTTCGCGTAGGCAGAATAAATAACAAGCTTGTATTATACCCTACCTTTCAGGAATTGGAAGATAGCGACCTCGACTTAGTGGTTGCAGGTAAACGTGATAAAATCATGATGATAGAATCAGCGAGTAATGAATTAGACGAGCCTACGATCCTCGAAGCTATAAAGTTTGCGCAGGGGTTTTTAAATGCTATTATAGAAATACAGCAAAAACTTACCGCTAAATGCGGGAAAGAAAAAAGAAAAGATATTACATTTTTAAAGGTTTCCGAAGAATTATTAAACAAGATCAAAACCGACGCCTCCGTTAAGCTCAATGAAATAATACTCTTAAATTCAAAAGAACAAAGGGAAGATGCCTTTGATGTATTATGCAAAGAGATGGCGGAAAAGTACATCACAGAGGAATCCGGTTATACAGGATTGGATCTAAAGCTGGCATTGGGAAAGTTAGAGAAGGATATTGTAAGGGATTATATACTGCAAAAAGGCAAGAGGGTGGATAAAAGATCATTCACGGATATAAGGGCCATAGAATGCTCTGTAGGGTTGCTTCCAAGAACCCATGGCTCCGGCCTTTTTACGAGAGGCCAAACCCAGGCGCTTTCGGTTGCTACTTTAGGTACAAGCGCGGATCAGCAAAGGATAGATGCCCTGGAAGGCGAAACGCAAAAGGCATTTATGCTCCATTATAATTTTCCGCCCTTCAGCGTAGGTGAAGTAAAACCCGTAAGGGGTCCGGGGAGGAGAGAAATAGGCCACGGGGCGCTCGCCGAAAAGTCGCTAAAGAGTGTTATGCCGAAAAAGGAAGAATTCCCTTATACTGTGAGGGTTGTTTCGGATATTCTGGAATCAAACGGTTCAAGCTCCATGGCTACAGTCTGTGCCGGCAGCCTATCGCTTATGGACGCGGGCATTCCCATAAAAGCGCCCGTAGCAGGTATAGCAATGGGTCTGGTAACAGATGGCAGGAAAAACGTTATATTGACTGATATAGCCGGCGTAGAGGACCACTACGGGGATATGGATTTTAAGGTTGCCGGAACCTCAAAGGGTGTAACTGCCATACAATTAGATATAAAGATATCAGGATTGGGTATGGATATCGTAGAAGGAGCGTTAAAACAGGCAAAAGGGGCTAGGGATAAAATTCTAGACATTATGAATGAAGTTATATCCAAACCCAAAGAAACCCTTTCAGAATACGCCCCGAGGATTATAAGTCTTAAAATAGATCCCCGCAAAATAAAAGATGTTATCGGGCCGGGAGGAAAGGTTATAAGGAAGATAATACAGGACACGGGCGTTAGCATTGACGTAGATGACGATGGCAACGTCCAGGTAGCTTCCGCTGATGAAGGGGCCCTAAATAAAGCCGTCGAAATAATAAAAGGCCTTACAGCCGAGGCTGAAGTAGGAAAAATATATAAAGGAAAAATCACCAGAATTATGAATTTCGGCGCCTTCTGTCAAATTCTGCCTAACAAGGAAGGGCTTATTCACGTATCAGAACTGGCCGATAAGTTTGTGAAGAATGTTACAGATGAAGTGAAGGTAGGCCAAGAAGTTTCAGTCAAGGTCATAGAAATAGATGAGCAGGGCAGGGTAAATCTCAGTCGTAAACAGGCTGGGGATGGATCCTCCGACGACTAAGTTAGAGGATTTATGGTAAGCCTGTCGAACCATGGAAAAAGTCAGGATAAAGATAAGAAGAAAAGAAGATTGTAAAGACTTATCCTTGCCTAGATACGCAACGATGGGTTCCAGTGGCATGGATTTGCTTGCTGATGTCACGAAGGAATTAGTCCTCTATCCCAGTGAAATAAAGTTGGTTTCCTGCGGCATATATGTCAGCATACCTTTTGGATATGAAGCCCAGATAAGACCGAGAAGCGGACTCGCTTTAAAACACGGAATAAGTTTGGTTAATTCTCCCGGCACAATAGATTCTGATTATAGAGGATTGGTTAATTTGATATTAATAAATTTAGGTAAAGTTCCTTTTCGGATAAAACGCGGCGATAGAATTGCCCAGATGGTTATAAAAGAAATCGTAAAAGCTGAATTTGATGAATGTGAGCAACTTGATGAGACATCCCGTTCAGTCGGGGGCTTCGGCCATACGGGGATATGAGAGATTTATTCAAACAAACTGATAGACGCAATGAGATTTTTGCGATACTCCTTGTCGCGCTCTCCATTTTTATATTCATTAGCTTAATCTCTTTCAGTTACAACGACCTTCCATTTTTTACGTCAGAGGTAACCAGACCTTTAGGAAATTTCGCCGGTATCATTGGCGCTTATCTGGGGGGTATTCTTTTATTTTTTATGGGTATGAGCGCATATGCCATGCCGATTCTTATTTTATTCTGGGCAGTTGCCAGATTTGCCGGGACAAAACCACAGAAATTATATTTTAAGACTTTCGGCACATTATTTTTGATTTTAGCCGTAAGTTCCACATTCGGCCTTCTGGGAGGCGCCGATGTCGGCACGCGATTTAAAATGGGAGGTTTTATCGGCACCTCCTTCTCTTCCTTTTTAGTCAAATATTTGGGTGTTCTCGGAGCAATAGTTTCTATAATCGTATTATTGCTTTTATCCATTCTGGTCGCAACCGATTTTCTTATATTTCCCTTTATAGGTTTTTTAGTTAAAGCTTTAACAAAATTTATACCCCGCTTAAAATCGAAAGTAATCCTCAGAAAGTCAATAAAGTTAAGACCAAAAATAGTTCAACCACAAAGGGCGGTGACTGATGAGAAAAAACCGAGTACGCAGGATACGCCCGGGGCGATAAAGAAAAAGATAGAGCCATTTTTGCCCAAAAAGACGGATGCGCCTTCGGTAGAAAAACCCGTTCCGAAGAAAAAGAAAGAAAAAGAATTACCGTATGCCTTACCCGCATTAGATCTTTTAAAATTGCCTCC
>SDBT01005375.1_pt1 | contig 21512 bp, 11 predicted proteins | sample 2277101 | NCBI WGS metagenome assembly SDBT01 (sample SAMN10404973, study PRJNA504765) | marine sediment metagenome | isolation source: marine sediment core GS10_PC15, 103 cmbsf | place: Arctic Ocean: Southern Knipovich Ridge | collected 2010
AGCAGCAGTTCAGGGGAGTTCATCCCTCTGAACATTGAAAAATGGGACAATACCCAGGTCATGTTCAAGATGGACGAGTTTTTTGAGGATTTGAATGACAATTTTCTCCAAGACCCGGACGAAAACACCGTGCCTCATGCCTGCATGTGGCCGGGTGCATGGATGGTCTACATCCGATACTTGTCGTACTTGGATAGTGATGTGAGTGGCAAGTACACGGTTGGCGATACCGTCTTGAACAGCTACCTGAGTAATTACGGTCCTCAAATTGAAGTTGGCTATAGTGCTGCTCCGCACATAAGTGGCGTTGAGCCTACAGACATTCTCCGCAATAGCGGGCTCTTTGTCGATGGTTCTTGCTTTGGCGACACTCCGGGGGTTCATGAGGTGCGCATTGGAGCCATGACAGAAGCCGAGGATCCTGCGCCTCGTCAAGGTATGCCCCTGGACGAGATCGAGAGTTGGAGCAACACCAGAATCGAGGTTGGAGCCACAGTACCTGAGTCATGGGAAGGTACAACCAGGTACGTATGGGTGGAAAACAAAAGCGATGGGATAAAAAGCAACTATGAAATGGTCATTGTTCTCATGCCTGAGCCAGACATTTCGGTCTATCCAACAACCCACGATTTTGGCAGTGTCACAGTAGGCGATCAGTCGGATGTAACGGTCAACATAACCAATAATGGATCATCGGACTTGAATGTGACAGGCATGGACCTGTCAGATGCAACCAACTTCGCTTTAGCTGGAGACATGACCGCGACCATTGCAACGGACTTCATTCATACAGTTGTCGTGACCTTCAAACCACAGACGACAGGTGTATTTGATGCGATTCTGGCTATACAATCTAACGATCCGAATGAGCCAACCACAGAGGTGGTTTTCACTGGAAATAGCAATATAGACACCGACGGCGACGGCATCCTTGACATCAACGACAACTGTCCGTCTGTGGAAAATGCAGACCAGATAGATACAGACAGCGATGGGACAGGAGATGCTTGTGACAACTGTCCCAGTGACCCCATCAAGACCGACCCTGGCATATGCGGCTGCGGAGTAGTTGACAATGACTCAGACGGTGACGGTACTGCGAATTGTAACGACAACTGCCCGTCTGACCCGGATAAGACTGAAACAGGCGTATGTGGCTGTGGGACTCCTGATGATGACACCGACAATGACGGAACACCCGACTGCATTGATAACTGTCCATCTGATTCCAGCAAGACCAACCCCGGCATATGCGGCTGCGGAGTGACTGACAACGACTCAGACAGTGACGGTACTGCGGATTGTAACGACAACTGCCCGTCTGATCCGGACAAGACTGAACCAGGCGTATGTGGCTGTGGAACATCGGACGACGACCTAGACGATGATGGCACAGCAGACTGTAACGATAGCTGCCCGTCTGATCCGGACAAGATTGATCCTGGTACGTGTGGCTGCGACATACCTGAAACGGATACTGACGGCGATGGAATAGCTAACTGTATAGACAATTGCCTTGGTGCAGCTAACCCAAGCCAACTTGATGGGGATGACGACGGATTTGGTGATGAATGTGACAACTGCCCGAACATAAGCAATGCAGGGCAAGAGGATTCAGATGGCGACGGATTTGGTGATGCTTGCGACGTTTGGGTGCCACCAGGTCAGCCCGAGAACCCAACTCCTGCAGACGGTGCCATCGATGTGCATCAGGGTGTAAATGTTTCATGGGACTGCACAAACTCAGACCCCGGCGAAATCCTGACCTATGAGATCTGGATGCACCGCGTCCCTGCAAACTGGCCAAAGGGTGTGCCATACACGAGTCTGTTCCAGGTGGTGATGGCCAACCAGCTTGAATTGCGGAATTGGACCTTGGCATGTCTTGGGCCTGACACCACTTATGTCTGGAAGGTCGTTGCCGTGGATGAAGAAGGAAACAGGACGCAGGGACCCATCTGGTCTTTTTCCACGGGTCGTTTTTCTGGCATTACGTCTGTCACACCCAACCCGGCGCGGTTGGGCAGGACGGTCAAGATTCGCGGTTACGGTCTCCTCATTCAAGGGGGTAGACCTTTGGGGATCGCGTTAGGCTCAAAAGTGTTTCGGTATGTAGGATTGGGAAAGAACGGGTTTTCCGGCTGGGACGAATGTGAGATTCAGTTTAGACTGCCTGACCCGGTATCGGTGCCCAGTGGTGCGAGTGGATCAGTGACGGTCAGGGTAGGGCTAACAAATGAGTACGGGGAAACAGTGGTAGTTTCACCCGATACGAAGCTGGGAGTCTACCAGCGCTAGGTGCTGGGCAACCGGTTTTGATTCAAATACGTCGCCGGGCAATTCTTGAAAATCCTGGCTGAAATGCTCATGGATTCCCATATTGACCCACTCTCTCAGCGTCATACCTCAAAGAGATCGTCTTTATCGTCAATTTGTGATAATATTTCTCAGCAGACACTAGCTCGGGCTCATGTGACAGTTTGTTTGCCATCCTTGGAGGTTGTGGGGCGCTTTTGTATCCTTTTGAATCTCTCAAAGTAAGAATATCCGTCAGTATCTTCTGAAAGGGGGCAAAATGTTAGAGGTCTCGGAAAAGGCAAAAGAGATGGCGAGGGGCTTCTTGAAGGAAACAGGAGAGCAAAGACCTATCAGGGTCGTTTTCACTACAAGTGAGTGTGACCAGCCAGCCCTCGGAATGGCACTGAGTGAGTCTCAAGAAGGAGACAAAGTTTTTGATTTTGAGGGAGTTTCATTTGTTGTCGATGGGCAATCGTACGACATGGCTGCTCCGATTCAGGTCGATCTGGCAGAGACGCCGTCTGGAACCCAGCTGTATATTTCTTGTAGCATAGCTGAAAACACCTGTCACATAGCTGAAGAACCTGATTCGTGCCGATGCTATTGTATGACTTGCACCTGTCAGGACGAGGATCCACTGGCAGGTCTCTCATTATGACGAAAGGTCAATCCAAGAGGTATTAGGATCAGATCGTGGCAAAGGCCATGATCTCGCTGTCATTTGGATGTGCCAACCCAGTGAAAGCAAGAGATGTCATTCGTAAAGGATGTCATCAGGCATCCGCCAAGGGAGCGGACCAACATAGTTCTGCGATATGCAATGCAAGTGCGCAGATTTGTTCAAGGATGCAGTTGGCGGGCCATACGGAATTTCCCCTCCGGTTGACGGCCTGTCTTTGAAATGATAGGTTAAGGCAACCAGGAAGCGATGGCGTAGGGCGATTCCAGGACTTCGGAGGAATTAACTGGCCATGGGAAGAATGCTGTTAGCAGCGCTAATGATGACTGTCTCGCTCATGCTTTGTACGTCCTTGGGCTTTTCGCAGGAGCGAGTGGCGGCGACTACCGATGCCCTCCTCAATAATTCCAAGATAAGACACGGCGAGACGCTTCTGAAGAATTTTGCCGATGGAAAATCAACCGCACGGGTCATTGTGAATCTGTCAATGCCTGGACGTTTTGCACAGATTTCCGAGCGTGGAGTTCGAAAAAGGGTTTTCAAAGACGTAGGGCTTCGGCGAGAGCTGAAAGAGGCAATAGGAAAAATTCAGGCCAGGGTGATCGGTCGTATGGATCCCCACAAGGTTCGTGCCAAACAGACATTTCGATATGTGTCGGGTTTTTCTGCAGAGGTCACGTTGGAGGGATTACAAGAGTTGGCACAAAGCAACGAAGTCGTGTCCATCGAGATTGACAGGATTCTGCAACCCCATCTGGCGCAGGGGATCTCCCTGATAAACGCTTCCGTGGTGAGAAACAGCTACAGCGGAGCCGGGATTGCTATAGCCATCTGTGATACGGGGGTTGATTATAATCACCCCAAGCTGGGTGGTGGTGGCTTTCCCAACGGCAAAGTGATTGGTGGGTGGGATTTTGGTGATGGAGACGAAGATCCCATGGATGAGAATGGGCATGGAACCCGTTGCGCGGGTATTGCGGCAGGGGACATAGGTGTGATGGCCGGAGACTATGTTGGCGGAGTCGCCCATAGCGCCAAGCTTTACGCCCTGAAGATATCGTCTGGAAGTGGAGGGTCAGCCTTGGCCTCAAATGTGATCGTGGCATGGGAGTGGTGCATTACCCACCGGGAAGAAGATCGAAATAATCCAATAATGATTGTCAGCACCAGTTTCGGTGGCGGGAAGTACGATACGGTTTGTGACGAGGAAGACCTCATGACTCGAACTGCCGCCAACGTTGTTGCAGCAGGGATGACCCTTTTTGTCTCTTCAGGCAATGAGGGCTACTGTGACTCCTTGAGCTGGCCTGCCTGTATTTCGCATGTGGTCTCGGTTGGGGCTGTTTATGATGATGCAGGCTTTGGGTATGCGCCATGTGTAAGCTCAGATTCTTGTGCAACCAAGTTTGAAACGGGTGGGTGCGAAACCGACTACTATGCCGTTGATGTGGCGGCTGCGGACGTTGTTCCGTCATACTCTAATACCGCACCCTTCTTGGACCTGTTCGCCCCTTCTAACAGGGCTTATACGACTGATATCGCAGGCTACCACGCCTCCTTTGGAGGCACATCTGCCGCATGCCCGTATGCGGCCGGGGCAGCGGCCTGTTTGCAGAGTGCAGCAAAATTTGTGACGGGCTCCTATTTGACGCCTGCTGAAGTCAGATCAAGCCTGGCCAGCACAGGTGATCTGATCACAGACGGTAAGGTTGACATTACCAAACCGAGGATTAACCTGGGTTCCGCCGTAGATGCTGTCGGCTACCTCTGCGAGTGCGATCTTGTCCCCGACACCACCCCCACAGTCATCCCAAGGGGGGAGCTTCTTGGCTTTGAGGCCAGAGTCACGAACAATACCGATAAAACTGGCTGTGTCCTGTTTGGTTCGAAACTAACCAAGCCAGATGAGACCAGAACTGGATGGGTGATTCACCCCGAGACGGTTTGCTTAGGTCCTTATGAGTCAAAATCAAAACATGTTTCGCACACCGTACCGGGCAGTTTCGTCCCGGGAACTTACACCTATCACGGCTATGTTGGCAGATATGGTAAGGGTATTCTTCATGAATGTCAGTTTGAGTTCACAGTCACAGAATAAGCCCATATTCAGTCCACCACCTAGGTCTTAACGAGTGCATGGCCCTTGACGCCAGAAATCCTTTGTGATAGTTACCACTCATATTCTGCTGTGACATTTCAACCCTACGGTCTTTGTTGGCACTCAGCGAGACGTGAGGGCATATCAGGAGTGTCAAGATGCGATGAAAGGAGTTAATGATGAAAAATTTGAGATTGATGGCCTTGATTGTTGGAGTTACGCTGATACCGTTTACAGTCAATTTTGCTTTAGCAGAATCCGAGGGAAATGCTGCTAAGGGGGTGCCAGCAAAAGCTAGCTCAGAGGGCAAAACTTTGTCGCTACAGCCCTCGGGACCTACTGATGAAGACTTCATCAGAGAGATGGCAAAAGTCACATTTGCCGAGCAAGACCACGACAAAGACGGGAAGATTAGCCACGACGAGTTCATTGCGCCGCATGAAAAGCGCTTCAAAGAAATTGACGCTAACAACGACGGATTTTGGACGATAGAAGAATTCATTGATTTCGAAAAAAAACCACTAGACACACAACAAAAGCGAATCTTCTGGTAATTGACTTTAACGTTGGGAATAGCGAATACAGTTGTCTGCTTGCCTTGAACCTTGGCAGGCGAGCAGACAACTGGGTTCTTTGGAAGCTGACCTATGTCAGTGGATCGTGTCCTATGATTTCATGACGGTAAGACAAAAGAGGTTTAGCTCGTAAGAACTCAGGGATGGCATTACCCGAAAGCGTTCGTTTATGGTCTCTACGAATGACTCGCTTATTGGATCTTTTCCTTCTACTGCAATCCACACGCGGTTTCCACCCTTGGCATGACGGTAAAGCACGTCTCTAAGATGGCGTCCTTCATCACGTATTGTGTTGAAGCGTCGCATCATGTCTTTGGACGACTTCCAGCCGGGATGCATATCTAGTTCATCGGGAAAACTCATCTGGACTGCCGGAACGACTTGAACACGACGAAGGGCGTACTCAAGTTTCGATCGTCTAGACCCCAGATATACCAAGGCATCCCCAGGATTTAGTCTGCCGGCAAGAAATTGCGCTGATCGGTTACTGTATGAAAAGAGGGGACCTTCAAGGCCCAGATAATAAGGGACAAGGGTTGAAAACCAGAGTACAACAAGCAGAACGCTGACAAGTCCGCATCGGAGATGGTACCATTTTCCGTTCCCCATCATCGTGCATCGTTCGATTCCCCAGCCTGCTATCATGCAGAATGCTGGTAAGGCTATGATATCGTAACGGCCGACGAGATAAATGGGCCGCACAATCAAGCTGTAACCCCAAGCCATGAGTAGAGGGCAGAGAAGGAACGCAGCCACAAGTAGCCTCAGACAGGGCACTGACATGGTATTCCCGGATGAACCCTGTGTGTCCGCAGACCGTGGTCGCAACGCACAATAAAAGGCCCCTCCATAGACTCCGACAGCTATCAACAAAAAAAATGTGCTTTCGTGTGGCATGGGGCGCATGATGGTCGGGTAGAACCCGCCCGGCATGAACGCCACAAGACTTTTCGGAATAGCGAGTGCTGGTGGGGTTGCCTCCCAGAACCGGGCAATCCACTCAATGCCCGCGCCCACTCCCGTTGTTTGTTCAAGAATCACTGGAAGCCAAGGGAGCCAGAGTACAATGGCCACGGCGAGGGTGAGCAACGAAGAAACTCGCCTGTCATTGAACCGAGGCCAAAAAAAAGGAAAAAGGATAACTGGCAGCAACAGTAGCCCGTAATTATGGGTGTAGCAGCCAAGAACAAAGACAAGGGTGACCATCATCCAGTTGAGCGGACGGTTTACAGAAATGGCACGGTACATCGCCCACACAGACAGCACAGAAAGAAGGACAACCAGTTGATACATTCGTGCGTCTCGCGCTCGAAAAAGCCATAGAGGACTGATGACCATAAGAAATGCACTCCAACGGGCTGCAGGTAAAGAAAACATACGGCGCGTTGCAACGTACGTCACTACAACAGCCACCAAGCCAATCGTAACCGATAGCATTCTTAGGGCAACGGGTGAGGCACCGAATAGTTTTTCCCATACCCACAACAAGAAGAAATACGATGGAGCTGCATGATTAGGCTTAACAGAATCTAATATTTGTCCGAGATTGCGTACAGCTATCAACGCCGTCCAGGATTCATCCATATCCAAGTCGGCCATCCCAAGGCGGAACAAACATGTGGCAGCTCCCATTAGAAAAATTAGAATAAGGACAGGATCGTCGTAGAAGCCAGTCGTCTTGCGGGCTTCAGTTGAGTAGCTCTGCCGTTTTCTGTCGTTCTTTTTTCGACGTTTCCTTTTTCCCATGGCACGCAGTTCGGATTATCGCTGATGGCATGAACCATTTTTTGAAGAATACCAGATAAGCCTATTCCTTAACGATGAATACGCGCAAATGACTTGCTCGAAGATTTTGAAGCTAGCACCAATAAGCTCATTCTTGATTGAAATGGCTTTTTGTGAAAGAAAAAGATATGATTAGCAATAAAACAATAAAGAGAGATGGTCAATATGAAAGGAAAGCCAACAAACAGGCTTGGTCTGAGTCGACGAGAAATATTGAAATACGGACTTTATGGCACTCTGGCAGTGGGTCTTTCGCCTGGCTTTTGGATCAGTGGCTGTGCACAACGTCAAAAGGGGAAAAGGCCAAACGTCATTCTGGTGACACTGGACACCACTCGCGCTGATCGTCTTGGCTGCTATGGGTATTATCGACAAACGAGTCCAAATTTAGACAAGTTGGCTGATGATTCTCTAGTATACACCCGGGCAATTGCACCGTCGAGTTGGACGCTCCCATCGCACGCCTCGCTGTTCACAGGAAAATTCACGTCGAGTCATGGTGCCCAAAAGGACCCCCACGGTCCCTTGCATCTGAGCGAAGCCATCAAGGGCCCCGAATCGTTCAAGGTAGCGCGAGCTCGGGGGCTTTCTCACAACGAACTGACGTTGGCACAGATTCTTAGGGAAGCCGGATATACCACAGGGGCTGTGGTGGGTGGACCGTGGATGAAACGGGTTTTCGGCCTGGATAAAGGTTTCAGCTTCTACGACGACAGCCAAATCAGCACTGTTGGAGGCCGTCTGGCCAGAGATGTTACATGAAGCGCCGTGGCCTGACTCAAGAAGTCGAGGGACAAGGAGTTTTTTCTTTTCCTGAACTACTTTGATCCCCACGTGCCCTATAAGCCACCAGAAGGTTTCGTCTATTCCTTTCTTTCCAAAGACACTTATAACAAATTGCTATCAGCAGAGAAAAAGAACGCCCTTTACGACGCTGAGATTCTATACATGGATCAGTACTTTGGCCAATTCATGGACCAGCTCAAAGCATGGGATCTTTACGATCGTTCATTGATTATTGTCACATCAGATCATGGTGAATTACTCGGCGAGCATGGTAGGTTTGGTCACGGACGATCTCTAACGCAACAAGAGCTTCAAGTGCCATTGTTGCTGAAATATCCTGGCAAGGAATTTGCTTCGAATCGGATGGATTCGCCAGTTCAGTTGAACGACATCTTTTCCATAATCCTCCAACGGGTTGGGATAGACGTACCGCGTGGCATTCAGTCGGGTGTGCCTCCCGAGCTTGGACACCCACTAATTGCAGAGGTATATCCTCTACGGGCGGAAAGCGGTGACGGCCACTGGAGAGCGATATTTGAGGGAGACCTCAAGTACGTCTGGAACAGCAAAGGCCATCATCGGCTCTTCGACTTGGCACGTGATCCGGGCGAGTTGACTAATCTACTCCCGAAACAGGGGAAACAAGCGGAACGGCTGTCTTCCAAAATGAAACAATACCTGGCAAAACTCCCCCAGCCGGGCCCCGCTTCAACGGGAAAAGAGTTGGACGACAGTACGAAGAAAGCGCTCAAAAGCTTGGGCTATGTGAATTAGTCAAGCTTAGGGCTTGCGCAAAAGAGTCGTTTGGTTGATGAGCAGTGATACTGGCCATTGTCGCGTGTTCCCGCCTGACGGGCAAAGCCTATCATAAGGCGCAAGCGAACAGGCGCGGGTGACCGATGAGGAACAGGGGAAATGCTCCGCCCCGAGCGCCCAGTTTAAAGAGAAACCCCACCTGCATCACCAGTTCGTCCCGACTACCCCCGCCCCTCATTTCCCTCCTATTGCCCCTGTTACTTCTAATGCTCATAATTGGCACTTCTTTTCTCCTGTTGGCATTTGTTTTCCCATTTTTCACAGCATGGATTCTGATTCAATGGATGCTAACCGTTTGAAGTTAAAGGGAACGCTCTAAATATTCTAAATGCTCTTGACCTTGCACGATTCTTGCAGTAAAATCCACTGAAGAAAAATCCCGACTGGGTGTTTACCGATTTTTCTCTGTCTTACTAAGCTTTGCAAACCATTCGGATGGAGTGGCTCGCACTGGCATTTTATCGCCACTGATCAGCCAATCTTGACGGGTTCGCAAAAAGCCAGTTCTGATCAAATCCCAAGAATTCGCAAAACATGTCATTGCGAGCGAGCAGACTTCACCAGGGTGGCTACGACGGCTGAAAGCGAAGCAATCTCGTTCACCATAAGCACTTGAATCAACAAGCGGCAAAAACCGAGAGAAAGGGGGGATGTCACTGGATCGGATGTAGGTGTTGAGGAAAACACCATGGAAGTTCTTGATAACCCGCATGGAGGAGGAGAATAGTATATGAAAACGATAAAAAACGTGATGCATGCCTTGGTCAGCGCAATAGCGATTTTGTCAGCAGTCGTGCTTATTGCGCCGAACGCCTTGGCGGACACTCTTAACGTTAATAATGTCCCCACCAAGCTGACAGGCAATACAAACTACGGGAGGAATCCATCGATTGTCAAGTTCGCGGGCAATTATTACCTCTTTTATACTGTGTCGCAAAATGGCGGTGAGCGTGATCCTTATGATCCAGATGCGGATTCCTATGGCATCTGGTACAAGAAGGCTTCTACAATAGCTGGGCTTGAAACAGCCACTCCAACGCTAATTCCCGGCTCTGACTCTGCTCCAGCCGGTTTTAACCAGCGGGACGTGGTCGCTTTCGAGTTCAACCCCGGCTTTTCGATGCTCTACGTTTATGCTTCGTCTGGCCAATCCGGGACCGACAAAAACATTTACGCCTATATTGGTAATGGCTCCACCTGGTATGGCGGCCCCACTGCCTTCGGAGGATTTCAGGTGGGTCATCACGACGTGGTTGTGGCAGGGGGTGTCTATCTTGTCTACGAAGACAATGCCGGACAGATACAAATCGCCAAATCCGGCGATGGGGCCAATTTTTCTGCACCTACCCTAGTTAGATCCAGCGGAGGGATGCCCAGAATGATTTATGATGGGTCCGACTGGTACATGGTTTATACCTCTGGTAACAGCATCAAGCTTGCCACAAACCCCAATGCTGACCCAACTACAGGGTCGTTTACTGATGTCACAACTTTTAGCCCTGTCGTACCGGCTGATGGCAACTATGACCCTGACATTTGTCAAGTCGGTTCAGAGTACCGGATCTATTACGCCCCCTACAACACCGGCACCGACACCCAGTGGATCGAGGCCACCACGTCGGATGATCCTGGAAACGCGGGTTCGTGGTCAACTGCTCAGGTGCACGTGACCAGCAACACTGGCACCTGGACTTATTGGCCAACGCCCTTTGTTGATGGTTCGGACGCGTACCTCTTTTACACGGCAGAGGCAAGTCCCGGAAATATCTTCATGCTTGACGACTATCCGACCATCCAGGCAGCCATAGATGCGGCCACTGCCGGAGACACTATCAACGTGCCGGCTGGCACGTACACCGAGTATGTTCACATCACCACGGACAACCTGACTATTCAAGGGGCAGGGATTGACCAGAGCATCATCGATCTGGATGGTCTAGAGCCTTACTGGCATTACCCTGGCAACGCTTCTTATGCCAGCAGGGCTGGGGTCTACTTCAGCGGCTATGGCAGCCCGGACGAGATAGTCGAGAACATCACCTTCAGCGGCTTCACGGTGAAGAACGCGGGTCTCAACCCGCCCACTACCTCGACCGGCTCGCACGATGGTTCGGATGACGCAAGTATTCTTGAAGATTCTACTGCCACCTGGACGCCCGGTGCCTTAGTCGGTCAATGGGTACATAATTATGGCGATAGGGACACAGACTATAATCCCGCTCGCAGTTACGGCCAGATCACAGCTAACACGGCTACGACAGTGACTGCACCCCTTTCTGGTGGCGTAGACAACAACTGGGATACAGGTGACTCATACATCATCACTTCATACGAGAGCTTCTACGACGGATGGGGCGACGGGCAGGAGGATATACCGGGCATCGGAATTGCCAACGGCAAGACTATTCTCATTGAGTACTGCAAGGTCGAGAACTGTGGTAAATACGGTATCTCCGCCGGCAAGGCTCGTCTCACCAGCCTGCAACAGAGCGAAGATGTGACCATAGACAATTGTGTGGCCGTGGATAACGATGACAATGGAATAAGCGTGGGGAACTACATAGGAACAGTGACTATAACAAACAACACGTGTTCAAACAATGGAGGCCCCCACCTCGCCGACCCAACACGCGAGTATCAGGGAGTTGGTATCGAAGTGGGCGGCAAGAAAGGCGGTAGCCCACCCATGTCGGGCCTCATATCCGGTAACACATGCAGCGACAATGGTTACCAAGGGATCGTGCTGAAGAAATATTCGGATGGTGTTACCATCGAAAACAACACGGTCACTGGCCACAATATTGATGAGGATGGAGCAGGGATTTTTTTCTACGGCGACAAGTCTAACCCTGCAAACTGCCAGAACAACATCATCAGGAACAACCCGGCAATAACCGGAAACATCCGAGGCATTGTTGCCTACTACGCTCAGTTGTGCACAATTGAAGGCAACACCATCACAACGGATGCTGGCGGTTTCGCCCAGGGTCAGGCAGCGATCAAGATAGACGGTGGTAATAACATAACGGTCAAGAACAACACCATTAGCTGCGACGGTATTGGAATCCAGGTTCAGAAGACGTGGGATGACGTAGATTGTTATGACAACACTTTCACCGGCAATACCATCTCCGGTGCCAAATTCGCGGGTATTGCCATATGGAGTGGTGCTCACGACAACACGTTCACGGACAACACGATCACCGGCACCACAATGCTGACGCTGTGGGCAGGCGAAACCTGGGAGGAAACTCAGGGCGATGGGGTATTTCTCGACGATGACGCTGGAACTGGTAACGTGTTTAATTACAACAGCATCTCCGGCAACGCCGATGACGGCATGGAGAACCAGGTGACCACCACGACTGTTGATGCCCTCAACAACTACTGGGGCAGTCCTACTGGCCCGACTCATGCCGGTAACCCTGGAGGGACCGGAGAGAGCGTGAGCGACTACGTTGACTATGATCCGTACCTAGACTACCGCTGCAGTTGCACTATGGTTCCCGATGCTCCTGCTGTACCCAGGGGAACATCCCTCGGCCTCACGGCTACCGTTAGAAACAACACGGGCACGGCTGGCAGAGTGAACTTTGTCACATTTGTTACATCTAATTCACCGCTGCCGTCTAAGAGGTATCCCAATAAAGGTTACCTGGTTAACAGGACTGACAAGAAAAGATTGCGCATGAATCCTCTTGAATCAAAATCCGGACACGTAACCCACCCCATATCGCTTACCGCTCCACTGGGGTTCTACACTTATCAAGGATATGTGGGCTGGCCGGGTAACTTTGATACATGCAGTTTTGTCTTTGAGGTCACACCATAGCGAGCAGTGAAGCCTGAATTTTGGGTGACTTGTCCCCAAGGTTTCACTGAATAGGTCGGTAGGATTGCTTTTGTCGGGCAGGGTCAGCAATGGCCCTGCCTCATCACTCACGTCTGCCTTGGTTCAGGCACAACACATTGAGCGTCTGCCCACAGGCTGGAGAGAACCAATTTTTCCACTCTTGACATCTTCCACTTTTTCCAGCTAAATGGAATATGGACTGAGTCGACACTGCTCGTTCATTTTGGCACCTCCTTATGGGAAGCCCTCGGTGATTCGGAGTCGCTGGAGGCTTTTCTTTTCCGCACCTTACACTTGCCATTCTCATCAACCTCAATGCTACCTTCGTGGCCGCAGCAGGCATCCTTGCCGACTGTTTGCGGGTTTGCGAAGATGCAACCATAGCATCCCAACCGCTTGTGCATTTTCACCACAGGGTTATTTCCCATTTTGTTGCCCCCTTTCCTAGGCCGTTGTCTGGATCCGGCCTTTTGGTTATCATCAAGTTTTCCAAGGTTGGCAAGCTTCAACATACCCTTATTTCGATGAGAAAGAAATCTAGTTTGCCCTCCAGCCCGATGCTGCCTTGACCGTCCGCATCGTTTCTGATACGAATAACCCCGGTCGGGGGGTCGCCCCATCAGAGACCCACCTAGTGGCGGGAACGAAACAGTTCAATAGTATGAACAACAAAACCTCAATATTTGGGCTCTCCGGCCTTTCCCGCCGCACTCGCCGAGCCGCTAGCAGTTTCGATTTCCCTATGGAATCTCTTGGAAATTCAGTTGTTCGATCAGAGATTCTAGTCATCGACTACCGGTTTCTGGGCGGTGTGAGTTTTGATAATGCAAGGAGAAACGATACGTATGAGCGAAAAGAAATCCTTAGGGGATAATCCCGATATAAGCCTATGTATGATAGTGAAGGATGAATTGGACAATCTGAAGAAAAATCTTTCGCCTCTTGTTGGAGGATTCCCTGAAGTGATTGTGATTGACACCGGAAGCACTGACGGTACAGGGCCATATGTGGATTCGTTAGCCGACCACGCCAGGGTGATAGATTTCACCTGGGCTGATGATTTTTCGGCGGCTCGGAACCAATACCTAAAAGCAGCTACGTGCAAATGGATCTATTGGATGGACGCTGACGAACAGCTAGATCCTTCATACGTTGCTATCTTGAAGAAGTGCTCAAAGAAGGGCAAGAAGAATGCGTGGGCATACCGGTATCAACCCGGAATGACTACATTCCAGATAAAACTCTTCCCAAGGATGCCGGGGGTCAAATACGTAATGAGGTGCCACGAACAGATCTACCCAAGCCTTACGAAAGCGGGGGTTAAGAAAATACGTTTTTTTCCCGAACCTTTCAAGATTGATAATCCATCGTACACAGAAACACCACAAGAGTCATCCATGCGAAACATTAAACTGCTGAAACTAGATATCCAGGAACAGCCAGAATACCTCATGTCATATGTGCACTTGGCCTACGACTACTGCAACTTGGGGCGATACAATGACGGTATTGCTATATTAGACAGCATGCTGTCCAAGAAATCGGTGGCACTATCCGGACAAGACAAGGAGGCACGCAGTCTTGCCATGGCTGCCAAACAGATGATCTCGCTTCAAAAGAAACTTCACACAAAGATGGATGAAGGGAAGAGTCTAACGAGAGAAGAATTGGAAGAACTGATAAGGTTGGGTCGTATTCGTTAGTGAAAAAGCGAACTTTTTGTGGTTGCCGTACGAAATCTATTGGCAAATCAAACGGTTGTTTGATGGTACCAGTCATCGACACTCTACGATCATTATGAAAAACCGCAGTACGTAGTGCTTCCCCGAGCCCACCCTTTGGATCGAGTAAGAGTCACCAAAAAGTAGGGATTTCCTACCCCCAAATGGGGGATTCCCCCCATTGACATAAACCAGCTATAAGGATAGCGGTGTTGGCAAATGAGGCTTGTGGGGGATTCCTCCTCCAAGACAGTCATCTTGTGGAAAACAATGGCGCTGAGCAACGCCTCCGAAGAGGTCCTCCACCTCACATTTTCCACAGCTGACCGCGGAAGGTCTTCAACGTCCTCGCACCGCAAACGACGACACTGGCAGTTGGAGGGAACGAGTGGACCTCAAAATCTGTAAACCTGGCTTTCACCAGGATCCTGCGATTTTGGCTGGGAACCTCCAGGTCCTCACCCAAAGAGGACCAATGTAACCTTCATACATTAGGCCGAGAAAGGCCATTATGGCGCTTAAAAGGAGGGGATATGAAAAAGCTCGTGTTACTGATCATCGTTTTGGGGTTGGGTGGTCTTCTTGGCGGTACTGCTTTTGGAAGCACGCTCAACGTCCCCAGTCAATACCCGACGATTCAAGATGCCATTGACGCGGCTGTGAGGGGGGACGAGGTTCTAGTAGGTGATGGCACTTATGTGGAAAACCTTGACTTTCTTGGCAAAGCGATCACGGTGCAAAGCGTGAACGGTCCTCAGGTCACGACCATTGACGGCAACGGCACAGCCTCAGTCGTAACTTTTGCCAACCAGGAAGGGGCAGGTTCAAGGCTGGAAGGTTTTACCATTACCAACGGGCAGGCTTCCTCCGGCGGTGGCATCCGTTGCGACAGTTACGCCTCTCCCGTAATTGAGAATTGCATCATTACGAACAACCGGGCAACGGGCAACGGAGGGGGAATGTACTTGTATCACTATTCAATGCCAACCATAAATGGCTGCTCGATTACGGAAAACATATCCGGTGTAAACGGTGCAGGGATTTGGTGCCAGGACCACTCCTCGCCGATCATAAGCAATTGCACCATCAGTGGCAACGATGCGGATCGTAGTGGTGGTGCAATTGCCCTGTATACCTATTGCTCTCCCACGATTGTCAATTGCACAATAGACTCCAATTATAGTCGTGACAATGGTGGGGGAATCTATTGTACCGGCAATTCCTCTCCTACGATACGCAACTGCACGATAAACTCCAACCGGGCTTTTGACAACGGTGGTGGAATCTATTGCAACATGTACTCGTCGCCGGAGATAAACAATTGCATTTTTAGTAACAATACCGGCCACGGTGGTGGAATCTGTTGCTATAACTATTCGTCGGCGACGATAACCAATTGCACGATTAGCCGAAACGCCGGGTACGGGAGTGGAATCTACTGCTACAGGAGCTCGCCAACAATAACTAATTGTACGATCACAGACAATTTGAAATACGGGATTTATACCAACGATCTGGGAGGCGCCGGAGAGTTCCCTGTGGTGACGAATTGTATCGTTTGGCAGAATGAGGGTTCTCAAATTGTGCGCTATCCGTCATCCCATATTGTTGTGAACTATTCGAACATTGAAGGCGGCTGGATGGGCACGGGAAACATAGACGTTGATCCCCGTTTTGTGGATGAGGAAAACGGTGATTTCCATTTGCAGCCCATGTCTCCTTGTATTGATGGGGGCGACAACGCAGCTCTGGGGCTTCCGACTCATGACTTCGAAGGCGATCCGAGGATATTTGACGGTGATTATGACGAGATTGCCACGGTGGATATGGGTGCTGATGAGTATGCCTACACATCGGACAGAGCTTACATAGAACTGGACAGAGAGATCTACCCGCTGGATGTAATCGGCCTTGTCAACATGGTCGTAACGGATAGTGGCTTAAACACCGACCCGAATGTCATCGAGGAGTACTCTGATGTTGTCATCATTACCACAACAGGAGGAGACGAGGAAGCCAGTGTCACTCTGACGGAAGCTGGGCCGAATAGTTCCATGTTTGCCGGAGCTATAAGCACAGACTGCACCGACGTGAGTCCAGTAGAAGGGGATGGTGTGCTGCAAATAGCAGGCTCCATTGCAGATATTATTGCGGCTACGTACTACGATGCCGATGATGGAACTGGAAACCCGGCCACATACTCAGATACGGCCCGGACGGACTGCTTTCCACCGGCAATCAGCAATGTTGAACCCGCGCTTGTGGAGAACACCTCGGCCACGATAACCTGGAATACAGATGAGGAGGCTGATAGCCGGGTTTGTTACGGGACAAGTATGCCTCTGGACCTAAGTACGTCGAACTCATCCTTGGTAACTGCCCATACGGTAGTTCTAACCGGGTTGACTCCAGCAACTACTTACTACTTTTCGGTAGAATCCACAGATGAAGCTGGCAACCAGACCATAGATGACAATGGTGGCGCATATTACGAATTTACGACGCTTCCCGTTGGAACCTACTATGTGCCTGACGATTTTCCAACCATTCAGGCAGCACTGAATACACTTTCAACCTCTAGTTCAAACGAAATCGTGGTTCGTACCGGCACATATTATGAGAACATAGATTTCCTGGGCAAGGGGCTCACAGTTCGCAGTGAAGGCGGCCCTGAAGTCACCATTGTAGATGGCAACCGCGCCGATTGCGTGGTCAGTTTTGTCAGTGGGGAGGGTCCTAGCGCCGTGCTCGACGGATTTACTATTACAAACGGAGAGACCGGTGGCGACGGCACGGTTGCCGGGATTTTGTGTGATGATTCGTCGCCTACCATAACGAATTGCATTGTCACAAATAATATTGGGCAAGGCATTTCGACCAATGCCAGCCCCACCATATCCAACTGCACGATCAGTTACAACACCGGAGGCTGGGGGTCGGGAATAAGCTGTTACGGAGACTATTTTACCAATTCAGCGCCAACCATCACCAGTTGCATCATTGAAAACAACACTGGAGACTGGTGTGGTGCCGGCATTTACGCTTTTGATGCGAGCCCGGTCATTACCGATTCCACAATAAGGAATAACGACGGTGGCGATGGCCTTGGCGGCGGCATCTTCCTGATGGCCGATGCCTCAGCGACCATTGCCCGATGCTCGGTTATTGGTAACTCGGCCGGGAATGGGGCGGGGATCTATGTCGATGTCAGTTCCAGTGCCATCATTAGCGAGTGCATTGTCAAGGACAACACAGCCACCGATACGGGCGGAGGGATTGACATTGGCTTTACTGCAGGTGCCGATCCGATTATTGAAAATTGTCTTATCATTGGCAACACCGCTCCTCAGGGGGCTGGCATTCACAGCGTGGACTCCAATCCCGTCTTCATGAATTGTACCATTGCAGATAATACAGCGACCCAAGATGGTGGTGGGATTAGCTGCTACGACTACTACGGCGAAGGTAACGGGCCAACGGTCGTAAATACCATCTTGTGGGGTGATACAGCGGGGGGGAGTTCTAATGAGGTTTATGTAGATTTTGGCGCGTCTATCGATTTTACATATTGCGATATTGAGGGCGGCTGGGCAGGAAACGGGAACATCCAATCGGATCCTCTGTTTATGGGGGGTGGTGACTATCACCTGAACACGGGATCGCCATGTAAAGATGCCGGGGACAATGATCCCCCAGGGCTTCCACCGACGGACAAGGATGGCCAGCCTCGCGTGATGGACGGTACTGTTGATATGGGTGCCTTTGAATACCTTGGGGCAGTTGCGACAGTAGCCCATTTCAGTGGAGCCCCGATTTCGGCTCCAGCACCGCTTACGGTATTCTTCACAGATCAATCCATTGGTACAGTTGATTCCTGGTTTTGGGATTTTGGAGAGGGAGGAACAAGCACTGAGCAAAATCCTTCATACACCTATACGAATGAGGACAGTTTTACGGTCTCTCTGACAGTCAGCGGCCCTGGTGGGGGGGATACGCAAACGAGGATAGACTACGTCCATGTTGAAGAACCTGCCCTAGAGGCTTATTTCACGGCCAATCCCACCAGCGGCATTGCCCCTTTGACAGTCGAGTTCACAGACCAATCAACTGGCACGGTTACAGATTGGTCTTGGAGTTTTGGTGGCGGTGGCTCGAGTACCGATCAAAACCCATCCCACACCTTCAACAGTTCTGGTTACCATTACGCGAGACTAACCGTAACGGGGCCTGGTGGCGAGGATACTGACACTAAGATAGCTTATATCCGCGTTATGGAGCCTACGCCAGTGGCTTATTTCACGGCCAATCCCACCAGCGGCATTGCCCCTTTGACAGTCGACTTCACAGATCAATCAACAGATGAGGTGACCAACTGGTCTTGGGACTTTGGGGATGGGGGAACTGGAATAGAGGTAAATCCCTCGCACACTTACAGCGAAGCCGGTGACTATGCGGTTTCTCTAACGGTCACTGGTCCGGGAGGAGAGGATACAGTGACAAAGGTCGACTACATTCATGTTGCGGAACCACCTCCACCAGTAGCTGCTTTCACCGCGGATATTACTGGTGGGGCGAAGCCTTTGAGCATTCAGTTCACGGACCAATCAACAGGCGCCATTGCCAGTTGGTTTTGGGCCTTTGGGGATGGGGGAACCAGCACACAACAGAACCCTTCATACGAATATACCGAAGTCGGTGATTACATAGTTTCTCTGACAGTAACCGGACCGGGTGGGTCGGATACCGAAGCCAAGACGGACTATATCCACATTGTTGAGCCAGCACCAGTGGCTGCCTTCTCAGGAACCCCCACAACCGGTGACTTCCCTCTGGATGTCATATTCACGGATGCGTCAACAGGCCCTGTCACCGGTTGGTCCTGGGACTTTGGGGACGGAGGAACCAGCACATTACAGAATCCTCCACACACCTATAACCACGCTGGTGACTATACCGTTTCCCTGACGGTAACCGGCCCTGGGGGGGAGGATACTGAGGTAAAGCAGGATTACATCCATCTTTCTGAGCCATCACTGTGCGAGTGCAACCTTGTGCCTGACACTACTCCCACTATCATCCCACGGGGAGGAACTATTGGATTTCAGGCTACCGTTACGAATAATACAGACAATGCTGGGAAGGTCTACTTCGCCACAAAGGTGACTTTGCCAAGCCTGCAAAAGACTCGCTACATAGATGGGCCTGTTAAAGTTCGCCTGGATCCATATCAATCAAAATCCGGGCACATATCCCACACCATACCGGCTAGCGTCCAACTAGGAACTTACATCTATCACGGCTATGTTGGCCTACCCGGAGTGGGCATCTTTGATGAATGTCAGTTTGAGTTTACAGTCTCAGAATAAAAGGGGGAGGTAGCGTCATGAAAAGAAAATTTTTGTGCAACAATTCAAAACAAGAGCTCATGGCACTGGTAGTCGTATTTGTGGCAGCTTTTTGCGTGGTGACACCAGGATCTGTCCTGGCGGCCGATCTGGTTAGACCACCGAGCCCCGTGATCGATTATGCGCCGCAGACTATCGGGATGTACGACACCTATTACGATTCTTACGGTGCCCTTGATTGCAGACAGTGCCACGGGGACAGGGATACAGGGGCTGCAAGACATCAACTTACCGAAAGTGCCTTTGCCGACTATCCGGATGGCTGCCAGCTTTCTCCCCCGGATTGTCGGACAGCATGTCACCCCGATCCCGAAAATCCGGATAATATTACTTCTGACTGCCTCACAGAGGATTGCCACCCAACCTATACCGCTACCAACAGTGGGGGGCCTCACCATCACACTGATTTGTCAGATTCAGGTCAGTGCACTGCCTGCCATCGACCAGATCTGTTGGTAGAAACTGGAAGTACAAGGCTACCTTCTTATTTTCCCGCGGCTGACATTAGTCCACCGACGCCACATAACTGCGAGAATTGCCACTGGCCCACGAACTGTAGCGAGGTGTTGCCTGACCGGCTCGATCCCACCGGCATCACAGACGACGTGGGTAGGCTTGTGATAGGTGCGACGCAGGATGCGGATCACGACAATCTAGCTGACGCCTGTGCTGACAATGATGCCCTGTTTGACGAGGATTGGTCGTACTGGCCATATCCAAAACCCGGGCCGCCTCCAGCACCTGTCGTGGCAAATGGAATGACTTACTATGGAACCTTGTACTTCAGCCCGCCAACATCTGGCAAGGCCTTTATGTCCGTGACCGGAACACACCACGAGAAACAGGGAAATGTGTTTGGGAAATGCTACTGGTGCCATGCTGCGGCCCCCAACAGCCCCATACGCACAGACCCGAATGAGCCTGAGAGCGTCATGTTTATCAGATACTGTCAGAACTGCCACAGCGCAGAGTCCCTGCACAATATTGAGGAACACATGCAAACAAACAGTACTTACACGGTGCGCGGGGTTTTGCATCAAGGGGTAACTGGTAGTGAAAAGTGCGTGGGCTGCCATGGTGGGACACCGGCTGTTTCTCCTGTTTCAGGACCCAAGCCGCCGGTAATTACGGGCATAAGCCCGCGATACGGCCCTGGGGGTACTACAGCCTGCACCATAACCGGAGAGAATTTTGGCACCTCAGGCGATGTCCTTCTGGCTCCAAAGATGGTTGGAGCAGGCCAGGCCTACAGGATTTCTTCAGTCGCTTGCACCTTCTGGACAGATAGTTCCATTCGATTTACCGTGCCAGCCGGACTTGATCCCAGAAACTATAATGTGAGGGTAGAAACCCCGTACAAACTGAGCAATACACGGGTATTCACCGTAACAGGGCCTCCCGAATGTATTGCCTATCCGTCACCCCTTCCTACTATTGCCTGTGAGCCTGACATGGGAACACCTGGCATAGTGGTCTCGCTGACGGCAACCGATTTT
>SDBT01005376.1_pt1 | contig 21510 bp, 19 predicted proteins | sample 2277101 | NCBI WGS metagenome assembly SDBT01 (sample SAMN10404973, study PRJNA504765) | marine sediment metagenome | isolation source: marine sediment core GS10_PC15, 103 cmbsf | place: Arctic Ocean: Southern Knipovich Ridge | collected 2010
GGCGATTTTGAAACAAAAACAGTGTGGCTGGACGGTGATACGGAATCCCTAATTAGGAGAAATATAGTACATAGATATGGGAATGAGGCTCTGGACTACAACGAGGTCCGGTTTGGAGACAAATCCGAAGCAGATTCTGATATTACCAATGGACTTACTCTAATTAGATTTCCTGACGTCACTAGTTTTCAAAGTAAAGGTATTTATCAATATATTCATTCGATTGCAGAATTTGCAGGCCAATACTCTGAGCGAAATGAACCAAATAATTACCTCGCGATAGAAGTTAAAGATATCCGATACCGGAAACGATTAATTCCGCTCGGATTGTATATTTTTGAGGGACTATTCAATCAACATAACTTGATATTAAAAGAAATAATCGTGGTTGCTCCAACTGAAAGTAACAATCAATATCCCCAAGATGAATTGAATATCGTTCACAATTATTTATTTGTACTTACGAAGTTGAATTAATAAAGTTTAAGTAATTTCTTAATCAAAATAGGTCGAGCATAAAAAGCCCTGCTTGTACTTCCATGACCGGGTCCTTTCGTCCTGGGTTGAACAAAGATTCCCATGCGACCAGTTAGAGACTGAAAACCTCTGGTTCGTAATGCCTCCTGGACACCTTCATAGTCTTGCTTGATTTGTTGAAGCAGGCGTACGTCTTCAAAATCGTCAAGATCCAGTTTATCGACGCTGACTAAAGGTGATCGACTTTCTTGTCTATCAACATATTCGCGCCCACATATAATAATCCGCCTTAGTTTCGTATATATAAAGCTATCTTCAAAACTTGTTGAGACAACATTATCGCCGTTGATCATCGTTATCGCCATTGTCTCTTTAGGCTTCCATTCGCCCGTTTGTTTCCGTATAAGAGGTATTACTTTCAATTCCCAGTTCCCACCATCTGGAGATTGCGAGGAATCTAACGGGAGTCCAACATATCTTAACATGGCTTGGCCGGCCCAGCCTTTATTGAGTTTTCCGGTCGCTGGATGAAAGACTGTAATCGAGTGATGTTTAGCGATCAGTCTAAGGTCTTGACCAATAATTTGTTGCAGACGCAGTTGAGCTTCATCAATTGTCATGTCGAGTTCTTCTCCGTAAATAAAATGAGATAAACTAAGCCATTATGCCACCACCACCACCCTCATCTGTCCTTCCAGATTCCCACCCTGTTTTCCCGTAAATGGAGATTGAGCGAGGTGGCTTTAGATATCTCGTTTCTATGGGGCAAACAGAGTCAAATATACACTGAGCGCATTTTGCTTTATCTACTTTACAGAGTTTTTTACCGACCGATTTATATAGGAGGTGGTCCATAGACGCTGGAGTCGGAGGAGCATGATTTCCAGGTACCCGTCGCCATACTTCCCACACTCTTCTCCAGGCTAATTGGGAGTATTTATCAATCAAGCTATACTGATAACAATAAACGTCAAGGTAACTTGCTAGTAAAGGAATGGCAGTTTTTAAAATACCGGTGCGAAGAGCTACTCTCATCGTGTTTGAATCAGATGCAACATCAATTTTGTCATAATTTCTTTTATATTCCCAAATGCCCCAATCGACCATGTCGCGAAGAAACATATCTGCTTTTTTCTTACTATAACCAATGTTTCCTTGACCAGCCAACGCTTCCTGAATCGCTAAAGCATTTCGTTTATAGGTTTCATTTAATTTAAAAGCATTCCCTTCACTTTCTCTAACAAGAAACTTTGCCGCTTCTAACATCCAACCGTGTCTCTTATCGACCTGGGAACCTTGTACCTTTAGTGAGATTAGAAACGGGTAGATGATATCTGGGTCCCTTATTATTTTTCGCGCACTAAACCACTCCGGATGTTTTCGATATTGGCAAAAAGGATTGATTCTACTTTGCGAAACACTAATTCGGAAATCTTGTATTACTGTGAAAAATCTTACGTTAGCGATCTGTCTATGGGTGAGGCCATTATGATCTAATGGAGGTGTAAGTTCTAGTTCCACAAATCTTTCTGGATCCTCAAATACTTTCTCAAGAATATTGGCTACCTTCTTGATCTGAAGCGTAATTAAACGAGGTTGTAATAAACGCTTGTGGTTCTTTCCCCAAAACTTATGAAACTTAGAGATATAATTAGTGCCTCGATACTCATACTCTTGGTAGAAAAACTTGTTTACAAAATCGAGATATGCTCGAACTAATTCAACATTGTTTAAATGAGAAAAATCTTCATCTAATGTTAGGTTTTCTCGAAGATCGTTTATAAATATAGAGAATTCATCGTTCATAATTCTGAATTATTAGTTAATCATGCCCCCACTTCAGTAGCGAATTCTTCGTATATCACTCTGTTTGCTGCTTTTGTGGCTTCGACAATCGATTGAAAATTAGATAATGCACCAGCGATCTCACTACTTCTCTTGAGACCGAAGCCTATGGCAGGAGATAGTTGGCTAATAAAAGCTGAAATTACATCTACGATGGGATCCCATTTATCAATTACCCTTTGAGGGGAATACCCTTCCGGGAATGATAGAGAAAATCTATTCGGTATTGGGTTATTCAAAAAAGTTTCCATACATTTGGCGATCGCTGACAATAGCAGGAATGGACCTCCTCTTCGCCTAAGGAAATCTAGTAATCCCTCTTCAATTTCGGTTAGACCAGACGTTTCTTTTTTGCTAATTAGAGCATTCTTCTTTGCTTCAATCGTTCTTAATAATCCGTAACAAAACAGAATGTGTTTAGCAGTTGTGGCTTCAGTAAAATATTTATAATAAGTACTGTCAAATTTCCAGATTTCTGATTTATTGTTATAAGCGGTTATTGGATCTTGATGAAAAGCTACGAGTGATTGTGCCGCAGTATCTGAGGGAATCAAGTTTGGTGGACGCCGTATGATGTCCTCTTCACTTCCTCGTCGACCACCAAAATAAGTACAATCTGGGATTCTACCGAATTCATTTCTTAATCGATTTTGGATCGGGTCATTACTTCGAAAATCCGGTGCTTCATGGAGATTTTGACTGTTATTGAAAATTATTATTCTTTTTATGGTGTCCTGATTATTTGATTTCACAAACCTAACTGGTACGGCTCCTGATTCTGAAAGTGGACTTGTTGTATTACCAATTGCTCCAGTCGTTTGGGCACCATTTACAATTGATATACCATTCAATGCTAATTCGCATTCTCCACTCCCGCCGGTAGGTTCAAAATCATGAACGAGGATTGTGAGACCGTTGTTGAATATCCAAAAATAAGCTGGATCATTTTCGGCCGTATTCTTTATCCCATTATTGATATTCCTATCGCTTTTCCGACTTCCCAAGTAGCCTCGAACATTAGCGGAAAATAAATCCATCTTATATTTCTGGAAAAGCCCCTTTAACCACGATAGTTTAACTGTTGTGGCAACTGCCGTCCAATCGGTTGATGAGATATAATATCGGTCTGAAACTGAAACTTTAATAGTATCGTTTACAATAATCGGAGCTTCTAAAGATTTGTATAACATTTCAAGAGTGTTGCGACCAATCTCCTTCACAATAATGTTTATCTCAGATTGCTGATGAAATCTAGCTAAACCACTCGCGGCAGTAGCTTGAACCGTTGCTAATTCTTGAGCAACATTTTCTGATTCGGGAAGATTGTGCACATACCAAAGATAGAGTGTGTCTATTTGCTCATTCCTGAGAGCTGTTATTAATTGATCTGCTGCGGAGCGAAGATTTTCAGGTAGATCTTCCAAGTCCCTGTTTAATAACCATGATATACCAGTATTTAAGTCACTCGCCTTGTTTGCTGGAGCACTAGGTCTTGTTTCATCTTCTGCACAATATCCTTGAGCAATTACAGCATATCCATTATCAATGTCTGTATAGACGAGATCACATTTTTTATCGTCAGGACCATCCGTTAAGGCATCAGTAGCAAGTAATATCAAGTCACTAATCTGAAATTGGAGAGCCGTAGCAAATAGGATTAGACGTTGGGCAGGTTGATAATTCTCAAGTTCGGTATATGAATCCAAAGCTGACTGATATCCCTCTGGCATTTCGACCTCCATTATTATTTATCGGTTTTTCCTTGCCCTTAAACAAACATCGGTGACCTGCCCCCATCGATTGGTCGAATGGGAAAGAGGCTGTAGTTCTAATTATTCCTTTTCGGAATACGATTGAAAATTAGATTCCCTAATACATTCTGAATGGTATATCTTCATTGGCAACAGTCAAAACCAAGTCCTTTTAGCTATGCCGATTATACATCTCTTGTTGAATGTCAACAAGACCCTACCCTTTTGGAGTGTCTCAGAGATTCGACTATATACAGATTAAGGTAACAATTTAGCGGATTGTGTCCTTGACTGGGTATCCGAAAGGAGCTTAGGCCAGTCTGGCTTGCTGATTTTGGTGACACTCTGAACCTAAGAATACAAGTCAGGGTGTCCAATATTCGAACAATAGCCAAGTCCGAGTTCACATTTAGTCAGAAGGTTAAACGAGAAGAAAAAGCTAATTTAACACTCCCCCCAGGGCGATTAATGGTTTTTAAGTAACAAAGTTTTTATCATATCGGCAATAGGCGCGTATGTAATTGGAGTCTGAGATATAGAATCCAATAAACAGACAAGAGGCAGATGAACAGTGGGATGACTTGACAAGGAGTGGAGGCAGGTCATATCATTCTTGTACTATTGATTTGTCCGAAAACGACTGAAGTATTACGATCTCCCATGGAGTAGTATTGGTTCCATAAACTGTATAGGGCAAGCCATCACTTGACTGCGGAATAGTATGGGAGTAACAACCCATGGAAATGCTAGTTGCAGTTCTTAAACTCTGGGACTCTGTAGTGGGCCGCGCAGTCAGTTCCATAATACTCGCGGCGTTGGCTTACTTCCTGTTGACGTTCATTGTACCGTTGGTCACTCGTAGAACCCGACGCGAGATTGATGATACTATCGTTGGGGTACTTCGTTTGCCTCTTCCCATTATTGTTCTGTTGTCGATACTAGCTACTACTGTGCCCCTGTCAAGTTTGCCAGAAGATTCCATTTACATAGTAACTCGGGTGATCGTGGTACTGCTTATCATCAGCATTACGTACGTGCTACTAAAGTTGTGTTCACAAGTCGTTACGCGCTATGCGGAGGAGTACGCGAAGCAAACGGAAACCAATCTAGACGACGTACTGGTTCCGCTGCTCACTCGGAGGATCGTCCCACTCTCTCTTATGCTTGTCATGGTCATCACCATCCTGTGGGCGATTGGCATTAACCTCGGTGGGGTTCTTGCAGGACTGGGAGCCTTAAGTTTTCTGCTTATCTTTCTCTTCCAAGAGCCGCTGTCCAACCTATTTGGCGGTGTTTACCTCGTAATTGACGTGCCTTTCAAGTATGGTGACTTGATTATTTTGGAAGATGAAAAGACCTACCGAGTGGAGGAAATTGGTGCCCGGGTGACAAGATTGTATAACACCAACAACCATACTGTTGCCTATGTACCTAACAAAAGATTAGCCGGTGAGCGTCTAGTCAACTTGACTAGACCGAACGTTGAGCTACGCATGAAGATTCAGATTGGCGTTGCATACGGAACCGAGAGTTTTAAGAGGGTGCAAGAGATTCTGGTAGAGGCAGCAAATGCACATCCCCATGTTCTGGGTGAAATGGACGCGAAGCTCGAAGCCATTAAGGCAAGAATGAGGAATACTCCAGACGCGAATACGAGAATACGTCTCTCAATGGAGATGGATCGCTTGATGGTTGAGAATAACATAAGAGAGCGGTGTGAAAGGCTCATTCGTGATCTTAAATCTCTGAGTGATCTCGCTCACTACTTGGAAGAAGGTGGGCTGGATAGGAGAGAACGCGAGATGATTCAGACGATATTAACCACAATATGGCATGTGGTCGGAGATGTGCGGAGGAAGTTAACCATTTGGCTCCATCTTGTTGCTCGTCTGGACGCCACCTATAAGCTGGCTGGCTCCATTACGGGCCTAAGCGAAGCAGCAATCTCTGTGCTATTGCCAAGTCTAGACCAACTCGAGCTCTGGCGCGAAGGAGCAGACAAACCTGACGAAATCAAGTCCCAGCTGTCAAGAAGTGGTAACTTGCCTGTTATTGGCACTTTTGCAGATGCTGATAAGGAGTTCTATTTGACCAGAAGTGCCTTATGGGTAGAGTCTTCAAAACATATGGAGTCGCAGGAGATTAGGAACTCCATGAATAACCAAGTTGAGGACTGGATGCGAGAAATGCCTGCTTGGGGCACCTTCAATGATTATCGCATACTTTACCGAGCCTGGCATAAACCTGTTCATGACTTGCTTCGAAGGTTGGAAGCATGTAGCGATATTATTAGGTTACACGGTGCAAAGGAGTTTCTCTTGCACAAAGAACTTGAAAAGGTTATGGTCCTGCTAGAGGAAAAGTTCTTACTCCGGATCCCAGGTTGGCAGCAACCGGATGCCGACCTGGTCGGATTCGGTGAGTTTCGCATAGACTTCCGCCTTGAGTTCTTTGTGGATGATCTTGGGCGAGAGCATTTTCAACGTGTGGATGATGTATTCAGTGAGCTCAGTCTCGACATCATAGAGAGGCTGAAAGCTGAGCACATCGAAGTACCTTTTCCACAAACGGGTATCTGGTTTCGGGACGAGTGGCTCAAGGATACTTTGCGAAAGCTCAGGGAATAATCGATAGGAGATAACCTGTACCGTTCTCCTGTACCATCATTATTTGATAATCAGGTATGGTCATATTCTAACTCCCTAAAATGACGGGATAACATATAGGGTTATTTTACGCTTACTCGAAATGGTACGCAAGGTAAGCTCAACAAAGTGTTAGATTAGTAAGATAAAATGTACAGCCTTCTTTATACAAACATGCATAATTCACTTGTTGGGGGAAGAGAGTTATTTTTCGATATGCCAGAATATCCATCCATTCACAGCGGTCTTCGTCACCGATTTTGCAGCCGCACTGGGGCTACTGTATATGCTGTCGCCTACCTTGTATCCGATTCCCTTTCTTCCCCTCACTATTGTCATGGTATACTGGATATGTTTAAAGGTTCTCTTGAAGGTATCCCCAACTTTGGGCAAAACATGGGCCTTTCTTACCGGCATTTCACACCTCCAAAGCCGATTTAATCTGAAGTAATTATAGAGCAAAGGCTTCATTCAAATCCAGAAGCACCGAACGAGCCTACTAACTCTACGCTTTAAGAAAGTAAATAGCCCTATTGACATTATATTCTCCAAGGAATATAATTCTGGTGACATGATTACGGATGATTACGCAACGGCAGAAGAAACGGCGAGCTTACTCGGCTTTACCGTCCAACATACTCGATTACTGATTCGACAAGGGCAGCTAAAAGGCACAAAAATAGGGCGTGAGTGGATTATTGAAAGAGAATCAATCCGTACACTCCTAGCACAGCGAAATACTGAACCGATGATTACCGAACGAAAACGTGGACGCCCACCGAAAGCCCTGATTGTCCAAAGAAGAATGAGCTAATATAAGCAATGAACTTCATTGAATTTGAATCAGCTGAAAAACTCCGAGGTGGATTCTACACTGATAAAAGAATTGCCGCTTTCCTAGTAAGGTGGATCGCTTCGATAGAACCGAGATCGATCCTTGAACCTAGTTGCGGTGATGGTGTATTTTTCGAAGTTATCGAAAACCAAAACATCGAATCACTTGAGCGGGTTTCTGGTTATGAGATCAATGAAATTGAGGCACAAAAGGCGAGAGAGCGATCGCATTTGCCGGTAAATGTGACATCCTCCGATTTCTTACATTGGTTCTTACTTGAGGGTATGGCAAATAATCAATTTGACGCTATTATCGGAAATCCCCCATTTATAAGATACCAATATCTCCCTGACACACAGCAAGCTCTCGCAGAAGAAATATTCCGTCGATTAAAGCTCCCTTTCACCAGGCACACTAATGCCTGGGTTCCATTCGTGTTAGCCTCTCTCCGTCTGCTCAGACCGGGGGGAAGACTAGCGATGGTCATCCCATCAGAGATATTCCATATCCCCCACGCCCAATCCCTAAGACGCTATCTCACTGAAGTGTGTTCAAGGATACTCATTCTAGATCCTGAGGAAATTTGGTTCGGCGAAACATTACAGGGAACGGTTTTGCTTCTTGCAGAGAAGAAACAAGACCAGACTGAAAGGACACAGGGTGTAGCTGTAATTCCCGTCAATAATAGACTTATGTTAGATGCCGAGCCAGATTCATATTTTTCAAAGGCTACATATTCTAATGGATCGTCTCTCGTGGGCAAGTGGATGCCGTTATTTCTGTCGAGTGGCGAAAGATTTCTCCTCGATCAATTAAAAGAAAATCACAATATTAAGAAATTCGCGGAAATTGCCACGGTAGATGTGGGAATCGTTACCGGAGCCAATAAATTCTTCTTAGTACCTGACAGTATCGTCGAAAAACACAGCCTTGAACACTGGGCACATCCTATGTTTGGACGCAGTTACCATGTCCGAGGAATCATTTATTCGCAAAATGACCACTTGGAAAATAAATTGGCCGATCTTCCCACGAACTTTTTATGGTTCAAAGAGGAAAATGGTGAACTAACTAAAAAAGCACAGGAATATCTTGACACCGGAATTGCCCAGAAATTGCATACACGTTATAAATGCCGCAACAGAACACCTTGGTATTTGGTGCCTTCTGTATATAAAACCCCCATTGGTATGTTAAAGAGGGCAAATGATTATCCCAGATTAATCCTCAATGAAGCGGATACTTTTACAACCGACACTGCCTACAGAATTAGACCAATTGGAATAGAGCCAGTATCACTAGTTGCTAATTTTCTTAATAGCCTTACTTGTTTATCGGCCGAACTAGAAGGGCGACATTATGGAGGCGGGGTCCTAGAACTAGTGCCTTCGGAGATTGAACGCCTCTTGATTCCCGTGATTGAAACTTCTCGTCGGGATCTAGATGAGGCAGATAGATTGTTCCGGGATTCAAATAATCACATCGAGTTTCTAAGGCAACGCGATAGAATCACGTTAGCAGGCATCGGTTTGTCAACTAGCGAACGAGAATCGCTACACGCGGCATGGCTTAGATTGCGAAATAGACGGCGTCGAATTGCTTCAGAGGAGAATTTAAACGAACATGGCGCTGACTCTTAATCAGTGATTTCGATAAGGAACGGAGTATCAGGGTCATCTGTTTCATAAATGGACAATGTGGTCCCGGTTAGGTTCTCGACAGTCACCGTTGGTACGAATGCTCGACCCCACCTCAGAATCGTCGTATAATTCGCCTGACCAGCTTCCCCTGTTGGTTTGTGGCTTATTTCGAAGTTACGGATTCCGTAATCTGTATTCCTGATTACGATCCTCATGGGAACGAATGCATGTTCCTGGTCAACGTACCCTCGAGGTTCAGGGCTCCATTCATAATCTCCAAATAATTGGCGGAAATAGGTAGTTTGATCAATTTGTTGTCCGGGAGGATTCTCAAATTTCGCTTGGGTTAATCTGACGCCCCCGACATGATGACTCCCAGGCTCAACCTGCAACGCATCTGACTTCGGTAACTCTTTCCTCCAAACAAGTACTCGATGAGCCGATGGAGGCACAGTCGGCAAGGGTTGTCCGGGTACAGGTGCAGAAGAAGGTAAACCGGTGGTATCTGCGGGTCTCAAATTTGCAGGTAAAAGAGGAGGAAATGGTGTGTGGACAGGCGAGAACGGATTTTCAGGAACAGTGCCAGGAGAAGAACCTCCGCCTGTCCGGCGGCGATCATGACTTCGAGCCACTTTCTCCGATACTATTTGCCCGCGTGCGGCCAAGGTCTCAATTAATTCTGAGGTTAACACTTGAACCGTTCCACCCACAGGATTGATAAACGGATCAAGAGATGCTAGAGTGGCATTCAACTCCTCTGCTCCATCTGGCAAGTCAACGTCATATCTAGTTGCGACTTCGTAATTCGAAAATAGACCGCCATCGGTCAGATTATTTGACCCAACAAACAAAACTGCATGTGAATCGTTTTCAAAGAGATAGACTTTAGGGTGAAAGGTGGCTCTTGGAATAGGATTATGGAAAATAAAGGTCTCACACCCCCACGAAAGGAGTTCGTCTAGAACCTCCCGGCTGGTGCCTCCAAGATCAATCCCAATCGTCAATCGGATCAGAGCTCCACCATCCCTCTGGCTCAACAATTGCTCACGTAGTCGAAGAACCGTCCTTAACGCCACAAAAGCAGAAACAAAGACTATCCGAGAATACTGCATGTCGGGAACAAGTAATCCCGCTATTTCATTCCCAAGGGGTGAATTCGGCTGGCAAATAATCCTAGTGTTCATAATATGGCATTATATACCCGATTATCGTTCGTCAACAAGGCCTCATATATTAATATACTAATATCACTTCTCCAAAATGATTATGAAAAAGGGCGAAGGTGATTAAACTAGAAATACCTAGTAAGTGCAAAAAGGAAGTCCTTTTGGTAAGCGAATTATACACCCGTTTTGAATTGTCAACAAGACATAACCCTTTTGGAGGATGCTCGACAGTACGGGGCAGGAACGAGCAAACTGGCGCGGTCACCTGATTAGTGTTCTTGTAGGCTGAGACGCGAGGCAAGAGTCCGACGCTGTATTGAACATTCCTGACTATTGTTTAGTCACGTTTGACGGGCGCTATCAGTGTTTGCGGAGACGGTCTGAGAAGGCTATTGAAGGTAAACGCTACTAGGTCAAAGACTGTGCCAAAGTTTCTGCTTAATGAGTACCTAAAAAGTCACCCCCGATATTTTTGCCAAGCCTTTCTTATTCTGATATCCACTTGGTCAGCCAATTTCCATACACGTTCAGGGTCATCTTTACAAAACTCTACTGTCCATTTTTGAAGTGAAGTCCCAATGGAATGGAAGGAAGCATCTGTGTGAATAAGTTTCCTTAGACCATCTTTGAACTCAGCCTCGCTGCCGTTCATAAGACAAAGTTGAATACATAGTTCCTTTACAACCTTAGTAATCGGCCCATATTTCTTTCTAGCCATGACATGCCTCGTTTTCAATGGAAGTATAGATAATTTGTGGTACGAAGTCCAGTACTGAGCACTCATTAAGTGACATCAGAAACGCTATTGGACACACAGGAAACTGAGAGGTGGTTACTTTTTGCCTGTATTTGTATTCTCGACCCTGGCTTTATCATAGCGCCAAAAACCTAACGCCTCTAGTAGAAGACGCCTGGCCAGATGTTGAACGTTGGCTACATCATGAATTGTTAGAGATTTAGCTAATGTGGGCAGTCTGTGGGCAGAGATCTTGCTACGGAGCCAACTAGCATAGGCTATGGCTTCAATCACATCGAGATACACATCTCTGACCCTATACCCTGCCCATTCACACTTCTGTAGACTAGGAGGCTTGCGCACTCGCTCAATCCTGGTTGGTGTGTCTCGTAGATGCCAGAGGATAGGTTCTGATAGGTTGATCCCCGCGTTAGCAAGGCGTTCTTGAAGGTTTTTTTTTACTTTTGGATTCCAACGACCTTTTATTCTACTCGGAACTTCACTTGAAGCATGGATGTCGAACGAAAGTTCTTCCAAAACCGAATAACCTAAGGTAATTGCATTTGCATTAAACACGTGCTCTCCTGGTAGTGCTGATGTTACTTTACCTGGTTTCCAGTCTCCTTGAGGGTCAAGGGAACGCGCACCTAGTGGTACGGTGCGGCAACTCAGTAGGTTCTTGAAAATTGCGTACTGATACACATTCTTCTGAGAAGCTTTAGCAGCAATGAGGCATGAAACAGGCAGACCATATACCCCCATAGAGTGACCACCACCAGCCAAAAGTTGTTCTTCCATCTCGTCGATTGTCTGAGCGCGATTCTGAAAAATTGGTATAGAATCGAATGTTAATAACTCGCCAGTATAAAGACAATAAGCGGCTAATACCATATCAACAACATGTTGTGCGCGATCCGCCGACTGAGTGTATACAACAATCTCCTTAGCAGGTTCGCCACTAATGACAACGCGACTTGATGGATTAGACTCAAAGTTAATCAGCCATCCTCTACCTTTACAGAAGACGCCTTCCTTTTGGTTACTTTCGAGAATTATTAGGTTTGAATAATATTTTTGCATTGCACTCCGTCATGTATCCCTATGTATGCGGGATATAATCACAACATCGAAATAACGCTTGGAAATTCAAAGAGCTAACCTATCTCTTAGCAATAGCCGCCGTGACACGCTGATTTAGTTTGACAACGACAATACTGACTTCACCGGCAACGCTATTATCTACATTTCGGATAATTCTTACCCAGATATCGTAACTGCCATCTTGGTAAATTGGGTAATTAGGGTAAGAATCAGCAATATAAATAACTCCATTTTGCTCTGTAAATACGAGCGCTGGGACTGACATGGCAGCATTGGCGGCTAACCTGAGTATATTAATGTCTCCCTCAACCCATTTGCTTTGTAACCAATCTGTTCGCCCGAGTCTAACTTGGATCAATAAACACTCACGTAGCGGGTCCATAAGAATTCGTTTCCACTTCGGGGGATCAAGACGAACAGTGAGTAACCATTGTTGGGACCCCAATCCATCTTCTTTGGAGAGTTCTCCAAAACTGACCTGATACCTAACCCATCTGGCTGGTAACAACCTGATCAATATAAAAAATACCAAAGACGCAAAAAAGCCAGATAAAAAGCCAATCCATAAAGCTGACATATTATTAGCCGTATTAAATTTGCCTTTTCAAGGCTACTGAATATTATAAACTATAAATACCATGACGAAAATGTATTAGATAGTAACTATTTTCCGGGAAGCTAGTACGGTGACTTCACAGAGTAATACTTTGTTACCTCATTGCACAATGTAGCGTTTTGTTCATTCAGGTTTTGAGAACTGACGCTCCGTAATCAAAATCTAGGCGTTTCCCCGGTCTGTTGAACAGTCTTAATAACCCTATCGTTGAAGAGGCAAAGCCCCTTCAACGATAGGCGATGCCACATTCCTTTGAAGGAGAGAGGGATTAGAGGGATGAGGTTGCATGAGAGCCTGGGACGGGTATAGACTTCTAGTTGGGGAAGAATGAAGAAGCTAATCATGGACTAGCTGGCGGAGCTTTCAATCCTCCCCTCGTATAGCAGATGCTCGGTTTTCCTCTATCAATGCTATCAGTGCTCTCTTTACCTTGAGTGGTAGCGTTTTATCAGCCTTTATCGCCGGTATTGTATCGGTAATGATTCCATCCTTGCCAGACAGTAAGTAATCAGTACTTGCCCCCAACACTTCAGCCAGTTTAGGAAGAATGGCCAAAGAAGGAAACCATTTGCTTTGCTCAATAGCTGAAATATGCTGCGGCGTCATCCCGAGAGCTTGAGCCAGCTCTTGCTGGGTAATCTTCAGGATTTGTCTTCTTTTTCTGATTCTTTGTCCTAAACTCACTTGCTCGCCCGTTGCCTCAAGTTTCTAGGGGAAAGACTAGCAACTACTAGAGGACTTGAGCAAGTTATCAAGTCATACTTGACATTTACGTTCATTTTATACTAGTATTTCCATGAAGTTAAGAGCGGCGAGCCAGCGATTGGGCGAGACTGGCTGCCATAGAAAAAGACCCGGGGCAACAGGTCTTTTCGGTGCGCGAACCAACGCTCATTGCGATTATAGCATTGCTCTAAAATCTTTGCAATAAGAGTGGCCGAGACCGCTCATCGTGGGAGGTAAGCAGATGCTGTGCCCCAAACGGGAAGGACTATTCTGGGTATCAGGGAATAACGAAGGGTTGACGTGCCCATTCAAGCCGCTTATTTGTGAAAGGGGTTACTGTCATCAATGTCAAATATACCTTGATTGGCAGAAGAAGGGAGAACTAATACAGGTCTGCGCCTGGTGTAGCAAAGTCATAGATAGAATGCAGGGAGTCGGGCGCCCAGTAATATCTCATGGAATTTGCCCCGAGTGCATGCAGAAGTATTTTGGGATCGAAGCTGAAGGCAAGATAACGCCGGCAGCCGAAAGAGGAGCCAGTGAAAGACCGGGTTAGACGTGATGCAATTGTAAAGATAGCCATTATCTTTGCTCTGCTAATCGCTATCGTAATCGGTGTCCTGAAGCTTCTTGCCAGGCTTGGCTAATAAACAAGCTCCCCCAGTAAAGGTAAATATGATGTTTAAGAGGTTTGTTAGTTGGCTCGTTGAAAAGCTTGCCAATGGCATCGTTTGCCTAGTTGATCTTTTGATCAGGCTATGGTCGCCTGAACTTAAAATCAAGAAAGAGAAATATTTGTTGGCGGGCTCTGCTAGGGGAAACTGAGGTGCTAGGGGTTTGTTCATTCCCCACTGGCTAAAATATTTCACCTCCCCCTCCCGTGTGGGCAGCCTCAGCCTTAATCGGGCAAGTGGCATCCTGCCTTTTTATTTGGGTCTTTAGAGTTAGCCACTACACGATAGTCTACCGTGTCATGAAGTACCAATTGCTTAAATTGTTGCCTGAGGGACAATAATCGTTCGGTTTTTATTTTGCGATCCCACGCCTAGCCTTCAGGCGTGAAATTAAGCGGACCTTTTTATAGTGGCTGTTAACCGCTAGGTTGTTGGTTCGAGTCCAGCTCGGGGAGCCAGTTTTTCTATAGAAGCTTCAGTTGAGGACGGCTCTTATTCGCCTTTTTGTCAACAATTCCGGGCGTTCCCCACAAAACAGGTGAGTCCGGATCATGCTCGCTATGGCGACGTTGAGCAACATCAAGGCTCGTTGTAGAATAGCAGTATTGACAGCCGTGCACGCATGTATTATTTGAGCCGATATCCTTACTAATTGAGCAGAGGCAAGAATTACGCTGAACAGGATCCTTCTTATATTTAATCATCTTTGGCTGTAATTGCATTAGAATTCCATCGTCAATACATTTCCCTGGAGGAACACCCACTGAGGTGAAATCAGTTTCTTCTGCGCAGGTGAATATTTCAATGCTGTTCTGCATGGATATATGATGGAGATCTTTTAAAAGATCTGCCATTCCAGAGCGGTATTGCGCATCTCTCTCAAAAAAGAACCCTTCTTCTTTCTCTAGTTTTGAAAGGCGGTTTTCTGTCTTCTTATAGAAATCTACAATACTCACCATCACACGCTGAGTCGCACCATTAAGTTCGCCTGCAATCCAAGAGAACTTTTCTTTGTGGAAATAGTAATCTGTCATATTGGAGATGATAATGGGATCATATCGCCATACTACTCGCAGGGGCCCCACTATTCTACTCAATTCCTTGAATGTGTCTATCCGGCTTTCAAAAGAAGGCATATTTGGCTCAATGGCACGGGGGTAATTGTTCAAAGTAAACTGAAAATAGTAATGGAACCCCCGCTGGTCGAGTTCATCTAGGTAAGGAAACAAGGGAGCTGGGTTCTTCGACCAGAACACAATCGCCTCGACATCTGCTGGATCCAAAGATACCCTAGATGCCTGGTTCGCATTGAATGGATTCGACACTTGGCAGTAACCAGCACGTATCCTGTTCATGAACCATTCGCTATAGAACGCCGGAATATCTGTCCTTCTGCTTGCAGATATAATCACTTTAACCTCATTGTCCCATTATATATACTCACAATTTGCGGTGTATTATAACTTCATTCTCATCCGACAGGCCAATTATGTGCCCTCTCTTATACTCCGCGAAAAGTCCATCGTCCTTTAGTTTATGCCGTTTGCCATCTGAGCAGATATAGCGAACGTTGGGACCTGTCTCAGGTACGTACGAAATTGGCCCCCATTTTAAATCACGTCTCTCAAGCCTGCAAGAGTCATAAATTGATATATCTTGTTTCGTCAGAATTAGCCAGCTTGCAGTGAGCTCATCATTTGCGACCTTGGTCAATGGCGATCCTTTGACCTTGATATCAGGAATTTCATATTTATGATCTCTCCATGCCATGCAATATTTTTTGTATTCACCGGTATAAGGATGATTGCTCCTGGTGCATGGATAATAAACATGCAGTCCCCAGTTTGGTGCCATTGTAATCAGGTCTTTGATTTGCTTTTTAGAGTAGTTCCTCTGAGCTTCAGCTATTATGATAGCGCCTTTGTCTGCCAGTATTTCTGGCAATCTCTCCACAAGGTCTAGTCCATTCTGATTTGGTATTTCAGTTAAACAATTGGCAATGAAAATAAGATCAAAAGGACTTTCGCCTTTCAGCTCTTTAATGCAGCTATCAGCGTCACAAACATTTCCTTTATGGAGAGATACTTTTTCATTATCAAATACAGCATCATGTATCATGCTTTTTTGTCGTTCCAATGCTTCAGTAAAGAATTCCAAGGCTGAAATGCGAATTGGAGTCTCTGCTAGAGGTGGGTGGCTAAACAGCCAAAGTAGACCAAATACCACAGCTCCGGTCCCACTACCAATATCAAGCGCATTGATAGAGTCCGGGGTTTTTTGAAACAATGTGCTGTATGCAAGGTCGCTCAACCCGATGGCTGGTATGAAAAAATTACGTGCAAAATAATAACACACGTATGCATCTAGAGTTATTGCGCCTTTATAATCGACATCTATTTGTTCATCCAGCTCTTTGTAGAGTGTGAACAATCGATCATACTCAGCAGTAATGGCTTTTTCATCAACTGTCTCGAGGCATTTCTCCATCGCTATACGTACTCTGTCAGGCACGCAGAATATACCGTTTCTTTTTACTGAGTTTCTAATGGCTTCAGGTGTAATTTGCATATCTTTTCCGAGAAGCTAGATGATTTTACTGAGCCAATTGTGCATTTCATTCATTATGATGTCAAGTACCCATAATACGTGCTTAGTCGCCTAGTGTTACTCCCCTCCCCCCTGCCCCACCAGAGCGGATGTTCTTGGAAAATGGGTACTTCGGATCGATAACTAGGGGGGTAACAGCCACTATAAAAAGGTCCGCTTAATTTCACGCTTGGAGTCTAGGCGTGGAACTCCAGGATAAAAAAGGAAGGATTAACCTTTCTGGATCTAATTATACGAATATGCTCAAATTGACCCGCTACCCCTTTTTGGAGCAATCCCAGGGAGTCAGGTGCTCCCTAAGCCACACAATAGCCTAACGCTCTATTTACGCGTTTATCGGCTCAAGCAACTTTTTAAGCGTTGAATTTTTTAAGTGTAGGTGCAACACTTACACAGGCGCGTTCAAAACAATAAAAATTAGCGTATAAAATAGCCCTGTTGAACAAGCAAGTATTCAATTTTCGTAGCTAGTTGAACGCTGCCGGGGAGGACAATATGATGAATCGCTCGAATACCAATAAAAACCAAAGACTGGTCACCGGCCTGAAGTGGGGGCTGGGTGGACTTATCGCTTGGAACCTTCTCCGTCCGGAAGCTAGAGACGGAATTCGGGAATTCCTGAGTAATGAGTTATCCGCATATAATCAACGGCAGGCAGAGATAGAAAGACAGAAAAGAATTCAGGAAATCTGGGCTGACGTCTCATCTAAACTGGAGACGTCCATAACAAGCCTTACCCCGACCGCTACTTCAGCTACACCGCTGGCTATAACAGAGACCCCGCTCGGTATCACTCTTGCATCACCTACTATATCGTTGTCGAGTTTATTCTCTAAGAAGCCTCTTGAACGTGACGCGGCTTGGTTGATGAAGATAGTTCATCCCTCGGTGGTACTTATCTTAGGCAAGCGTGGAAGTGGAAAGTCCGCCCTGGGCTATCGTCTGCTGGAGCTGCTTCGATATGTGGCGGATATTTATGTAATAGGAGTCCCGGAACAAGCCAGGAGCCTGTTGCCGGAATGGATCGGTATTATTCCTTCACTTGAGGACCTGCCGAACAAATGTATCGCCCTGGTTGATGAAGCATATTTGACCTACAACTCTAGAGGCAGCATGACAGCGAAAAACAAAGCAATGTCGCAAACCTTGAATCTCTCCCGGCATAAAGAACAAACCATCATATTCATCAGCCAGGACGCTGGGCAAATTGACAAAAACATCCTCGGCTCAGCTAATGTTCTTGTATTCAAAGAATTAGGAATGCTCCAGCTCGAATTCGACCGGCCGCAACTGAGTAAGCTGGCCACTCAGGCAAAGCAAGCCCTGGATTCCGTCCAAGGCAGTAAAAAGCGATGGAGCTTCGTGTATGCACCCGACACGGACTTCCTCGGCCTGCTGGAGAATGAACTACCGTCGTTCTGGAAACCAAGTCTCAGTCGTTTATTTGCTAAGGGTCCTGCTTCTCCGGCAAAGAGACAGCCAAAATCCATCTCGCTCCAAGACAGGCAGCAGCGAGCATTAGAATTACGAGCCAATGGTGACTCTTACGGGGAAATTGCTCGTGAAATAGGTGTGAGCAGGGGAACTGTGGTTAATTATATCAAAGGGTATCCCTATCGCCGGGGTAAGCAGTAAATTCTGAACCCGGGGATCTAATGCGTTTTGATTCTCATAGGCATTTATCACAATTACCTGGAAGGATCTCATAACTACAAAACTTCTCCAGGCGTTTTTTTAGGGATACTCTCAGTTTACTCAGATCCCTGATAATCCGCAGGATTTCAACCTTTATCGCTAATTTCCTACATGTATTGATTAGCCGCTGATGTATGTCCTTGATCCTCTCCACTTCATCATTGCGAAACCATCCTAGGTGATAAGAGTTATAACTCAGCAGTCGAAGGTTGTCCGATTCGCTGGATATCCTATAGCCAACTTGACTCTTGGCTACTCGATAAAATGTCGCCCAGTAAACCGACCGGCCAAAGCCATCAAGTAGCCCTCGCGCAACGTTGTCACTGGGGATACCGACGAGTCCAGTCCTTTCTCCGGCCTCTTTTTCGATATAGCTCCGCAGACGTTTACATTCTTTGATGCATTTCCCTGCCAGGCTACTCCACTTCTCCAACTCGTCAAGTACAACCCGGCGTTTCGAGGAGCGCAAGTGTTGAGTCACAATGTCGAATCTAGGATCAAGTTTAACGAAATAGGTGCCATTAACCGTATCCCATTCGACCACATCTCCATAAATCGACACGCCTACCTTGGTTACTGGATTCTCCGCGTTAGGAGTGTCGGGAATCCATAGTTGAACCGGCGAGACGAACTTCAAATTCGTTTTCAGCTCGCCGACCAACCTATGTATAACTTGTTTATGCTCCCGCCACTCAAGTTGCTTTTCCAAATCAGAGCTCTGTTTTTTCGGCAGGTTAGCTATGTACTGCTTGATCGTACGAGTATCCCGAAGTTTCTCTCTCAGCCTTCCCGCGACTTCTCGGGCAATTTCTGGAGCCGTAAACCCCTTTTTATCGAGTTCCTCAATTATTTCCCTTTCTGAGTGAGTCAGAAGCTTCACCATTACGTAATCTCCCAGCCTGAAAATCGGTCATGTACGCGATTTTATGCAGATGCAGGGGTTTTCTTTGACTAATTATATCATTGAACTGAAAGAATCAAAATATGAAATCCTGACTGAACTCCGCTGGGAAATAAGATCTACAACCGAATGCTGGCTTCTTGAAGAATGGTACAGGATCAGCCTCCCGGAATGGCGACGGATTTTGAAAGAAAGCATTGAAGGTAAGTATAAGAAGCGGGAAGAATTTGCCCGCTGGATACTTCGCGAGATTCTGAAAGACCCTGAATACGAGGAGGAACGATGAGCGCCGGTAGTGTAATGGGCAGCACGACCTCTATCCATGAGGGAAGGGCGGGTTCGATTCCCAGCCCGGCGCTCCAGTCTATCCGTGTGCAACCGATCCCCTTCGTCGCCGCCAGGCAAATAGTGGTAAGGCACCATTATCTCCATTCACTCCCAGGTGGAACAAAGCTCGCTTTCGGAGCATTCGTCGAGGGTAAATTACTGGGTGCGATAACCTTCGGTGTCGGACCCTATAATGCTTTTTCCCTTGTTGAGGGAACCTGCCCCGACGATTGCCTGACCCTGACTCGACTCTGGCTATCGGAAGAACTTCCTCCAAATTCTGAATCAAGAGTAATTTCGGTCTGCCTGAGATATCTCAAGAAATACACCAAGCTTAAGTTCATCATGACGTACGCTGATCCGGCCCAGGGACACGTCGGGACCATCTACCAGGCCACCGGCTGGCTCTACACCGGTTTGTCAGAAGCGACACCTAAATTCGATATCGGCGACGGTATCGCCAGGCACTCAAGAAGTCTGGCCCATGCCTTCGGAAGCCATTCTCTGAGATATCTCTCCGGACGCGGCTTGAATGTCAAAGTCCTGCCGCAGATTCCCAAGCACAGATATATCTACTTCCTGGATCAAAATTACCGAAATAGACTAAAAACCCCTGCACTTCCCTATCCGAAGAAGGAAACTGATGAAAACCGTTGATATTTGCTTAACCGAACTGAAACCGGCTCTCTGGAACCCTAATCAAATGGACGAAACAATGATGGAACGTCTCAGAGAGAGTATTTCCCGGTATGGCTTGGTTGAGCCCCTCGTGGTAAGGCCGCTTGATGATTCTCTTTACGAAGTCCTGTCCGGCAACCAGCGCCTCAAGGTAGTCGAGGAAATGGGGTTCGTAACGGTTCCCTGCGTCATAGTAGAACTCGATGATACCAGGGCAATGCTGCTAGCCCAAGCCCTCAATGGTCTCCGCGGCGAGGACGACCTGGCCCTCAAAGGGGCTCTGTTGAAAGAGATCCTGTCCAGTGTCTCTGAGGATGAGGTCCTTTCCCTGCTCCCGGAAACGACCGAGAGCCTTAAGTCCCTTTCATTGATCAATGAGATGGATCTTGCCGAGCACCTCAAAGCATGGGAGGAAGCGCAAGTCGCCAGACTTCGGCATATGCAACTTCAATTCACTGATAAGCAACTGGAGACAGTAGAAGAGGCCGTTTCCCTGGTGATACACGAGGCCAAAGAGGACGGATTCGATAACCCGAATATCAGAGGGAACGCTGTCTTCCTGCTCTGCAAATTCTACCTAGAAAGGAGAAACCTCGAATGAACACCATCGGCTGCCCGGTATGTTCTAAACCCCTCTCGATATCCATTGCGAAAGGAAGGAAGTCCAATAAGCCTTTCATCATGCTCAAATGTGACGTAGATGGACGGCATTTCAGAGGATTTATCACTGACCAGGACTTCGTCTGCCAAATATTTCAGAATCACGCAAACACATCTTTGCCTTCGAATGATAAAAACTCTTTCGGGAGCATTAGTCCATGAAGGTCTGTCTGTATGTCCAGGAGCATGAAGGTGAACAGGGATAAACCCAAAAACCAGGAAGAAAAGGCGTTGACATGTATACACCCGTCGTATACACTGTCCGACACACCTGAACCCGACTCGAACGAAACGGAGAGCCTGATAGTGAAGAATTTCCTCAATACTTTAGCTGAAATAGCATTATCTATAGCCTCAAGGAAGAACGGAGATTCTGATCAATGAGAGCCGTGGCTTACGTGCGGGTTTCTTCCGTCTCTCAGGTGGATGG